>Ga0228703_1001609_pt1 | contig 13479 bp, 15 predicted proteins | sample McNCre217_Aug_MG_3_FD_178020 | JGI IMG/M metagenome (GOLD analysis project Ga0228703, IMG submission 178020) | Freshwater microbial communities from McNutts Creek, Athens, Georgia, United States - 29-17_Aug_MG | ecosystem: Environmental > Aquatic > Freshwater > Creek | place: USA: Georgia... | reverse complement strand
TCTTCTAAGCGTTTTCATAATCAAACTGTTTTGGTAACAGGTGCAAGCCGCGGTATTGGTGCGGCTATTGCCAAAGCGTTTGCTTTTGAAGGCGCTTGCGTCTTGGTGAACTACCTTTCCAACGCAGCCGCTGCCAATCAAGTTGTCAGTGGTTGTGAAAAGCTGGGCGGCACTGCCCTAGCCTTACAGGCTGATGTATGCGATCTTGCGGCTGTCCAAGATATGGTGTCCCACGCCATGCGCGAGGTCGGCCGCATAGATATTTTGGTGAACAACGCATTCAGTCCTTATGCGTTCGATCCTGAAAACCGCAAACGCTTTTGGGATACACCGTGGACTGACTACCAAACCCAATTTGAGGGTGCTGTCCAGGCAGCCTATAACGTATGCCAGTCAGTGATTCCAAATATGCGCCAACGTGCAAAAGGCAGCATCATCAATATCGTGAGTGATTTGGTTTACCGTCCCAGCATTCCTTACAACGACTACACCACGGCCAAGTCCGCTCTGGTGGGCTTTAGTAGAAATTTAGCCACTGAATTGGGCCCCTGTGGCATCCGTGTGAACTGCGTTGCGCCTGGCTTGGTCGGTTCTACAGCTTCTGGTGCGCACACCAAGGAAGCTGTCAAAGATGTGTTGATTGCCCAGACTCCACTCGGAAGATTAGCCACGCCAACAGATGTTGCGGGGCCTGTTTTATTTTTAGCGTCTGAAGACAGCCAATTTATGACCGGACAAGTATTGGTTGTAGACGGCGGATTGGTGATGGCTTAACCATGCAGAGCATGCATAGGCACTGGTGCAAAACCATGGTTCAAGGGTCCATGACCATGGCCCGTGGTGATCTCTGCACCGTGCGCAATCGCTTGCACAATAAATTGACGTGCACAGTGAACAGCCTCAGACAAACCCAAGCCCAAAGCCAAGTGCGCAGCAATCGCAGAAGACAAGGTGCAACCTGTTCCATGCACATTGCGACTTTGGATTCGGCGAGAAGACAAACGCTCAGGAGGGTTGTCGGGTTGCACCAGCAAATCCACCACGTCTTCCCCTGGCAAGTGCCCTCCTTTGAGCAAGACGGCTTGCGCTCCCATTGCCAGCAAATCACGTCCCGCCGTCTCCAACGCACTAACCTCGGATATCTCACGCCCCAACAACAAAACTGCTTCATCCAAGTTAGGGGTGATGAGAGTCGCGCGAGGGAACAACTCTCGCACCAAAACTTGCACTGTTTCACTGGCAATCAATCGGTCACCGCTGGTAGCCACCATCACGGGGTCCAAGACAACGTTCTTCAGTTGGTAATGGTCGATAGCCCATGCCACTACATCGACGATTTCTGGAGCATGGAGCATGCCGATCTTGACGGCATCCACGCCAATGTCATCCACGACAGATTGAATTTGTGCTTTCAAGAAATCAGCCGGCACACCATGAATACCTTGCACACCCAAGGTGTTTTGCGCAGTCAAAGCGGTGATAGCAGTCATGCCATAGCAACCCAGAGCAGCAAAGGTTTTCAAATCGGCTTGTATACCTGCCCCGCCGCCACTGTCAGAACCGGCAATGGTCAGAACACGGGCAAAGTGTTTAGAAGAATGAAGTTGCGTGTTGGTCATACCTGCAATTATGCGCAATGCTGGGGTCACTCTTTGTGCGAGATAAACATTTGATGACTACCCAAACCCACAGCGTTGTTTTAGGTGCTGGTTTGATGGGGCGTTTACTAGCCCATAGCTTGGCACGCTTGGGACATCGCGTAGAGGTTTATGAAGCGCAAGGGCCCGAAGCACAAGGTGCAGCCGCACGCGTGGCTGCAGCTATGTTGGCACCACTGGCAGAGTCGGCCATCACTGAAATGCCCGTTGTCCACATGGGACAGCATGCTCTAAAACGTTGGCCAGAACTTTTACTTGAGCTACAACAACCCGTGTTTTTTCAACAAAACGGTACGCTGATAGTGTGGCATCGCCAAGATGCCGCTGAAGCGCAGCGCTTTGCACAATTACTGGCTCGTACTCAAAACCAACTGCCTAGCTTGCCCGCATTGCAATCTCTAGGCAATTCAGAACTCACAGACAAAGAGCCTGCCTTACATGACCGTTTTCAAAATGCTCTCTATTTACCTGCCGAAGGACAGCTAGACAACCGTCAACTATTAACATCCTTACTAGACAGCCTTCATACTCAAAACGTAGCGCTTCATTGGAATACATCTAAATCACCTGACGATTTCTCACCAGGAGCAGCTGGCCAACCACACTGGGTGTTTGATTGCCGTGGCTTGGGTGCTAGAGGGGAGTGGCAGGCTCTCAGAGGCGTGCGCGGTGAAGTCATACGCTTGCATGCGCCTGAAGTCACATTACAAAGACCGACGCGTTTGATTCACCCGCGTTATCCCATTTATATTGCACCCAAACCAGACCATGTATTTGTCATCGGTGCTACGGAGATTGAAACGGAAGATTTGTCACCCGCCAGTGTTCGATCGACTTTGGAACTTCTCAGCGCGGCCTACACCGTTCACAGTGGTTTTGCTGAAGCGCGCATCTTAGAAATCAGCACCCAGGCTAGGCCTACATTGGCGAACAACCTACCAGCCATTCGGCAACTCAGTGCTCGCACTTTACAGATCAATGGTTTGTACAGGCATGGGTTTTTAATTGCACCTGCCATGCTCGATATCGTATTGGAGTGGGTGCAGTCGCACAAGACAACACTTGCTGATCAATTCTCTTTGAAGTTTGAACATGTCTGAATCTGCCACTATCCACGTGCTTATTAACCAAGTGCCTTACGAACTGCCAACCCATGCCACATTGGCTGATGCGGTACAACGCGTAGGCATCACTCCACCATTTGCAGCGGCAGTCAATATGCAGTTTGTTCCTAAAACACAGTACGCAAACCATGTGCTGCAAACCAATGACCAGATAGAACTCATCGCCCCCATTACGGGCGGTTAATGTCCATGGAATCACCTATGCCTACTTCCTCACCTCTCACGCTGTATGGCGAGACTTTTACAAGCCGTTTACTTTTAGGTACTTCTCGCTACCCTTCACCTAGTGTCTTGCTCGCCGCGATCGAACGTGCAAAACCTGCGATGTTGACAGCATCATTACGTCGTCAAACAGGCGCAGGTGGCGAAGCGTCGCAAAGTTTCTGGAATTTGCTTCGCGAAGCCAAGGTGCCTGTTCTACCGAACACTGCTGGCTGCCACAGCATGCAAGAAGCTATCACCACTGCTGAAATGGCACGCGAGGTTTTTAATACCGACTGGATCAAACTCGAGTTGATTGGCGATGATTACACCCTGCAACCCGACACCTTAAATTTGCCTGAAGCAGCCAGCAGACTGATCAAAGCCGGCTTCAAAGTTCTTCCCTATTGCACCGAAGATTTGGTGTTATGCCAACGACTGGTCGATGTCGGTTGCCAAGCTGTCATGCCATGGGCGGCACCCATAGGCACAGGCAAAGGACCTGTTAATCCAACGGCTTTGCGCACACTCAGAGAGCGCCTTCCAGTTCCATTGATCGTCGATGCAGGCTTAGGCCTACCCTCTCATGCATGCCAAGTGATGGAATGGGGTTACGACGCAGTATTACTCAACACCGCTGTAGCTTTGGCACAAGACCCAGTCGCTATGGCGGGAGCATTTGCAGATGCGGTTCAAGCTGGCCACAACGCATTTTTGGCAGGAGCGATGCAAGCGCAAGATACAGCACAGCCTAGTACGCCTGTTTTAGGAACACCTTTCTGGCACCACGCATGAACACTCCCAACTTACACCACTCCGCATCCGATATTGCACATGCCATTGCGGACCGCTTCGCTAACTTAAAAGTAGGTGAAGCACTTAGTTATTCCCAATGTTTGGGTGATTCGGAAATCAACCCGCTTTTCGCTTCACTTTCTAAGGAAATGCAGGGCGTATGGGTGGGTTGCCGCATGTTGGGTTTTGTTGATCACGATGCCCAATGCATCATGCAGGCATGGCAAATGCAAAGCGAGCGAATGGGAACATTTGATATTGCGCTATGGCCATCGCAGCCTCGTGACTTTGGCATATCGTCTTTTCCCAGACACAATGCATTTGCACCTTGTCCAAAGCAACTGGGTCTTTACGCAGTATTACCAAACGCACAATGGGTAGCACGTATGGCACAAGCTGGCGTCCCTACTGTTCAATTACGTTTTAAATCAGATGATAAAGCAGCAGTTGCTAAAGAAATAGCTGCATCCGTTGCAGCCACGCAAGGTACAAACACGTTGCTCTTCATCAATGACCATTGGGAAGAAGCCATTGCTGTGGGTGCATACGGCGTGCATCTTGGACAAGAAGATATGCAAGAGGCGCCTTTAGAAAAAATTCGATCTGCGGGGTTGCGCTTGGGTTTAAGCACACACGGGTATGCAGAAATGCTATTGGCTGATCGCCATTCGCCCAGCTACATCGCTTTAGGCGCTGTTTTTCCAACAACACTTAAGCGCATGGTGACTGCACCTCAAGGCCTTGGTAGGTTGGAACGCTATGCGCAACTCATGAAGGACTATCCCTTAGTGGCCATAGGTGGAATAGACCTTGATCGATTGCCTGCTGTTGTAAAAACAGGTGTTGGCTCCGTAGCTGTTGTTCGAGCAATCACTGAGTCTGCGTCTCCTGAGACCACAGTCATCGCATTCCAACAAGCCATGCACAAAAATTCCAGCCCTAGCGCACTTTCATAAATTTTTGCGCACGCTTGCCCGTATCGACTTCGGCGGTGTAAAGATTGCCTTGGTTATCTATAGCGATGTTGTGCACCCAATGGAAGTCGCCAGCTTGCCGGCCTGACCTTCCGAAAGTTCCAACAACTTCGCCCGAATCACGCTTGGCGATTCGCACTTCGTTGTTGGTGCCATCAGCGATCAGCATGAATGTCTGGCTTGGGTCTTCACTCACCACCAAGTCCCACACAGAACCTGAACCTCGTGTGCTGGGTTCAAACACCATTTGTCGGATAAATTGACCTTCCTTCGTGAACACCTGAACACGGTTGTTCATGCGGTCACAGACCAGCACGGTGCCGTCACGCATCAAACGCACGCAGTGCACTGGATTGCCGAAATAAGTGGCCTGGGGGTCATAAGAATGAAACTGCCCATCTTTTGGAGGTTGACCATATGCGCCCCACATACGCTTGAAAGCACCTGTGTCGGCGTTGAACACCGCAACGCGTCTATTTTGGTATCCGTCAGCCACATATAACTCGCGGGCAGCCACATCCATCTCCATATGCGCTGGGCGACCCAATTGCTTTTGCGACAAACTGCCTTCACTCTGCCCAGCGTATCCAATCTGCATCAAGAACTTGCCTTGGGCTGTGAATTTCAAAATCATGTGGTCTTTCGCGTCATTGCCACCTAACCAAATATTGCCTTCGGGATCGGCATATATGCCGTGTTCATTTTTAGGCCACTCATACCCTGCACCAGGACCACCCCAAGACTGCAATAAATTACCTGCAGGATCGAACTGCAACACGGGTGGCGCAGCTACACAACAACGTGAACGTGCTGGGGACAAAGTCGCACCGCGCTCGTCTTCCGTCAAAGTATTGGGGCGGTGAATCACCCAAATGTTTTGGTTCTTATCCGTGGCAATTCCAGCAACTTGACCCAGCAACCATTGGTTCGGTAATGGCTTGGGCCAATAGGGGTCGACAGCGTAAGCAGGACCTGCTCCAGGTTTTGCGCCTTCTACGCGTTGGGAAGTAGCTAAATTTGCGCAACCTGTGGAAAAAATAACCAATGAGAGGCACAAAGCATAGAAAGTCGATATGTATTTTTTTGTCATATAGAGAATTGGGGGATGAATCAACAGTATCAAAACGCAATGGCGCACATTGAACTGACGCCAGAGTAGTCAGCGTCAGATCAAAAGTCTACTGATGTAAACACTAATGCATATGTGCGTTTGTGATCTATTGCGGTAGAGATCAAATATAAGGGTGCTAGAAGGGGTAATTAAGCTCTTATATCTACCCGATGAAACCCAGGTAACTCATACGTTGCCTGGTTTCCAGGGCTTGGTAAATTTTGAGACGATTTAAACGCACTCAAACTTTGCGCGTTGATAGATTTGGTTTTGTATTCACGCATAAAGTATTGTGCGGAATAAATATTGCCATCTTGCAAGGCAGATGCAATTTTGGCCATATCGGCGTCTTGTACGTTGGGCCTGTCAAACGCTGTTAATGCTGAAAGCGCTTGTTTTGCCAACACTAATTCACCAGATTCGATCGCTGAAAAAAGAGCTTGTAATTTGCTCGCGCGTTGCTTTTTGCGGTCGTCTGACCCATGGTGTTGCCCTCCCCATTGACGGGAGTTGGCATCTATTCGCAATGCATTCGAGGTATCCATAACGGGCTCCTTTAGTTTGATCTGTCTGTGCTTTTTTCCTTTTGTTAGCAATAGCGAGAAAGTGATTGGCTGGCTCTATAGACCTGTTTTATAAAGCTCAATTAAAAAATTGAATGTCAAGAAACCGGCCAATCGTTACAGATTTAGCAAAAGGGATGCCAGCTATTTAATGACACCCCCTGCCCATACTTAATCAGCTTTGATATTGCGGGTTTCGATCAGTTTCTTCCAACGGGCAAATTCTGCGGCTTGGTAAGCGGTAAATTGCTCTGGCGTGTTGCCCACAATTTCGAACCCCAATTCGAGTAGCTTAGGTTTTACTTGTTGGTCGTTCAGGCTAGATACGATGGCCGCATGGAGTTTGGTTTTCAAGTCCAAGGGTAAACCCTTGGGTGCGGCGACTGCTTGCCATGAATATACGTTGGCGTCTTTGATGCCTAACTCCTCCAAAGTAGGCACGTTGGGCAACAAAGGCGAACGCTTGGCACTCGTGATAGATAGTGCGCGTAACTTACCCGCCAAGATCTGCGGCATGGCAGTGTTGACGTTCATGAAAGAAGAATCCACCTGACTACCTAGCAGGTCTGTCATGACGGGACCACCCCCTTTGTAGGGAACATGGATACCAGTAGTACCGGTCTGTAGCCAAAATAATTCGGCGGTCAGATGGTCGCTGCTTCCATTACCAGAAGAAGCGAAAGTCATTTTTTCTGGGTTGGCTTTCAAATACGCAATGACCTGCGCCATGGATTTATGAGGTGAATTGGCAGGGACTACCAACACATTGGGTGCTTGCACAGCAATCGTGATGTAGTCGAAATCTTTGAGTGCGTCATACGCCACCTTTTGCAGCAAATGCGGTGCTATGACGAAAGGACCTAAAGATGACACGAATAAGGTATGCCCATCTGGCGGGGCTTTGGCAACGATTGCAGCACCAATAGTTCCTGTTGCACCTGCTTTGTTATCGGTAATAAAGGTTCCGCCAAATTTTTCTTGGAGTTTGGGCGCCAAGGTGCGTGCAATCAAATCCGTTGAACCACCAGGAGGAAACGGAACAATGATGGTGACTGGTTTATCTGGCCAAGCCCAAGCGGTTGTTAGGCACAAACTTGTTATCAAGCTTGCTAGCAATTTGTTCATAAGTTTTCTCCAATATGTCTTTGGAGATTATGTACAAATTAATGGGTAGGGTTATCCTTTATCTAGGTTAGTAGTTTTAAAGTGTGAATATGATTTAAAGTCAAATGGTGATTTTTTAAATACTTGAAGGAAAACTGTATGTTGAAAAAAACCCTCATTGCATTTGCCACGATTGCCGCATTTTCAGCCTTTGCTGCTGATCCAGCAGTTAAAAAATCCGATAGCGGAATTTGTCATGATGCATCGAGCAGTTCTTATGGCAACACCAAAAAATTCACCCCATTCAATACGATTGATGAATGTATAAAAAGCGGTGGCAAATTACCAGCTGGAGCCAAAGCCCCTGCCGCTCCAGCCGATCCAGTGAAAAAGTCTGACTCAGGTATTTGCCACGACAAGAGTAGCCCCCACTACGAAAAAACCAAAAACTTCACGCCTTTCAATTCCATGGACGAGTGTGTGAAGAGTGGTGGCAAGCCGCCTAAAAAGTAATGGCATGGATTGAAAGGGATCACGCATCTCTTTCAATGCGTACGTTCGAAAGTTGTCCGTAAATCAAAACACCTAATATTCATCAGGAAACAAAATGCAAACCCCATCAAAGAATGCACGCCGAAGTTTTTTAAAAGCTGCTGCTGGAAGCGGACTCACAGCCATCAGCTTAGGCGCTGGAGCGCAGTCATTTAGTTTCATACCCAACCAACGCTACCCCGATCCCAATGTGTTGATCTTGGATCCGAGTTTTGCCAAGTACCGCATCTACAGCAGCACTATCGAACAAGTAGCAACTGGATTTAGGTGGGCAGAAGGCCCTGCCTATTCATCCAAGGGTGGATATTTGCTTTTCAGCGATATCCCGAACAACCGCATCATGAAGTTTGATGAAGCGACCGGTAAAACCACCGTCTTCCGCGAAAAATCAAACTACGCCAACGGCAATACATTCGACCGCCAAGGCAGATTGATCACATGCGAACACTCTGTGACGCGCCGAGTGACGCGCACAGAAGCAAACGGCAAAATTACTGTTTTAGCCGATAGTTTTGAAGGCAAACGCCTAAATGCGCCCAACGACGTAGTGGTGAAATCAGACGACTCTATTTGGTTCACGGACCCCCTGTTTGGCATCAATGGCGAATGGGAAGGTACACGGGCTAAATCAGAACAAGCCACCACCAATGTTTATCGTATTGGTAGCGATGGAAAAATCACCGCAGCCATTACTGATTTAGTAAACCCCAATGGCCTTGCCTTTTCTCCTGACGAGAAAAAACTCTACGTCGTCGAGTGGAAAGGAACACCTAACCGGAGCATTTGGAGTTACGACGTCAATGCAGACAGCGCCCTAACGAATAAGACAAAAGTAGTTGATGCTGCGGACCAAGGCTCTCTGGACGGTTTTCGAGTAGACCGAGATGGAAACCTATGGTGTGGATGGGGAAGTAACGGCGCACTACAACCAGAACCAACAGACATCAATGGGCGCAAGGTTTATCAACTCAAGGGTAAGTCAGAGGATCTAGATGGCGTTATGGTTTTCAATCCGCAAGGCAAAGCTATAGGTTTTATCAAACTACCAGAGCGTTGCGCTAACTTGGCATTTGGTGGCCCTAAGAAGAACCGCCTCTATATGACTAGCTCTCACTCCGTTTATGCGCTCTATGTGGAAGCGCATGGAGCGGTCTAAAGACTATTAGCTTAGCCTTTAACGTCAACCAAAGTACCTGTCAATTTTGAGGTGAGGTGAACGTCTGGCGAAAACCCCTTGAAATCGAGTTTTCTGATGACTTCACCCGTAGATTTATTGGTAATTTTGATGGTGAAGGCACTCGCAGTTGAATCCACCGAATAACTCATATCGGTGCTGTCAGCCGTCAATTTCTTGGAGTTTTGAGGGGCGGGTTCTTGCGGTTTGGTCTTGACTACCTCTTCCGCTTTGGTCGCTGCTTGAACGGGCTTGGGCACAGCTTCGCCAGCAACAGGCTTACCTGTTACTGGGGAAAGTTGCAGATCTCCAAGCGCCAAATTCACAGCGATACTCCATTAGTTTTAAATTCCTAGCGCTATGTATATCGGTACTAAATTGAATATCTTTAATGACTTGCCTGTCATTAATGGGTCAGGCTAACCAAGTTTTTAAAGAATTAGCTACTTTTTCTGCAGAAATTCCATAACGGTCGTGCAGGGTTGGCAAAGCGCCTGCGTCAAGAAAAGCGTCGGGCAAGCCCAGCATCTTGAACTTACTAGGCACTACCCCCTCGCGCAGCAACAAGCTCGCCACGGCCTCCCCTAACCCCCCCACGATGGAATGGTTCTCAGCGACGACGACCAGTCGACCGGGCTTACGCACTTCGTCCAAGATAGTTGCGGCGTCGAGTGGTTTGATGGTGGGGCAATGGAGCACAGCCACGTTGATCTTGTCGGCTTCCAGTTGCTTGGCTACTTCCAGCGTTCGCATTGTCATAAAGCCGCTTGAAATCACCAATATATCGGAGCCATCGCGCAACAGTTTGGCCTTACCCAACTCAAATTGGTAGTTGTATTCGTCCAGGACCAGGGGCACGTTGCCGCGTAACAACCTCATGTAGACGGGGCCTTGGTGCGCTGCAATTTGGGGAACAGCTTGCTCAATATCTAGCGCATCGCAGGGGTCCACCACCGTTAAACCTGGAATCGCACGCATCATGGCCAAGTCTTCGGTTGCCTGATGGCTTGGACCATATCCGGTAGTGAGACCGGGCAATGCACAACAGATCTTCACATTCAGATTCTCTTCGGCAATCACTTGGTGGATGAAGTCATACGCGCGACGTGTGCCAAACACGGCATATGTCGTGGCAAATGGAACTAAGCCCGTTTTAGCCATACCGCCCGCGGCGCCCATTAACAACTGCTCGGCCATACCCATTTGAAAGAATCGCTCTGGATAGGCTTGCGCAAACAAATGCAAGTCGGTGTATTTGGCCAAATCGGCCGTCATGCCCACTACTTCAGGATGATTGGCAGCGTAGGCCACCAAGGCTTTGCCGAAAGGAGCAGCTTGCACACGCTGCCCTTCAGAAGCGATAGAAGCAATCATGGCTGACGTGGTCAGCCGAGGTTTTTTGTCAGTCACAGCATTCATTACCGAGTTCCTTATGGACGGTTGGCATCAAGTACATCCAACGCCTGTTGCCACTCGGGCGGGTCAACGCGGATGAAATGGTTTTTCTCACGGGTCTCTAAGAATGGAACACCCTTGCCCATCAGGGTGTCACACAAAATGACACGCGGTTTGGCATCTGGCAAAGAACGCGCAGTGTCGAATGCACGCACCACAGCAGGCAAGTGATTGCCATCTACACGCTGCACATGCCAGCCAAAAGAAGCCCATTTGTCAGCCAAGGGCTCAAAGTCCATGACCTTGGTAGAAGGACCATCGGCCTGCTGATTATTGATATCCACGATGCAAATCAAATTGCCCAAACCATGGTGCGCTGCAGACATGGCAGCCTCCCATGTAGAACCTTCATCGAGCTCACCATCCGACATAGAGTTGTAAACAAACGCAGGGTTGGCTTGATGTCGCAACCCCAAGGCCATACCCACCGCAATAGGTAAACCTTGGCCGAGCGAGCCACCGGATATTTCCATACCGGGCGTGTAGGTGGCCATGCCAGACATGGGTAGGCGGCTGTCATCGCTACCGTAAGTCTCTAGCTCCGATTCGGGCAGGATGCCTGCCTCGATCATGGCGGCGTAATGCGCTATTGCGTAGTGGCCATGCGAAAGTAAAAACCGATCGCGCCCTTCCCACTCTGGCTCATGGGGGCGAAAGTTCATGGCATGGCCATAGGCAACCGCCAGCACATCGGCATATCCCAAAGCCTGTCCGACATAGCCTTGTCCTTGCACTTCTCCCATGCGCAAGGCATATCGACGAATGCGCCAAGCGCAGCTGGCAATTTCTTGAAGGTTACTCATAGTGTGTTGGGTGTGTAGAAAAATTTCAACGCAAGGTCAGCCAAGGCAAATAAGCAAAACCAAGCAGCAGCGCGATGGCCACGGCGTAGAAAGGAATTAGCTCAATCACCACATCGCCAATCCGTACCTTGGCAATAGTGCTGGTGATGAAAAGCGTGGTGCCAATAGGTGGGTGATACAAACCAATAGAGAGATTCACGATCATCATGATCCCAAGTTGGATGGTGTCCATACCCACCGCCGACGCCAATGGCACAAACATCGGGGTCAACAACAAGACGGCTGCAGGCAAGTCAATGAACATGCCGGTAGCTAGCATGATCAGGTTCATTGCCAAGATGATGAGCCATGGCTCTTGGAGTGTTTCTTTGGCATACAAGGTGAAGGCTGCAGGCAACTGCTCATATGTCACGATCCAACCCACCACGCTAGACGCCATGATGATTAACAGCACAACGCCTGTAGAAATACCGGCCTCCACGGCAGCCGCCTTTAGTTTGGTGAGATTGAGATCTCGGTACACCAAGCCCGAGACGACCAAGGCATACAGCGTAGACATCACACTCACTTCTGTGGGCGTTGCAATGCCAAAACGCAGAAAGATGATGATCAAAACAGGCATGGCCAAGGCTGGACCCGAGTGCAGGAGTTGGTGCATAAAAGCTCCCCACTCAAACGGTGTGGTGTCACGCGGAAAATTACGGCGACGTCCCTGCACGTAGCACACGAACATGAAGCCCGCGCACATCAAAAGCCCTGGCAATATGCCCGCCACAAACAAAGCACCAATCGACGCACCGGAGACCAGCGCGTAAACAATCATGGGAATCGAAGGTGGAATCAAAATATCAATGGTGGCCGCTGCTGCCAAAGTTCCCGCTGCAAAAGGTGCGGGGTAACCCAGCTTTTTAAGCCATGGGATCAACATAGAGCCAATGGCAGACGCGTCGGCTACGGCAGAACCTGATACGCCACCAAAGATGGTGGACGACAACACGCCAACCTGAGCTGGACCACCGTGAACGCGACCGATGATCATGGTTAACAAGCTGACCAAACTTTGCCCCAGCTTGCCACTGACCATCAGCGCACCGGTCATCATGAAAAATGGAATGGCGATCAGCGGAAAACTCTGCGTTTGCGTGATCATCTGCTCGACCGCTAAGTGCACGGGTACGCGATCCATGATCAGCAAGCCCGCCACAGAAGCTAACACCAAAGAATGCGCAATCGGAATCGACAGCAACGCTGCCACGATGAATAAACCGATGATGAGGGTGGTCATGCATCTGCTCCTATTTCGTTGCACTCTTCTCCTCGCCATACTTGTGGCAGGCGACACAAGGTCACGATGGCCAGCATGACGAAGCCAAGCAACAAACTACCCACGCTCACGGAGCCTGGGACTTGCATGATGGGAGAGCGTTCATCCGCTGCAATTTCAAATACGGGCCATGCTGAATACGCCAAGCCAAGGTACAAACCAGCGACCACCAACGAAGCGCCCGTGAGCACCCAGCGTCGCGCTGCCCCCAGCTTCTGCGTCAGCATGACCACCGCAATATGCGAGCCATGCTGCGCCGCAATCACTACACCAGACATGATCATCCAGGGGAACATCAACTCTGGTAGTTCAGACGCCCACGAGAGGCTACTGCCAGCGGCATAGCGCAAGCACACGTTCACACTAAGAATGAAAAACACGACGGATAGGGTGATGTAGAGGACAACATGACACCACCATGAAATGGCGACATCCACCGCCTTGAATAAAGGGTTCATAGCAAAACCAAGTGGACCCACTGCCGCAGCAGCGGGTACGGTTTAAAAATTAACGGGCAGCTTGGACGACGCGCGTCACAAACTCGCCGATCGGACCAGCTGTCCACTTGGTGTAAACGGGTGCGCAAGCATCCATGAAGGCCTTGCGATCTACGACATCGATCTGAACGCCTTTGCCTTTGA
>Ga0228703_1001608_pt1 | contig 13485 bp, 11 predicted proteins | sample McNCre217_Aug_MG_3_FD_178020 | JGI IMG/M metagenome (GOLD analysis project Ga0228703, IMG submission 178020) | Freshwater microbial communities from McNutts Creek, Athens, Georgia, United States - 29-17_Aug_MG | ecosystem: Environmental > Aquatic > Freshwater > Creek | place: USA: Georgia... | reverse complement strand
AGGCCTTTGATCCTACCTGGATAAAAACAGGAGTTCATCCAGCAATCAATAAGACTGAAGGTCAAAGCATTGAATCAGCAACCCTCATTTCACAGGAAAAGCAAATTCTACTTATCGTAGAAGATCACGAGGAGATGCGTGCCTTTATTCGTGAGATTTTTGAAGGTTCTTTTCAGGTAATAGAAGCAGATAGAGGTGAGACAGGATTAGAAATGGCATTGACCTATTTGCCAGATGTGGTGATTACTGACTGGATGATGCCGGGAATGTCTGGCGTTAATTTATGTAAGGCCATTCGAAAAAATGCGAAAACGAGTCATATTCCTGTCGTTATTTTAACCTCAAAAAGTTCCCAAGAAAGTCAAATAGAAGGGATGCAATCCGGTGCAGATGATTTTATCTCGAAACCATTCCATGCCGATATTTTGGAATTAAGGGTGGCAAAATTGTTAGAGACCAAAGAGCGTTTACGCAAAAGTTGGCAGGAATCAATGCTGAAACAAGACTTGCATCAAGCGGTGGTATTTGAAGATGAATTCTTAGCAAAGGCCACTCAGGTGGTAATCGATCATTTAGATGAAGCAGATTTTGATGTAGAGCATTTAGAACAAGCGATGGATATGAGTAAAATGCAACTCTATCGTAAATTGAAAATGCTTACATCGTTAGCTGCAAACGAGTTTATTCGATCTATCCGTTTGCAACAAGCGAGAATATTATTAGAAAAAGGTTCATTGAATGTGTCAGAAGTGGCTTATCAAGTAGGATTTAATGACCCGGCTTATTTTACGCGTGCCTTTAAAAAACAATATGGATTCGCTCCTAAAACATTTATCTCAAAAAAATAATATGCGCAAATTATCTCTTGTATTGATCTGTGGATTTTTGGTTTCTTGGGGCTTTTTAGCTCACAAAACATTGCAGCAAATCGCTATTTATCCTTTACCTACTGATCTAGGTTTGTTTTTCTATGCGAATCAGGATTACCTTGTTCAGCAATCTATTCGTCCAGATGTACGTCGAAAAGACGATAAGACAGAAGACTCAAAGCATTATTTAGATATGGATGCGGATGTTTTTGGTCCTCATTACCGAACGGATATTCCACATGATTTCAAGCAAGCCGTAGCGAAATATTCCTTTGATAGTTTACGTAAAGAAGGATTAGTACCCTGGGAAGTGACTCGTGTATATGGCCGCTTAGTTCATGCCTTTAAAAATGAAATGCGCGACTCCGTTTTATTTTATGCAGCTGATTTGGGTCATTATGTAGCAGATGCCCATGTGCCATTGCATACGACGAAGAACCACGATGGACAATTGACGAACCAAAAAGGGATGCACGTACTTTGGGAAAGCCTTGTCCCAGAAGCTCAACTGAAGAATTATGCCTTGTATCAACCGCAAGCAGCTCAATACATCGCTAAGCCTCAAGATTTCATTTTCCAAGTCTTATTGGAATCCCATGCGATGTTACCGGAAATGTTTAAAGCTGAATCGGAGGTTCGACAAGCCTTAGGAGAGGAGAAATCCTTTAAAATGGTCGAACGTTATGGTAAAATGCAACGCTATTATACGGATGAATTTATACTGGCCTATGCGGCCAAATTAGGTAGCTCTATACAGGCTCGAATGATTCAGTCCTCACTGCGTGTGGCTTCCTTTTGGTATTCCGCATGGAAAGATGCGGGTTCGCCTGCTTGGGTGAGCAAAGAAATAAGTGCGGAAAAGAAGGCTGCATTTGAAGCTGAGAAGGCATGGTGGAAGTCGAATACCTTGATTTCAACGGGGCGATTAATCTCATTACATAAATAGATGCAACAGATTTTAGTACTTTCAGATACCCATTCTTACCTTGACCCACGTTTAATTCCGCACGTAGAAGCCTGTGATCAGATTTGGCATGGGGGAGACTGGGGCTCTGTGGCGGTGGCGGATACGTTGATGGGTTTTGGGAAGCCGGTATATGGTGTTTATGGAAACATAGATGATCGGACGATTCGGAATATGTTTCCCAAAATCGCCCGCTTTACCTGCGAGCAAGTAACAGTTGCCATGACGCACATTGCAGGAGCGCCTTCGTCTTATAAGCCAGATGCGTTGGAAGCTTTCTCGATGGGTTTACCCATGATTTTCGTTTGTGGTCACTCGCATATTTTACAAGTAAAAAGAGACCAGAATCGTAACCAGATGTTATTCTTGAACCCCGGTGCGGCTGGGCAACATGGATTTCATTCCGAACAAACCGCTTTGCAATTCAAGATTGATGGTAAACGGATTTATGAAATGGAGCTGATTCAAATGCCCCGTATTCACCAAAAAATTAAGTAGTTTGGAAGGACTGGATGTTTTCGAATACACTGCCTTTCTGGTAGGATTTTAAAATCCAACCACCGCCTACGACGTCATCCCCTTCATAGAAAACCGCTGCTTGACCTGGGGCAATGCCGGATACATCAAAAGCAAAATCGACTTTGATGCGATCGCCTACTTGTTCAATATGTCCAGCGGTTCCTGCATCTTTATAGCGGACTTTTGTCATGGTTTCAATTCCCTCAGCAGGAATCGCAGCGTATTTCTGTAAATTTAATTGACCTACCCACATGCCGGTGCGATTTAAATCTTCCACCTTTCCTATCACCACTTCATTCGTCTCTTTTCTGATTTCAATGACAAAAGCGGGATAACCGAAAGCCTTGCCTAGTCCCTTTCTTTGGCCTACGGTATAAAACGGGTATCCTTCATGTTTTCCGATGATTTTACCCTCTGTATCGATGAAATTTCCCCCTTTCACTTGCTCTTCTAATTCCGGAACGCGTCTTTTCAAGAAACCACGGTAATCATTATCAGGAACAAAACAGATCTCGTAGCTCTCAGACTTATTGACTAAATCCACAAAGCCACGCTCCGTAGCCATCTCCCGAATGCGTGCTTTGGTCAAATGACCTAAGGGTAAAATAGTGCGGGCCAAGCTCTCTTGCGAAACACCCCAAAGCACATAACTTTGGTCTTTTAAAGTGTCTACCCCTTTGGAAATAATATGACGGCCATTTTCTTGTCGAATTTGCGCATAATGACCCGTGGCAATGAATTCACAACCTAATTGATCTGCACGGCGTAATAAGGCATCCCATTTAATGTGGGTATTGCACATCACACAGGGATTGGGTGTACGGCCTTCAATGTATTCATTCGTGAAGTAATCGATGACAGAATCACCGAATTCTTCTCTGATATCTAAAATATAGTGGGGGAAGCCTAGCGAAACAGCAATGTGGCGTGCATCATTAATGGAATCCAAAGAACAGCAGCCTGTTTCCTTTTTATCTCCTCCAGAACTCGCGTAATCCCATGTTTTCATGGTCATACCGATGACTTCGTAACCTTGTTCGTGTAATAAAACAGCTGCGACCGAGCTGTCGATTCCGCCGCTCATAGCGACTAAAACGCGTCCTTTTTTTTCCATATTTACTGCTCAGGTTCAATGCCTGACGAAATTATGCTGCAAGTTACGCTTAATCTTTGTAAATACGTGTACAAAGCGTAGTTTTGCTTTATTATTCAAAAACCGTCTATGTTAAAAACGAAAGTTAAAGTCAGTTCGATTGAAAATCTCTCCGATGCACGTTATTGTGCAGGAATGGGAGTGGAGTGGTTGGGTTTTCCGTTGGCGATGCCTTTGGAAAAATTGGTGGAGATTAGGAACTGGTTAGCAGGTGTTCAAATAGTCGGTGAATGTGCTGGATTGAAACCGGAGGAGATAAAGGCTTTGGTTGCTTCACATCAACCTGATGCGATTGAAATAGATTCGAAAGTTAATTTAGTACTTATTCAAGAAGTAACTTTACCTAAAATATTGCGTGTAAACATTGATACGGATAATTTACCAGCGCTTTTTGCTGCGGCCGCTCCATATGTGAGTCATTTTTTATTAGTGGGAGAAGGCCCAGAATCGCTACAAGGAATGGAATCTTCGATTGAAATTTGGGCCGCTCAATATCCGATTATTTTAGGTTTAGAGGTTCCAGAGGAGGATTTGGAAGAGTGGGTGGATCAAACATCGATTCAAGGCATTGGTTTAATGGCAGGAAAAGAAGACCGTCCGGGTTTTCGAGATTTTTCTGATTTAATGAGTATCTTAGAAAAATTAGAAATCGACTAATATGCTAGCAAAAATAAAAGAGAGGTATACTCAAGTGACAGCATTCGTTACGGCGAAGTGTCGCGTTTTGGTACAGTTAGCTTTAGTCGGAGCCCAAAAGCTGTTAGGAGAGCGTATTTATAGTATTTGTGTTGGTTATATCGTTTTAGGACAAGTGTTTTTGCAAACGCAAGGTCGTAAAATGCAAACCTATTACGATTCAAAAGTCGATAAGACATCCTCTTATTATAAGCCCATCGTTCGTATTTATCGAATTTTCGGGAAGACAGCACTGTATGTGTTGATCTATTTGTTTGTTGTGGAGACGAATTTCTTCTTTTTGACAGGAGAAATGCCCAGTGTAGATGATTTACAAAATCCAAAATTGTCTCAAGCATCTGAGATTTATTCAGCTGATGGCGTGCTGTTAGGTAAGTTTTTTGCTGAAAACAGAACACCTATTCGTGATTTTCACCAAATATCTCCTTACTTAGTGAAAGCCCTCGTTGCGACAGAAGATGCGCGTTTTTACGAGCATACAGGGATTGATTTCCAAGCTTGGGCGGGTGTATTAGTGGGAATCGCCAAAGGGGGAGATCGGGGAGGTGGAAGTACGATTTCACAGCAATTAGCGAAGAACTTATTTAAGACGAGAACGAAAAAAGGATTTTTAAAAACGGGGCTTTTGGGTTATATCCCGGGCTTGAATAAACTTATCTACAAGTCAAAAGAATGGGTTACTGCGATTAAATTAGAGCGTTTTTATACGAAAGATGAGATCATTCTTTGGTATTTGAATACCGTGGATTACGGCAATAATGCTTATGGAATTAAGGTAGCCTCGAAGACCTATTTTAATACTTCGCCGGATAGCTTAAACATTCAAGAGGCAGCGATTTTAGTGGGATTACAAAAAGCAACTACGACCTATAATCCGAAACGCTACGTAGGGAAACCTTTAGCAGAAAACAAAGCATGGAAGCGTCGTAACGTTGTTTTAGCCCAAATGGTGAAGGCAGGGTATTTGCGTAAATCAGATTACGATTCCTTAGCTGTTATGCCCATTGAGTTGCATGAAAATGAGGAATCTCCTTACGATGGTACTGGCAATTATTTCAAAGTCACTGTGGCTAAATATTTGAATGAATGGGCTGAAAAGAATGATATAGAGCTGGATTTATACCGGGACGGGTTAAAAATTGTGACAACCATTGATTCTAAAATGCAGATCTATGCAGAGGAAGCGGTGGAAGAAGGAATGCGTTCGACTCAGAAAGCCTTTGACAATCACTGGGCTAATCAAAATCCATGGGTAGGTGAAAACGGGCAAGAAATTCCCGGTTTTATTGATACGGTGGCAAAACGAACGGAGTATTACAAATACCTATCCGCTCGATTCCCTAAAAATCCAGATTCTGTCAAACATTACATGAAAGATGTCAAGCGTAATATGTGGGTGTATTCTCGCAATTCTATGGGGGAAGAAAAGCGAACCATGAGTGCGTATGATTCGATTCAGTATTACAAAAAGTTCTTGCAAGCGGGAATGATGACGATGGATCCATTCACGGGTCACATCAAAGCTTGGGTAGGTGGTTTGGATTTCAAATACTTCAAGTATGATCACGTAAAACAAGGACGTCGTCAGCCTGGATCTACTTTTAAGCCTTTCGTGTATACATCTGCCATTGATGGCCCCAAGGACCTATCGCCTTGCTACATGATGCGTGATGAGCCATTTGAGATTGAAGTAGAGAATGCCAAAGGAGAGAAGGAAATGTGGCGTCCGGGTAATGCGAACGGTAGTTTCTCTGGTAGAGAAATGCCCATTAAGCGTGCTTTGGCCCAAAGTATAAACTCAGTTACGGCTCGTTTAACAAATGAAGTAGGAGCGGATACAGTGATGTATTATGCGAAGAAAATGGGGATCAAGAGTCCCTTGAAGCCTGTAGCTTCGATTGGATTGGGATCATTTGATGTGACTTTGTTTGAGATGATAGGGGCTTATTCTGCCTTCGTCAATGAAGGGATGCATGTAGAACCTATGCTGGTGCAAGAAATTAAAGACCAAAATGGGAAAGTCTTACAGCGCTTTGAACCTACGATGGAACAAGTGATTCGAAAAGAATCGGCACAATTAGTGCGCTATATGTTAGAGGGGGTGATTCACGAAAGTGGAACGGGTAGTTCTTTATTGTACGGCGAAGGAGATATTTTATTGCCCAAAAACAATCGCTATGCCCGTGTTTTTGCTGGGAAAACGGGTACAACCTCTAATCACTCAGATGGTTGGTTTATCGGGATGTCGCATAATTTAATTTCAGGCGTATGGGTAGGAGGAGATGATCGTTCGATTCACTTTAGAACGGGCGCTTTAGGAGAGGGTTCGAAAACGGCTCTCCCTATTTTCAAGCGTTTTATGATTAAAGTAGTGAAAGATCCGATGTTAGCACAATATAGACCAGAGCCATTTGAGAAATTGGATAGACGGGTGGTGAAGAAAGATTTTGATTGTTCTAATGGTTCGTATGCTTTACCTGATTCACTTCAAGTGTCTGATGCTGAATTAGATTCCTTGAATTCCTTGTTAGATGATAATGGAAATGCGTCGGATTCGACGAGTTCTCCTCAGTAAAATGAATAAACACGATATTGCAGCCTATTTTAAAGGCCTACAAGATAGAATTTGTGCAGGAATTGCTGCGACGGATGGGAAAGCCTCTTTTAAAGAAGATCTTTGGACTCGAGCAGAAGGGGGTGGTGGTCGATCTCGGGTATTGGCCAAAGGCGCCATTCTTGAAAAAGCGGGTGTCAATTTTTCTGCAGTTGAAGGGCCTTTGCATCCTAAAATGGTGACCAGTTTGAACGTCACAGAAGAAGTGGAATTCTTTGCTACCGGTGTTTCCATCGTGATGCATCCTGAAAATCCCTGGGTACCCATTATTCACATGAATGTTCGGTATTTTGAGTTGAGCAATGGAGAGTTTTGGTTTGGGGGGGGCATCGATTTAACGCCGCACATCATTATTCCAGAGCAAGCTAAGTGGTTTCATGAACAATTGAAGGCCGTATGTGATCGCTTTGATCCTTCCTATTACCCGAAATACAAATCGTGGGCTGATGATTATTTTTACAGTCCTCACCGGGAAGAAACACGGGGTATTGGAGGTATTTTCTTTGATTATATCAAAGGGGATAAAGAAACCATTTTTGAATTCGTCAAAGCCGTAGGTGAGGCTTTTGAACCTATTTATAGTCATTTAATGCGCCTAAATGCTTCCCGAAGCTTTACGCAGGCCGAAAAAGAATTTCAATACATTCGCCGCGGTCGCTACGTAGAATTCAATTTAGTTCATGATAGAGGTACTAAATTTGGTTTAGAGACCAACGGAAGAACGGAATCTATCCTCATGAGTTTGCCTCCGATGGCGGCTTGGGAATACATGTATGATGCAAACGTTTTCCCAGAAGGTCAAGCGACCTTTGATTTACTGAAAAAAGGGATTAACTGGATATAAAAAAGGGGCTCATTGAGCCCCTTTTCATTTATTCTGCTTCCCAGACAATCTCAATGCCCTTAGGGGTCATTAATAAGACGCGGGTAGGAGCGGGTAACAAGACTAAGCGGGCATTTGCCACTGGATCTTCGATCCATTCTACTTCCACCCCTTCTTTTTTACCAATTTCGATTTCACCGTCAGCAGTTTCCACAAATTTCTTCGCTAAATAGGCTGTAGGTAATAATACATCGGATTCAGGGCAGTGTTTTAAATGTACTTTCTCCAATATATCCTCTAATTGATCCCCATATTTTTCGTTGAAATCATCTTCCAAATCATGTAGCATTTCTTCTACATCATCGTAATTCTCATCAGAGTAGTTTAACTTACTCAATTCTAATCGCTTCTCTAAAATGGCGATCATCGCCTCATCAATCGTATTCATCGGTAAAAATGATTTGTTTTTACAAAGATAGGGGCTGAAACGGAGATTCCCTTGGAAATGTGGGGTCAAAAAGAATATTTCCTTTCTCAATCGATAATCCAGCGGCGAAATTATTCGTATACAGCTGTCCGGTTCCTAATCCCTGGGGAATCGTAACGTCATAATCTCCGGTTAATTGTGCGATGGCTTGCAAGCCAATATTGGACTCCAAAGCAGAAGTAATCCACCAATCCTTACCATTTTCCTTTGCCCAGGTAATCCAATCCCTAGTGGCTTGAATACCTCCCAAAAAGCTAGGTTTTAAGATAATGTATTCGGGATTAATGAATTCCGCAATCGATTTATCCTGCATACCAATGAGTTCTTCATCTAAAGCAATGGGAAGAATGTGTTGGGAAACGAGCTGTTGCATAGCTTCGATTTGGCCGGCTTTGATGGGTTGTTCGATGGAGTGCAGGTTATAGGCCGCTAACTTTTCCAATTTAAATGGCGCTTCCGCAGGATTAAAGGCGCCGTTTGCATCTACACGTAAACTAAGTTCATCTACAGAGAAGCGGGAGCGTATACTCTTTAAGAGGGCAATTTCTGTTTCAAAATCGATGGCACCGATCTTGAGTTTTAAACAGGAATATCCTTGGGCTAATTTTTGTTCGATTTGGTCTCGCATAAATTCAGCGCTTCCCATCCAAATCAACCCGTTTATGGGAATCGATTTTTCCCCTCGAGCGAATTGATTGGTAAATGGTTCCTTTAAATCGTGGTAAGCCGTCTCTAATGCAAAACGAAAAGAAGGCTGCTCAAAGGGAATTTCAGCAATCCATTCCTGAATATCATCGGGTAAGGTCGCACCTTGGAAAGCTTGTAAGGCTTGCATGAAGGCAGCATTACAGTCTTCTGCATACTCTGGACTAAGGCCAAACAAGGGGCCCGCTTCACCAATTCCTCGCCGATCGCCGTCAGAAAGCTCTACGAAATAGGATTTCTTTTTGGTTAAAATCCCACGTGAAGTTCCCGCTTTGAAATGAAAATGGAGTTCGTGAGGATGAAAACGGAGGCTGATTTTTGACATGATGCAATTTATTATTTTCTATTCGATTTTGTGCCCTCCCGTATTATATTTAGCTTTAAGGTTATTATATGAAGACGTTAATTACCTTTCTTCCTTCCTTGCTTTTTGGCTTGATTACCTTCGTCCGGAATAAACTCTTTGACTGGGGAATTTTGTCCTCCACCTCGTTTGATAAACCGCGCATTATTGTCGTGGGTAATTTGGCCGTAGGTGGAACGGGGAAAAGTCCTTTGGTGAGTTATTTGGTCCAAAACTGGCGCGGAGATGATCGATTAGGTATTTTAAGCCGCGGTTATGGTCGTAAAACGAAAGGCTATGTGGAAGTAATGCGGGATTCAAGTTCGGAAGAGGTGGGCGATGAGCCTTTGGCCTATAAAAATCTATTCCCGTCCATTCCTGTGGCGGTATGTGAAAAGAGAACAGTAGGGGTACAGCAAATGCCAGAATTGGATGTGCTATTGCTAGACGATGCCTTTCAGCATCGCTCGATTAAGGGAGCAGTTAATTTAGTGTGTTCGACCTTTTCTCAACCCTTTTTCAATGATCAATTAATGCCCCAAGGACGTTTGCGAGAGTCTGCAAAGGGTATAAAACGGGCTGATGCAGTGATTGTGACGCGAAGTCCTGCTATTTTAACGAAGGAACAAAAATCGAATTTTGCTCAAGGTGTTTTACGTAATACAAAGGAGGAGAAACCCATTTTTTATACCAGTGTGCGGTATGGAAAACCGCAGGGGCCTCGTGACTATTTGCCTAATAAATGGTCGCTTTTTGCAGGAATTGCTGATCCTAAGCCCTTTTTTGCCTATGCGGCATCCTTAGGTCACATTTACGAAGAAGTCACCTATGCTGATCACCACCGTTTCACTGAAGTGGAGTTAATGGAATTAGAGCAGCAAGCTAAAGGAATGGCAGGAGACGAAGGCTTTTTGATAACCCATAAGGACTATGTGCGTTTAGAGGCGTCATTAGTACAATTACCTAATCTGGCGAATCATCTTTATTATTTACCGATGGAAATGTATTTCATTGATCAAGAAGAACAGTTTTGGGACTGGTTGGGAAAAATGTAAATTTGTAGTGTGAAATATAGACTGTTATTGCTTTTGTTTTTGGGCGGATTTTCATCCGTATTTGCTCAGACTTTACAGTCTGCAGGAGGAGATCGGAATGCCTTTCCGGATCCGATGGCACCTAAAGATCCTACTACCACCAAGTCCGTTTCGAATGGTAAATCGGGACGAGCGGCTTTGGACGATTCCACTAAAATGATTTATGGTCCGCATACTACATCCTATTTTCTGGAAGAGGATGTATTGAATGGGCGTGGTGCGAAAAATAACATCGATTCGAGTTTGCACTTGTTTCATCGCTATTTATTCCAGGAAAGAGCAGGATTTTTAACAGCAAATTTAGGGAATGATGGTACGGCAGTTCGGTCGATCTTTGCAAAGAAACCGGATCAAATAGGGACACAACTAGGCTATAATGCGTATCTGCCTTATGCCTTTGCTATGGATGAGGTGAAGTATTACCAAACAAAATCGCCCTATTCTGATATTGAATACTATTTAGGGGCGGGAGGACAAACACGGTTGAATTTTACTTTTGCTCGAAATGTGGATTCACTTTGGAATATTGGATTTGAAATCCAAAGGCAAGTGTCGGACAAGTTTTTGACAGATAAAAAATACAAATCGGGAGATCAATCCTTGACTGGACAATGGGGAGTATTATTTCAAACGAATTTCAGAACCCGCAATAATCGATATAGGTTATTATCTCACTTGAATTATTTTGATCAAGGAATACAAGATCAAGGAGGTATCCAATTGTTAAATGGATTAGATCCGACTTCCGCTTTAAAGTATACGGATAATGGGGCATTATTTTCTAATTCAGGTGTTCAGTCAAACGATTCCTTTATCAAATTCCATTTTTACCACGAATTTATCGGTTTCAAGGGGCTTCAATTTTTTCAACGTTTAGACCTGGAAAATCGGACGGCAAAATTCAAAGACCTGGATTTTGCGACGCATTTGACGACGAAATATTATCCTAATAACTACGGTACGCAGACTGATTCATTGTACAATGAAAACCAATTTCAATCCTATGCTCACCAGACAGGATTGAAAGGTATTTTTAGAGGTTTTACTTACCGAACCTACTTCAAACAACGTTATTGGGATGTCAATAACCCGATAGCAGGTTTGCAAAAGAATCGCCTAGAAAATTATGTGGGCTTATTTTTACAGCAAAAATTCAATGAAAAGATTGACTTTACGGCCGATGGAGAATATCTGTTAGGATCTGATTATCGCTTACTGGCTAGTTTTATTTCTCCCTTCTTTCAAGTGAAGGCGAGTCGTAGCTCTGTTAGTCCTTCCATCGTTCATAATTGGGCATACAATGCCGCTTTTCGCTGGAACCAATCCTTTGAAAATGTTCTTTTTGATGAGTTAAGTGGAACGTTGAATATTCAACGTAAACAGGTCTATTTCCGTCCTACAGCGACGATTCAGCGCATTGCCCATTACAACTATTTTGATACGCTAGCTACGGCAAAACAGGCTGTAGATGCGATTGGTGTGTTTCGGTCTGGATTTTCAGCGGGAGGAACGTTTAAGCGTTTTGAATGGTCTGCTTTGGTCTTAGCAAACACAAAGACAGGGCCTGATGTTTTACGTATGCCTAACTTAGTAGCCAATGCGAATCTTGCCCTGAATGTGCAGTACAAGAAATTGTTGTATATGCAGTTTGGAATAGATGTACAACATCAATCGGCATATTATGCAGATGCCTATATGCCTGTCATGCAGCAGTTTCACTTACAGGATCGCTACGAAATTCCGGCCTTTGTACAAGGAGATGCCTATGTGACCTTACGCATCAATCGAGTTCGCTTGTTTTTTAAAATGCAGAATGTAACGCAAGGATTGTTAAATTCGAATTATTATACGGCTTACTTACATCCCGCGATGGCACGTTCTTTTGGCTATGGTGTTCGTTGGCTGTTATTTGATTAAAAATAAACCTATCAATCTATGAAAACGATTTCACGCCGAAATTGGGTGAAAGGAATGGCGCTCGCTACTTTGGGCAGCGTTGTCTTTACTGATCTCAAGGCCGCTAATGCACCCAGCATCCAATGGAACGCTGATCAAGACCATTTATTGCATCAATGGATGGGAATAATTATTCCTGAATCCACGATTCCGGGGGCTGTATCTTTAGGTGTACCTGCATTTGTCAAAGTGATGCTTCGGGATTGCTACGAACCGCAAACGACACAAAATCTGTGGAAAGTTTTAGCCGCTTTACCATCCCTTGATCAATTGACAGAATCAGAAAAGGAGCAAGTGTTTTTTCAAGCGGAGCAAGGAAAAATGGGCTCTGATGCACAGAAAGCGATGGCCACCTTGAAAGGATTGACGATTCGTGGCTACATGACAACGGAATATGTGATGGTGAACCATTTACATTATGTGATGGCACCTGGATTTTTCAATGGATGCGAACCTCTAAAAAAATAAGCTGAGCGATGAATATATTAACAAATGCAGAAAAGCGTACTTATGGCGCTATTGTCATTGGATCAGGTATGGCAGGTGGCTGGGCTGCTAAAGAATTTTGTGATAAAGGAATTAAGACCTTGGTGCTGGAAAGAGGACGTAAGGTGACACATAATGAAGATTACCCTACGACATTGTTGAGTCCTTGGGAAATGGAACATCGTGGGCAATTGACTAAACAAGAGATCGATGAAAATCCGATTGTTTCGAAATGCTATGCCTTTAGAGAAGATGCGAAGCACTTTTTTGTCAAAGACAATGAGCATCCTTATATTCAAGATAAACCCTTTGATTGGATTCGGGGATACCAGACGGGAGGCAAATCGCTATTGTGGGCGCGCCAAACGCAACGTTGGTCGCAACTCGATTTTGATGGTCCAGCACGGGATGGCTTTGCAGTGCCATGGCCCATTTCTTACAAAGAATTGGATCCATGGTATTCTTATGTAGAGCATTTTGCGGGCATTTCTGGAAACAAAGATGGATTGGATTCTTTACCTGATGGTGATTTTTTACCGCCAATGGAATTGACTTGTGTGGAAAAACATTTTCAAAAGGAAATGAAGCGTTTATATGCTGATCGCCATGTCATTATCGGTCGTTGTGCACATTTAACGGAACCGAGGGAAATTCATTTCAAACAGGGGAGAGGGATGTGCATGGGCCGTAATTTATGCCAAAGGGGTTGTCCTTATGGAGGTTATTTTAGCGCTAATTCATCGACCTTACCTTGGGCAGCAAAGAGCGGTCATCTG
>Ga0228703_1001603_pt1 | contig 13505 bp, 13 predicted proteins | sample McNCre217_Aug_MG_3_FD_178020 | JGI IMG/M metagenome (GOLD analysis project Ga0228703, IMG submission 178020) | Freshwater microbial communities from McNutts Creek, Athens, Georgia, United States - 29-17_Aug_MG | ecosystem: Environmental > Aquatic > Freshwater > Creek | place: USA: Georgia... | reverse complement strand
GTCCGGTGGGCTCTAACAAGGCAAAGACTTTGGCGCGAAAGCTGCGCCCTGCATTGAGTGCTTGAAACTCACGCCAAGCGGGAATCAGCTGGCGCGAGAGTTTGAACATTCGCATGAGTCGCATCAATCGCAACACACGCAGCATTTCAACATCCACATCAATGAAACGCGCAAAGTAAAACGGCGCAATCGCAATGAAGTCAATCAAGGCATAAAAACTCAATGCATAGCGCAAGCGTGGAAAACGCGAAGCGGCAAAGTCAGGGTGCAAATTGGCGGTGGCCACGCGCAACAGGTATTCGACCGTGAAGATCGCTACCGTCACCACATCAAACAAATGGAACCATGCCGCGTTGGCGTCATACAAAGGCGGCACATGCTCCAGCACCACAGCCAGCACACTGACGATGATCAAGAACGCAATCGAGCGCTCCACACTGCGGTGTAACCCCTCGTCGAACGAGTGATCAAACAGCCATTTGTAGAGAAATGCCAACACGCCGTTGGGGGATTTGTTGTGTGTGGTCGTCGAGGTCATGTGCCAATTATGTTGGCCTCAACAGGTTGTTTACCTAAGTAAACATATTCGTTTTATTGCCCAAAATCAATGAAGCGCTTTTTTCGGTCGCTGCTCACCGCACCGCGAATTTGCTGAATGAGCAAACCCTTCACATCATTTTGCAGGGCTTGCATGCGCAAGCTGATGTAGCGGCTCTTGGCTTGGGTGGCGTCGAGCTTGGACTCAGACAAGGCTTGCAACCACAAACCATCGTGGCGCACACCTTCTTCCAACTCACGCATCACCAGGGATCGAACCATGTCAGACGGGGCTTGAGACATCTGCACTCCAAGAGGTGGGGATGGTTGGATTCTGCCAGCCCTTGAAGAAGTCAGGTAAATTAGATGCACCCTCACCCGATACCCAGCGACCATGTCTGAACTGATTGGCTACGACGCCTATTCCCCCAAAGAAATTGCCCTCAAAGTAGAAACCGTGGGCGTGACCAAAGCGCACATGGCCACCCTGCCTATGGTCATGCTGGGCATGTTGGCCGGTGCCTTCATCGGTTTGGGCGGGATGCTGTTTGTGATCGTTAAATCAGACCCTACGTTGAGCTTTGCCGTGAGCCAGTTGCTCGGCGGCTTGGTGTTTTGCCTGGGGCTTTTGTTGGTGGTGATTGCTGGAGCCGAACTGTTTACAGGGAACAACTTGCTCGCCATGGCCTGGGCCGATCAAAAAATCACCACCTCCGAGGTATTGCGCAATTGGTTGTGGGTCTGCGCCGCCAACTTCGTGGGCGCAGGGGTCTTGGCTGTGTTGGTTTACTTCAGTGGGCACACGCACATGAATGGTGGTGGCATTGGCCAGACCGTGCTGCGGATTGCAACAGCCAAACAGAACCTGGTTTGGCACGAAGCGTTTTTCAGAGGTGTGTTGTGCAATGTCTTGGTCTGCATGGCCGTGTGGATGGCCATGGCCGGACGCAGCGTGATTGACAAAGCGATTGCCATCGTCTTTCCCATCACCGCGTTTGTGGCTGCAGGTTTTGAGCACAGCATTGCCAATATGTACTTCATGCAACTGGCTCTGCTGATTCAATATTTTGACCCCTCCACCGCTGGCAGCGCGGTGATCACCTGGGGTGGCATGTGGGGCAATCTAGTGCCTGTGATCTTGGGTAATCTGATCGGCGGCAGTGTGCTGGTGGGCTTGGTTTATTTTGTGATCTACCGCCCCAATGCGGCCAACAATTAGTCTTGCATCGCCTCGCGCATGGCTTGCAGCAAGCTCTCGCTCTCATGCGCACCTGACACACCGACCTTGCGGTTCATGATGAAAAACGGCACGCCACTGATGCCCATCTCGCGTGCTGCCGTGTCGCTGTCAATGGTTTGGCTGTGCAGGGCCGAATTTTCCAAATGTCCGAGCGCTTCCTCACGCCCCATGCCCGCAGACTCAGCAATCTCCAGCAGGTCCTCCGCTTGGGTCAAGTCGCGGCCTTCAATGAAATATGCCTTGAACAAGGCTTCCACCATGCGGTCTTGGGCCTCGCCGGGCTCGGCCACGGCAATCAAGCTGTGGGCCACCACCGTGTTGGGCTGGCGTGCAATGCGGTCAAACTCAAACGCAATGCCCACCTCAGCGCCCACACCTTTGACCCGGTCGTAAATGCTGTCTGCGCGATCGCCAAACTTGCTCATCACATACACCTCGCGGTCAATTCCCTCGGGGGGCATGTCGGGATTGAGTTGGAAGGTGTGCCAACGCACATGGGGCGTAACCTCGGGGTGGGCTTCGGCCAACAGCGCCAAAGCGCCCTCTAGGCGGCGCTTGCCGACATAGCACCAGGGACAAACAACATCGGAGACAACATCAATGGTGAGCGTTTTCATGGGGGTACTTGGTTTCTGCCACAATGCCCCAACTGTAGCTGTATCAGCCAACTCAGAGAGGAAATACCCATGGCAAGCGATCTGATCAAACACATCACCGACACCACCTTTGAAGCGGACGTCCTGCAAGCAGACAAGCCTGTCTTGGTCGATTATTGGGCCGAATGGTGTGGTCCTTGCAAAATGATCGCCCCTATCTTGGACGAAGTCTCCGCCGCTTACGCAGGCAAGCTGCAAATTGCCAAGATGAATGTGGACGAAAACCGTGACATCCCCGCCAAATTTGGCATTCGCGGCATCCCTACCTTGATGTTGTTCAAGGGCGGCCAACTCGCAGCCACCAAAGTGGGCGCGATGAGCAAGGCGCAATTGACGGCCTTTATTGATCAACAACTGGCTTAAATCAGACACCTCCCCACACAAGCCCGCTCGATTCTTGAATCGGCGGGCTTTTTTCCTGTCATAATCAAATCCGAATTCACCAATTGCCCATGAGGCGGTTGGCTCCCTGTCAGGGCTTGAATTCCGGTCCAGAGGCACTTCACGCCTCGCTCACGACCTCCCCCCAATTTTTTAACGAACTCCCTTTTTGGAGTCCTCTATGCACCTGAATGAACTCAAGGCACTGCATGTGTCTGAAGTGCTGAAACAAGCCGAAGAACTCGAAATCGAAAACACCGGCCGCATGCGCAAGCAAGAGCTGATGTTTGCCATCATCAAAAAACGCGCCAAAGCGGGCGAACAAGTGTTTGCAGACGGTGTGCTTGAAATCTTGCCCGACGGCTTTGGTTTCTTGCGCAGCCCCGACACCAGCTACACCGCGTCGACCGACGACATCTACATCAGCCCCAGCCAAGTGCGCCGCTTCAACCTGCACACCGGCGACATGATCGAAGGCGAAGTGCGCATCCCCAAAGACGGCGAGCGCTACTTTGCATTGACCAAGCTCGACAAAGTCAACGACGACCTGCCCGAGAACAACAAACACAAGGTCATGTTCGAGAACTTGACCCCTCTGTTCCCTCGCGAGCAGATGAAGCTCGAGCGCGAAATCAAAGGCGAAGAAAACATCACCGGCCGCATCATCGACATCATTGCCCCCATCGGCAAAGGCCAACGCGCCTTGCTGGTCGCACCGCCCAAGAGCGGTAAGACCGTGATGATGCAGCACATCGCCCACGCCATCTCGGCCAACTATCCCGATGCCCACATGATGGTGTTGCTGGTGGATGAGCGCCCAGAAGAAGTGACCGAAATGCAGCGTTCGGTCAAAGCCGAAGTGATTGCCTCCACCTTTGACGAACCCGCCGCACGCCATGTGCACGTGGCTGAAATGGTGATTGAACGCGCCAAGCGTTTGGTGGAACTGAAAAAAGATGTGGTCATCTTGCTTGACTCCATCACCCGCCTCGCCCGCGCATACAACAACGTCGTGCCTTCATCGGGCAAGGTGTTAACCGGTGGTGTGGACTCCAACGCCCTGCAACGCCCCAAGCGTTTCTTTGGCGCGGCCCGCAAAGTGGAAGAAGGTGGCTCACTCACCATCATCGCCACGGCCTTGGTCGACACGGGCAGCCGCATGGACGAAGTGATCTTTGAAGAATTCAAAGGCACGGGCAACTGCGAAATTCACCTCGATCGCCGCTTGTACGAAAAGCGCGTGTTCCCAGCGATTCAGCTCAACCGCAGCGGCACACGCCGTGAAGAGTTGTTGCTGCCACCCGAGATCTTGTCCAAGACCCGTATCCTGCGTCAGTTCATGTACAACATGGACGAGATCGAATCGATGGAATTGATGCTCAAGAACATGAAGGCCACCAAAACCAATGTGGACTTCTTTGATCTGATGCGCCGCGGCGGCTAAAACTGGTGGTGCCAGTAGCGTTGCTGCGTTTCCCGCTCGCAACGCACCATTTCCGGTTGCTCGCTTTGCCAAATTGATGCCCCGCAACGGGTTGTTTGCACCACGTGTATTCCGAGTTCGTCATAACGCGCCATCACATCGGCGCGTGGATGACCAAAGCGGTTGCGGTACCCCGCCTGAACCACGGCCACACGTGGCTGCACTGCCCGCAAAAACTCAACGGTTGACGAGGTCGCACTGCCATGGTGCGGCACCAACAGCCATTGAGCGCTCAAAGCGTCACCGCTTTGCACCAAAGCACGCTCTTGCGCGGCCTCAATATCGCCCACCAACAAGGCTGACACCGTCTGTGGCGTGGTGATGCGCAACACGCAACTCAGTGCGTTGGGCTTGGCCTTTTTCTCGTAATCCTGCACGCGTGGGTGCAGCACAGCGAAGGTCACACCATCCCACACCCACGACTGGCCATGCTCACAGCGCTGCATGGGATGCACCGCTTGCAAGCGATGCTCGGGTGGCAAAGAGGTGAAGACCTCGGCTTGCGGCTGCATGGCCAGCACGGCAGCCGCACCCCCGCTGTGGTCGCTGTCTTGATGGCTGATGACCACACGGTCAAGACGTTCGCCCCAGGCGCGCAACAAGGGAACCAACACCCGCTGCCCCGCATCGGTTTCGGCCGAGTAACGTGGGCCGGTGTCGTACAACAAGGCATGGTGGGCTGTGCGCACCAAAACAGCATGGCCCTGCCCCATGTCAGCGCTGAGCAACTCAAACTCTCCCAGCGAGGGACGCGGCGTTTGCCAACTCAACACCGGCAAGACCAACACCACCCCATACCAGCGCAGCCACATCGGCAAAGGTAAAGCCCACGTCGCCATGCCTAGCAAAGCCGTCAGTGCCGCCCATCCAGGGGCTGCGGGTGCCGACCACTGCGCCCATGGCACTGCCGCCATGCCCTGCAACACATTGACCAACACTTGCAAGGCTTCCCCCGCCCAAGCCCACAGGGGCGTCCACAACAAACCCAACAGACACAACGGCGTCACCACCAGGGTGACCCAAGGGACAGCCAAGAGATTGGCCCACACACCGATCAAGGAAATTTGATGAAACAGCAACAAGCTCAAAGGCGCTAGACACACGCTCATCAGCCACTGCTCGCGCCACATGTCACGCACAGTACGCCACACACCACGCCCTGGCAGCTCAGGCCCATGCGCGTCTGACGCAAACAAAATTCCCACGGCCACAAAACTCAACCAAAAACCCGCTTGCAGCAACGCCCAAGGGTCAAGTGCCAACACCACCGTGCAGACCCACAGCCACACCTGAGGCCAAGGCCAACGCTTGCCATACACACGCAGCACAGTGACCACCGCCAGCATCCACACCGTGCGTTGCGCGGGCACGCCCCACCCGGTGAACAGCGCATAAGCCCAAGCCACCCCAAAACCAAACACGCGCGCGGCCCAAGGCGTGGGCCACCACAAACTCAAAGGCCGCTGGCTGTGCCAGCCTGCGCTGCGTCGCCACACCTGGCCCATACACAGGGCAGCCAGCCATGCCAACCCGGTGATGTGTAGGCCTGAAATCGCCATCAGATGCGCCACGCCCGTGGCACGAAACACATCCCAATCAGCGCGTTCAATCGCAGCTTGGTCGCCCATCAGCAAGGCCGCCACCATGCCCGCCGTCGCTCGGTCAGCCACTTGCACGTCAATCGCCGCACGGGTGGCTTGTCTTGCCCGCTCCACAGGGTGTCGCCAGCTTGCACTCAGCCGTTGCGGCGGCATGTCTTTGGCTGTGGTGCGCACATAGCCGGTGGCTTGCAAACCTTGCTCCCACAGCCACAACTCGTAGTCAAAGCCATGTGGGTTGATGTGACCATGCGGTGCTTTGAGCTTGACCTGCAAACGCCAGTGGTCACCCGCGCGCAAACTGGCTGGCGGCAGGTAGTTCGGCGACAAGCTTGCATCAGCGCCCACTCGCGGCCCGTACCAACCCAGCAGAATATTTGGCGGTAAATCAACGGGTTCACCAGAGGGGGCCCAGGCGGCCATCACCTCGAACCGAAACCGTAAACTATCGTCCAGACGCTGTGGCATGTGCGTCACCACGCCTTCCACCCGCAAGCTTTGCCCTTCAAATGCCGGGTCTAAGGCTTGGGCCGCATACCAACAGGCCCGCACGCCTGTCTGCGCCAACGCCAGCCCCAAGGCCACCACAAACCAAGCCACCCAGCGCGTGTGCAGCGGTAAGCGACCACGCATGGCAGTTGTACACACCACGCCAGACAGAGCCACCAAGCCCAGCCCACCATAAACCGCCATCGCCCACAGCTGTGCTTGCTGCAACTGCAACGCTGTGCCAGCAACCCAGCCTAGCGTCCAAGGGGTGATGAAAGAAACCATGCCCGCATCGTCATCGCTGGGCAGAGGTAAGTGGCAAGGGGCCACTCACAAGTTAAAAAGCCGCTCCGGTCAACGGTGCGGCTGGTGTGCGTTATGGGTTTGAAGGTATCAACCGGCGGCGGGCTTGGAAGCGCACACCTCTTTTTTCAAGGCTGCCATGTAGGTGTTGGGGCGAATTGGCGCTTCGCGGTTGCGCCACTCTTGCAAGTCATCGGCCGCCACCTCTTTGCCTTTGCCCATCGATTTGTCGTAATAACTCACCGACAAACGCACCACCATGTCCGTCTTGCAGTACATGCGCACGCGCATCATCATCGATTTGTAGCTTTCGCCACTGGGTGTTTTTTCGTTCTTTGGTAAATCGGTCAAGATCCAAGCATAGCGGGACACATGCACGGGCATCACCGCTTCTTTGTCGAAGTAATACGACACTTCTTCGTCTTTCAGCAACTCGCTCCATTCGGCGTGCGCAGGCACAACCCACACCATCAGGCTGGCCAGCAGAAGAACGACAGAAAAACGAGAAAGGCGCATGTTGGGTACAAACAGGTTTTGAACTCAAGCCAGGAATCGACCCAATCTGCCAGAACTTGAGCCCGGTTGATTGGGTACCCTTCGGTCACAGGTTTCTGGCGACGTGATGCAGTCGGAGGATTTCGACGTCATCACCGCGTACACGGTAAATGGCGATGTAGTTCTTGTGCAGGACCAATTCGCGAGTACCGTGCACCCGGCCCGCTCTGCCCATGCCAGGATGCGCTTGCAGCTTGGTCGCCGCATTCTTCAACTCCACCACAAAGCTGGTGGCTCGGGTTGGATTGTCCTTGGCAATGAAACCAGCAATTTCATCGACGCTGCGCAGCGCCGTCTTCGTCCACTTCAGTGCCATTGATCAGGCACCGTATTTGGCGAACACCGCCGCTACCTGGTCATCGGTGGCGAACTCACCCGCATCAGCTTCTTGGATGCCTTCATGGATGTCACGAATCTGCCAGGACTCGCGCTGCACATAGTCGGTCAGCGCATCGATGGCTAGGAAGCTCTTGGTCCGAGCAGTAGCCTTGGCCAACTCTTCAATCTGGTTGTAGAGCGCCTCAGGCAGACGCACATTGATGGTTTTGGCAGCCATGGCAACACCTTGTATTACATGTAATACATTGTATTGTCCGCTTTACAGACCCAATGTCAAGACACGAGGACGCGCATCAAAAAATCACGCATGCCGTGGCTCATTACCCGTTAGAAACGGTCAATCCGTGAAGGCAGCCAGCAAATCACGCTTGAGCACCTTGCCACTGAGCGTCATCGGGAACGACTCAACCAGACGAATGTGAGCCGGGCGCTTGTAAGGCGCCAAGTTATCAGCCACATGAGCATGCAAGGCGTTCATGTCAATCGGCGCATGGTCTTCGGTTTCGATGAAAGCCAAAATTTCTTCATTGCCATCGGCCACGGGGCGCCCCACCACTGCCGCGCGCTGTACCCCTGGAAAGTGGCACAACACCGACTCCACCTCGCCCGGATACACATTGAAGCCCGAGCGGATGATCATCTCTTTCAAGCGCCCCACCACAAACAGCGAGCCCCCCGCATCAAGGTAACCCAAGTCACCACTGGCATACCAACCGCCTGGACGCATGACCTGCGCGGTGGCCGTGGCATCGCGGAAATAGCCGGGCATCAAGCCCACGCCACGCATCCAAATTTCACCGCGTTCGCCCTGGGGCACCGGCTGGCCTTTCGGGTCCATGATGCACAGCTCGGCACCTTCCACCAGGTAGCCCGCCGAGGTGTCGTCGCGCGCCACACCCAAGCGCCCCAGGCACAAGGCGCCCGCGTATTCGGACAAGCCATAGCCGTGGTGTAAAGGTTTCTCAAACCGTTGTTCCACCGCGCGTTTGAGGGTGAGGTCCAAGGGTGCAGCGCCGGTGTAAACGTAGCGCAAATCGGGACACACAGGGTGTTCAATGCCTTGGCTGTCCAACCAGGCCAACAATCGCGTGAACATGGCAGGTGGGCCCTGCAGCTGCGTCACACCCTGAGTGGCCAGTGCTTGGAACGCATCTGCCGGGTCAAACGCGCTGCGCATCACCAAGCGCGCGCTGGCATACAGCGACGCCATCAGCACGGTGCCCAAGCCAAAAATATGCGTCATGGGCACATAGGCATACGAGCGATCTGTTGCCGTGAGTTGGCGCGACTCGGTCGAGATCCGGCCAAACTGGAGCAAGCCTTGGTGCGACACCAGCACGCCCTTGGGTGTGCCCGTGGTACCCGAGGTGAAGATGATGGCCGCCACCTGCGAGGCCAACTCGCCCTGCTCGGCCACCGCTTCGGTGCGCACGGCGCTGCGGGCTAGCCCGGTCAACACCGAGCTACGCGCTTGCGCATGGTGTGCATGGGCCCGTGCGACCTCTGACACACCTTGGGTGAAATACACCACGCGTGGATCGGCTTTGTCGATGAAAGCCTGCACCTCGCCGCGCGACATGCGCGCGTTCACGCCGCAGGACCAAGCGCCCACACGGCTGCAGGCCAAAATCAAGGCCACATGCTCGGGGCAGTTCTCGGCCACGATGAGCACCCGGTCGCCTGGCTGCACCCCATCGGCTTGCAGCTCGCGCACCAGCGTGTCCACCAGCGCCCCCACATCGGCCAGGGTCAGCGTGGCGTGGTGGGTGTATAAAAATTCTTGCGTCGGTGCTTGGCTCAGGCGCGCATCAAACAGCTCGTGGATGTAGCGAAATGTCATGGAGTTCATTGCACCTGAATGCCCTTGGTCACCGTGCCCCACAGGGCCAACTCACGCGCAGCGCGCTCGGACACCAGTTGCGGTGATCCGGTCCAAATGTCGTAGCCCTGCTCGATGAGTTTGTTTTTCAACTCATCGCCCGCCAAGGCTTTGCGGGTGGCTTCGTTCAAACGCGCCACCAGATCGGCGGGCATTTTGGCCGGGCCATATAAGGCGTACCAACCGCCCACGTCATAGTCAGCAATACCCACCTCGCGCATGCTGGGCACATCGGGCATGGAGGCGTTGCGCTCACGCGAGGTCACGGCCACCGCGCGCACCCGGTTGGACGCTACGTAGTTGCGAGCGCTGCCAATGATGTCAAACATCATGTTGATCTGCCCTCCGATCACATCGGTCATGGCCGGTGCATTGCCTTTGTAGGGCACGTGGTTGAGCGTGGTGCCTGTGCGCAACGCAAACAGCTCACCACTGAGGTGGTTCGATGCGCCCATGCCCGCCGAGCCATAAGCGACTTTGCCGGGGTTGGCTTTGGCATAGGCCACGAGTTCGGGCACGGTTTTGAAGGGTTGGTCTTTGTTGACCACCAGCACATTGGTGTAGCTCACCAGCGGCGCAATCGGTGTCACATCCTTGGCAGTGTCAAACGCCATGGCTTTCAAGATGTGCGGGCTGATGGTCATGGTGGGACTGGCGGCAAAGAACAACAGCAAACCATTGGGTGCGGCTTTGGCCACCATGTCGCCGCCCATAGCACCCCCCGCACCAGGTTTGTTTTCAACCACCACGGTTTGACCCAACTCGCGTGCCAGCGCGGGTGCAAACAAACGGGCCGCAGCATCCACCGGACCACCGGGCGCATAACCCACCACCAAGCGCACGGTTTGTCCGGCAGGTTGTGCCAGTGCGGCCAAGGGCGCAAGCAACAAGCCCGTCAGAACCCAACGTGAAAGCTGTTGGCGGCGCTGCTGTCCCCATGGTGTGATGTGACGCATGTGTGTCTCCTGATAGGAATGGGCGTGATGCCTGAATTACTGGTTGAGCTTGATGTTGGCTTCTTTGATGATGGTGGCATAAACCTGCGCGTCCGACTTCATGACCTGCGCAAACTCCTCAGGCTTACCGCCACCCACACCCAGGCCAAAGCCTTCGATGCGCGCCACCACATCGGGTTGGCGCAAGATGCGGTTGGCTTCTTCCGAGTACTTGGCCACGATGGCAGCTGGCGTATTGGCAGGCAAGAGCATGCCAAACCAACCCAGGGGCTCGTACGAATGAAAACCCAACTCTTTGAAGGTTGGCACATCCGGAAGCGCTGCCATGCGTTGTGTGCCCGTCACCGCCAAGGGCTTGAACGATTTGAGGTGGGCACGCGCAGAGGCCGAATCAATGAAGGCCGAGGTCAGCTGCCCGCCAACCATGTTGTTGACCAAAGGCGCTGCGCCTTGAAACGGTACATGCACCATGTCGAGCTTGCCTTGCAAGTTCAGCAAAGAGCCTTGAATGTGCGACGAGGTGCCTGCGCCGTAAGTGCCGTAGTTGTACTTGCCTGGGTTGGCTTTGACCAAGGCAATGAAGTCTTTCAGATTGTTGGCCGGTGAGCTGGGCGGCACCACAAACATGCTCGGGCTTTTGGCGATTTGCACCACCGGCGCAAAGTCTTTCAGTGGGTCGTAGGGCAAGCTCATCAGCGGCGGTTGCTGGATGATGGCGGTGATGGCCATCAAAATCGTGTACCCATCGGGCGCAGCTTTGGCCACTGCGTTGTTGCCAATCGTGCCACCTGCGCCGGGTTTGTTTTCCACCAACACCGAGGTGTTCCAAGCTTCGCCTAACTTTTGCGCCATCATGCGCGCCAAGGCATCGGTCGCACCGCCCGCAGGGTAAGGCACGATCACTTTGATGGGCTGGCTGGGGAATGCGGTTTGCGCCCCAACAGGTGCCCAAAGGCTCAAAGCGCTCAACGCAACAGCGGCCACCAAGGCACGGCGTGAAAGGGAAGTTGTCATGGTTATCTCCTTTTAATTTGAGCGTCCACAGACGCTCAACGTGTGGCTTCGCGCACGAGGTTGCGTGCGATCACAATCTGTTGAATCTGGCTGGTGCCTTCGTACAAACGGAACAAGCGCACATCGCGGTAAAAACGCTCAATGCCGTATTCGCTCAAGTAACCTGCGCCACCAAAAATTTGCACGGCACGGTCGGCCACGCGGCCACACATCTCCGATGCAAACAATTTGCAGCAGGAAGCCTCGGTCGCTACGGGCAAACCTTCGTCGCGTTTGCGCGCCGCGTCAATCACCATGCAACGTGCAGCATAGATTTCAGCTTGGCTGTCAGCCAACATGGCTTGCACCAATTGAAATTCGGCAATCGATTGGCCAAACTGCTTGCGGTCGATGGCATAGTTCAAGGCATCGCGCTGCATGCGTTCGGCCACGCCAACGCAAATCGCGGCAATGTGGATGCGCCCTTTCTCCAACACCTTCATCGCAGTTTTAAAACCTTGGCCTTCCTTGCCACCAATCAATTGGCTGGCGGGCACGCGGCAGTTTTCAAAAATCACGTCAGCGGTGTGAGCGCCACGTTGGCCCATTTTTTTGTCGACCTTGCCAATCGTGATGCCCGGCGTGTTGGCCTCCACGATGAATGCCGACACACCACCCGCGCCTTTGTCGGCAGGGTTGGTGCGTGCCATCAAGGTGAAGATGCCCGCATGCGGCGAGTTGGTGATGTAACGCTTGGTGCCGTTGACGATGTAGTGGTCGCCCTGCGCATCCGTGCCGCGAATGGCGGTGGTACGCAGCGAGGCGGCGTCAGAGCCGGCATCGGGCTCGGTCAAGGCAAACGAGGCAATCAATTCGCCCGTGGCCAGCTTGGGCAGGTACTTGGCTTTTTGCTCGGGCGTGCCATCAAACAAAATGCCTTGCGAGCCAATGCCCACGGTGGTGCCAAACAGTGAGCGAAAGCACGGCGAGGTTTGCCCCATGGCCAGCATGACCATGACCTCTTCTTCCATGGTGAGTTCCAGACCGCCATAAGACTCCGGCACGGTCAGGCCGAACAGGCCCATGTCTTTCATCTCTTGCACGATGTCGTCTGGGATCTCGTCGGTCTCGGCCACCAGGGCTTCGGCAGGCACCAGACGTTCGCGGACAAATCGGTTCACCGTGTCGAGCAAGGCGTTGAGGGTTTCGGGATCACGAATCATGGTTGTTTCTTCAAAAGTAAAGCCTCACAGCGGTCGCGCGTTACAGCGTGTCTGCCGTTCCAAAAATAGCGGTGGATTGGCTAGACAAAGTGCCGCCGTTGCCATGGGCCAGCGCAACGTGCGCGCCCGGCACCTGGCGCTCACCGCCCTCGCCGCGCAACTGACGCACCGCCTCAATCAAGGTGAAGATGCCATACATGCCTGGATGCACGCACGACAAGCCACCGCCATTGGTGTTGACGGGCAAATGGCCGCCCGGAGCGATGCCGCCGTTTTGCACAAACGCACCGGCCTCACCCTTGGCACAAAAGCCCAGGTCTTCCAAGAACAACAAGGTGTTGATGGTGAAGGCGTCGTAGAGCTCGACCACGTCCATGTCTTTGGCACTCATGCCTGCCATGGCATAGGCCTGGCGACCTGACTCAGTGGCCGCCGTAACGGTGATGTCAGGCATGGACGAGATTTGACGATTCCAACACGCCGTGCCGTTGCCCAACACATAAACAGGTTTCTTGGCCAGGTGCTTGGCACGGTCGGCGCGCACCAGCACATAGGCGCCACCACCGTCGGTGACCAAACAACAATCGCGCACCGACAGCGGGTCGCTGACCATGCGTGCGTTGAGCACATCGTCGATGGACAGCGGATCACGCATGAAGGCTTCGGGATTGCGCTGCGCCCACTGGCGTGCAGCCACGGCCACCTCGGCCAAATCGCGTCGCGTGGTGCCGTACAGGTGCATGTGACGCGACGCGGCCAGCGCATAGGCGCTGGGCGGGTTGAAGGGCTCGTATGGGTTCTCGTAGGGCTGAGGGTCCATCCAACGACGCGCTTGCGCAATCTCGCGGCGGCCAAAGGCGGCCGTGCGTTGGG
>Ga0228703_1001598_pt1 | contig 13539 bp, 13 predicted proteins | sample McNCre217_Aug_MG_3_FD_178020 | JGI IMG/M metagenome (GOLD analysis project Ga0228703, IMG submission 178020) | Freshwater microbial communities from McNutts Creek, Athens, Georgia, United States - 29-17_Aug_MG | ecosystem: Environmental > Aquatic > Freshwater > Creek | place: USA: Georgia... | reverse complement strand
CGAGCTTGACCACGTCGGCCACCGTGCCCAGCGCCACCAGAGGCAGCAAAGCATCCAGTTTGGGTTGGCTGCTGGAGTCAAAAACGCCGCGCTGGCGCAGTTCGGCGCGCAGGGCCAGCAGCACATAGAACATCACACCCACGCCCGCCATGGATTTGCTCGCAAAACTGCAGCCAGGCTGGTTGGGGTTGACGATCACCTCCGCGCCGGGCAGGGTGCTGGCGGGCAGGTGGTGGTCGGTCACCAGCACCTTCAGGCCCAGGCGCTGGGCTTCGGCCACGCCGTCCACGCTGGCAATGCCGTTGTCCACTGTGATCAGTACATCGGCGCCTTGCGCCTTGACGCGCTGGGCAATGGGCGGGGTCAGGCCATAGCCGTCCACCACCCGGTCGGGCACCAGGTAGCTCACGTGCTGCGCCCCCAGCATGCGCAGGCCGCGCACCGCCACGGCGCAGGCGGTGGCTCCGTCGCAGTCGTAGTCGGCCACGATGTACAGGCGTTGCCCAGCGGCCATCGCATCAGCCAGCAGCGTTGCTGCGGCTTGCGCGCCCATCAGGCCCACGGGGGGCAGCAGCAGGTTCAGTCCGTCGTCCAGTTCGTCCTTGGACTGCACGCCGCGCGCCGCATACAGGCGGGCCAGCAAAGGGTGGATGCCTGCCTGCTCCAGTGCCCAGGCGCTGCGGGGAGGGACGTCACGGGTCAACAGTTTCATGTCGGGATCAAAGCCTTCAGGGTGGCTGCGGTGTCAGGTTTGCGGAAAACAGCGCCCACGCGCTGCAGCCACGTTGCAGGGGTCTGCTGGTAGGTGTGTGCAGCACTTTCGCTGCACAGGCTCAGACCATTTGCGCGACCCAGCAGAGGTGCCAGCTGCTGGGCATCGATCTGCCGCCAGGCAGCCTGCCAGGCCTGCAGATCGCCACGCAGGGTGGGCGTGCGCAGGGCATCGACGAGCACCACATCGTTGTCGGGGGCGGTGCTTGCAGGGGCGGCCAGTTGCCCGGCGCCATGAACCCAGAACGAATTGACCGTGAGTTGCCCCCGTGCCATGCGCGCATCGTTGATGGGGTGGTTGTACAGCAGCATCTGCATCTCGCTTTGGAGGCGGCGCAGGCAGGCAGGCAGGTGCCCGTCGGTGATCCAGGGTTTGACGTTGGCGCCGATCACCCGGTCCAGCGATGTGCTGGACAGGTCCTGAAAGATGTTACCCATGGCGTGCCAGCGCAAGGCGCTGTCCCACTGCACCTGCAGGCGGTCTTCCTGCAAAAAGGGCTGCATGGCCTGCAGCAGTTGCTGCGACTCCTCGTCGCCCAGGCTCAACTGCTGCGGGTCCAGCATCACCACCTGGTCCATGCCGATTTGCCAGTGGCAAGGGGTGATCCAGGCTTGGGGTTCGTTGCGGGTGGGGTGTGTCCATGCGGCCCAGGGCAGAGGTGACATGGCTGGCCAGCCCAGCGAGCGGGCCCAGGCACGTTCATGCGGCATGTGGGGCGACGGCTTTTCGTCAGGCGTGTCTTCGTCCCGGTGGATGCATTGCGCCTGCCCCAGCCATTGACGCAGGTGGGGTAATTCAAGGTTTTGCAAGGCGCCATCGGGCACGCCCGCAAAGGCCGCATAAGGAATGATCAGGTGCATGGCCTGCGATTGTCGCAGGCCATGCAATGCAGCGCCGACTCAGGGTCGCAGTGCTTGGGCTTCGGCGGCGCAATCTGCCTGGGGATGCAGGCTTTTCGCACGCGCCATCGCGATTTCCTGGCGAGCCAGTTCGGCTTGCGCGACGAAGGTCGGGTCGGATTGCAAGCGTGCCACTGCGGCCGAACCGACGAGTCGCCCTTGGTCCACATCGCTTTGCCAGTGGTAGCCACAGACCATGCGGCTTTGTCCAAAAGCATGGCCTCTTTGCAGCAGGGCATCGGCTTTGTCCGGCGCCAGGCTGGCCAGAATTTGCGCCCAGGCCCAGCCCAAAGCCGCATGACCGGAGGGGTAAGAGCCGTCCTTGCTGAGGGCGGCCTCTTCGCCAGGGGCGCAAGTGGCTTCAGACAATTGCACATAGGGCCGTTGGCGGTTGTAGTGGTCTTTGGCCTTGTAGGTCGCAAGTCCCGCATCCAGCAAGGTGCGCCGCAGCAGCATGTTCAGATGGGGCGTGGCCTCTGCTGAAATCGGCACATCCAGTGCGCAGGCAAAGATATTCGCAGCCGCAGGAAATTTCAGGTTGGTGTCTTGCCTGGCCAATGCCCAGCGCGGGGTATCGCGCAAGGCACGTGACTGGCGGTAGCGGTCGATGTCGGCCGCCTCCTGGACTGTGCCTGCTGTCGGGGGCGGTGGCAGCAGTGCCAGGCTGTCCGGCATCTGGGCCCGTGTCAGATAACCATTGAGGTAGCCCGAGCCTTTGCGGTATTCACCGACTTCTTCGGGCGAAGTGCTGGGCAGGGCGGTTTTTGCAGGGGGGGTCTGACAGGCTGTGAGCAGCAAGACACTCAGACAAAGCCACAGATGCACCGGACGACAGGCCATGAAGATCTCCACGTGGATTGGGATGGGGCACATTAGCCCGCACCGAGTGGCTTCACTTGTCGCCAGCTTGACTGGGAAAGGGTTTGCCCCAGCAGGGCGGGGGTGCCGACTTGGCGATTCGTCACAATAGAGCCCATGGCTTTTTTCAAGAACATTCCCTACGAGCTGGTGCTCGGCTGGCGCTACACGCGTGCGGGCCGTGCCACGCGGCGCAACGGGTTCATTTCTTTCATCTCGGGGGTGTCCATGCTGGGCATTGGCCTGGGGGTGGCGGCACTCATCATTGTGCTGAGTGTGATGAACGGTTTTCAGCGCGAAGTGCGCGACCGCATGCTGGGTGTGGTGTCCCACATCGAGGTGTACGCCGCCGATGGCGGGGCCTTGCCGGACTGGCAAGCCACCCTGAAACAGGTCAAGACCCACCCCGAGGTGCTGGGGGCAGCACCTTTTGTGGCGGCGCAAGCCCTGCTGGCGCGGGGTGACGACATGAAAGGGGTGCTTGTGCGCGGCATCGACCCGGCACTGGAGCCGCAGGTCAGCGACCTGCAGTCCGACATGCAAACCCAGGTGCTGGCACGTCTGCAGCCCGGTCAGTTTGGCCTGGTGCTGGGTCGTGATCTGGCCCAGAACCTGGGTGTCATGCCGGGTGGGCTGGTGACGCTGGTTTCGCCTTCCGGTCAGGTGACCCCTGCGGGCGTGGTGCCGCGCATGAAGCAGATGACGGTGCTGGGCACGTTTTCGTCGGGCCATTACGAATACGACTCTTCGCTGGCCCTGATGCATGTCGAGGATGCGGCGCGCATGTTCCGTCTGGAAGGCCCCAGCGGAGTGCGCATCAAACTCAAGGACCTGCACGAAGCCCGGGCTGTGGCGAGGGAACTCCAGCAGCAGCTGGGGCTCGGCTTCCATGTGCGCGATTGGACACAGCAAAACCGCACCTGGTTTGCGGCAGTGCAGGTGGAAAAACGCATGATGTTCATCATCCTGACGCTGATCGTGGCCGTGGCCGCCTTCAATCTGGTGAGCACCCTGGTGATGACCGTGACCGACAAGCGGGCCGACATCGCCATTTTGCGCACGCTGGGCGCAAGCCCGCGCAGCATCATGGGCATTTTTGTGGTGCAAGGCGCAGCGGTGGGGGTGATGGGCACCCTGGGTGGTCTGGCCCTGGGCTTGCTGGTGGCTTTCAACATCGACGTGATCGTGCCCGCGCTGGAGCGCCTGTTCAATGCCACCTTCTTGCCGCAAGACATCTACCTGATCAGCCGCATGCCGAGCGAGCTCATGGCCAGCGACATCGTGCCGATTGCCGTGATTTCCCTGGTGCTGGCCTTTGCCGCCACCCTGTACCCGAGCTGGCGCGCCAGCCGCGTCAACCCGGCGGAGGCGTTGCGCTATGAATGACATGACGCGCCCAGTGGTGCTGCAGGCCCACGGTCTGACCAAACGCTTTGCCGAAGGCCGACTCGACGTGACGGTGTTGCAAGGCGTCGACCTGCAAGTCCATGCAGGCGAAACGCTGGCGGTGGTGGGCGCTTCGGGCTCGGGCAAGAGCACTTTGCTGCATTTGCTGGGCGGGCTGGACGCCCCCACCTCGGGCAGCGTGACCCTGATGGGCCAGCCGCTTTCGGCCTTGAACGCCGCGCAGCAAGGCGAGATGCGCAACCGGCATCTGGGCTTTGTCTACCAGTTCCACCACCTGTTGCCTGAATTCAGTGCCCTGGACAACGTGGCCATGCCCCTGTGGGTGCGCCGCATGGACCGCAACCAGGCGTCGGCGCAAGCGGCCCGCTGGCTGGCGCAGGTGGGTTTGTCCGGGCGTCTGCACCACCGCCCGGCCGAGTTGTCGGGCGGCGAGCGCCAACGCGTGGCCATCGCCCGTGCCCTGGTCTCCGAGCCGGCCTGCGTGCTGGCCGACGAGCCCACTGGCAATCTTGACCGCAGCACCGCCGATGGTGTGTTCGACCTGATGCTGCAGCTGGCCCGTGAGCGGGGCACCGCCTTTGTGGTGGTGACGCACGACCCGGCGCTGGCCGCCCGCTGTGACCGCCAGTTGCATCTGGTGCAAGGTGTTTTGCAAGCCTGATGCAGGCTGGCCGCATGTGGATCGACACCCATTGCCATTTGGATGCGGCCGAGTTCGATGCCGACCGCGATGCGGTGCGCCAGCAGGCCCGCGACGCGGGGGTGGGCCTGTGCGTGATTCCGGCGGTCGAGCGGGCCCATTGGGGCGCGGTGCAGGCGCTGGCGCAGCGCGGCGCTGATGCCTATGCGCTGGGCATTCACCCGCTGTATGTGCCACGTGCGCATGACGATGATCTGCAGGCACTCGATGAAGCGCTGTGTGCTGCACGGGGTGACCCGCGTCTGGTGGCGGTGGGCGAGATCGGTCTGGACTATTTTGTGCCAGCGCTGTGTGAACCGGCCATGCGTGAGCGGCAATGGGCTTTTTACCTGGCCCAGCTCAAGCTGGCGCGTGCGCACGGTTTGCCGGTGATCCTGCATGTGCGCCGCTCGGCCGACATGCTGCTCAAAGGCTTGCGCCAGGTCGCGGTGGTGGGGGGCATTGCCCACGCCTTCAATGGCAGTGAGCAGCAGGCGCAGGCCTTCATCAACCTGGGCTTTGCGCTGGGCTTTGGCGGGGCCATGACCTACGAGCGGGCCACGCAGCTGCGATCACTGGCCAGGTTCTTGCCTGAGCAGTCGCTGGTGCTGGAAACCGACGCCCCAGACATGCCACCTCACTGGATTTACCAAACCTCAGAGCAACGCGCTGCAGGGCAGCCCCAAGGCCGCAACGCGCCCCACGAGTTGCCGCGCATCGCACAAGCCATCGCCCAGCTGCGCGGCATGAGCGACGTGCAGCTGGCCCACATCACCACCCGCAACGCCTTGCGTTGCTTGCCCGGCTTGGCGCTGCTGTGACGGCGGCTTTGCGTTTGCAGGGCCTGGGGCCTGTGGTGTCGCCCACCATCCGCGTGCTGGTGCTGGGCAGTTTTCCGGGGGTGCGCTCGTTGCAAAGCCAACAGTACTATGCCCACCCGCAGAACCATTTCTGGCGCATCATGCGGGCGCTGTGGCCTGCCGCGCCCTGGCCCGCAGATGGCGACTACGCCGCGCGCTGTGCCTGTCTGCTGCAGTGCGGGGTGGGTCTGTGGGACGTGTATGCCGCTTGCGAGCGCGAAGGCAGTCTGGACAGTGCCATCCGTGCAGCGCAGCTCAACGATTTTCCGGCGCTGCTGGCGCAGTGCCCGCACCTGAGCGGTATTGCACACAATGGGGGCGAGAGCTTTCGCCATGCCAAAACCGTGGCGCAGGCACTGAGTCTGGCGGGTCTGCAAGCCCGCGTGCAGCTGCATCGCCTACCATCGACCAGTCCGGCCAACGCGTCATGGACTTTTGAACACAAGCTCAGCGCCTGGCAGGCGGTGATGCAACAACATGGATTGCTGGCATGAGCCGAAAAAAAAGCATTGAACTGCCCGAGGTGAATTTTTCCGAAGATGGCGACATCCGCTACCTGCACCTGGCCACCGAATGGATCCAGGGCTCGATGCTGATCGACAAGCCCTACGACATCGAGCTGGAGTATGTGCAGCGGATGATGGCCTGGCTGCTGTTCATGCCGGTGCCCGAGGTGGCCGGGGCCCACGCCATGCAACTGGGGCTGGGTGCAGGCACCATCACCAAGTTCTGCTACAAGAAACTCAAGATGACCTGCACCGCCATCGAGCTCAATCCGGGCGTGTTGCATGCCTGCCGTGGCTGGTTCCGTCTGCCGCCCGATGACGAACGCCTGCGCGTGGTGTTGGCCGATGCGGCCCAGGAGATCCGCTCACCCGAGTGGACCGGTGTGGTGGATGCGCTGCAGGTGGATTTGTATGACCACGAAGCCGCAGCCCCGGTGCTCGACAGCCTGGACTTCTACCGCGACTGCCATGCCTTGCTGACGCCGCAGGGCTGCATGACCGTCAACCTGTTTGGTCGCTCGTCCAGTTTTGACGAGAGTCTGGAGAAAATTTGCGCCGCCTTTGGCGACGATGCCGTCTGGGCCTTCAAGCCCACACGCGAAGGCAACACCATCGTGTTGGCACAGCGCACACCTCAGCGTCCCAAGCGTGAGCAATTGATGGAAGCGGCCGAACGCATCGAGGCCAAATGGGGTTTGCCAGCCACCAAATGGTTGAGGGTTTTCAAGCCCGTCATCCGGTGAGTTGCAGCGGCCCAAAGGGGCTGCAACCTAGGGTAAACCATAGAGTTTCGTCGCTCCCGGGACATAGGTGGAACCCACATGGCGGCGCGGAGCTTCCTCCAACACAATCAGCGCATTCCAAACTCTGGAGGAGCGTTCTCGTGTTAATCAAGAGTCAAAAAGACTTTTTCTCGGGCTTGATGTTCACCGTCGTCGGTGCATCGTTTGCCTATGGTGCAACCAGCTACAGCGTCGGCTCAGGCGGCCGCATGGGCCCTGGCTACTTCCCGCTCTTGTTGGGCGTGATCCTGGCCATTCTGGGCGCTGCCGTGATGTTCAAAGCCCTTGTGGTCGAGACACCCGATGGCGAGAAAATTGGCAAGTGGGCCTGGAAGCCTCTGGTGTTCATCATTTCCGCCAACTTGTTGTTCGGCATCTTGCTCGGCGGCTTGCCCAGCATGGGCATTCCGGCCATGGGCCTGATTGCTGCGATCTTTGGCATCACGATTGTGGCCAGCCTGGCTGGCGATGATTTCCGCCTCAAAGAAGTGCTGGTGTTGTCCGTGGTCCTGTCGATCGGCAGTTATCTGGCTTTCATCGTGCTGCTGAAACTGCAGTTTCCTGTGTGGCCTACTTTCATCGCCGGTTGAGCCGAGGAGTCTAAAAAATGGAATTGTTTGACAATCTTGCGCTCGGTTTTGGGGTGGCGTTCACCTTCCAGAACCTGATTTACGCGTTCATTGGCTGCTTGCTCGGCACTTTGATTGGTGTGTTGCCTGGCATTGGCCCTGTGGCCACCATCGCCATGTTGCTGCCTGCCACTTATGCACTGCCTCCTGTGGCTGCGCTGATCATGCTGGCGGGTATTTACTACGGTGCCCAGTACGGTGGCTCCACCACCGCCATCTTGGTCAACCTGCCTGGCGAGTCCTCGTCGGTGGTGACGGTGATCGACGGCTACCAGATGGCCCGCAAAGGCCGTGCAGGCCCGGCTCTGGCCGCTGCCGGTTTGGGTTCGTTCTTCGCCGGTTGCGTGGGCACCTTGATCCTGGCCGCATTTGCTGCGCCCTTGACCGAAGTGGCTTTCAAGTTCGGTCCTGCCGAATACTTCTCGCTCATGATCCTGGGCCTGATCGGTGCGGTCGTGCTGGCATCTGGCTCACTGCTCAAAGCCGTGGCCATGATTGTGCTGGGCCTGTTGATGGGTCTGGTCGGTACCGATGTGAACTCCGGCGTGGCGCGCTTCAGCTTTGACATTCCTGAGTTGACCGATGGCATTGGCTTCATCGTGATTGCCATGGGTGTGTTTGGCTACGGTGAAATCATTCAGAACTTGTCTCAGCCCGATGAAGACCGCGAAGTTTTCACTGGCAAGGTGCAAGGCCTGATGCCCACGAAAGAAGATTTCAAGAACATGATTCCTGCCGTCCTGCGCGGCACAACCATCGGCTCGCTGTTGGGTATCTTGCCCGGTGGCGGTGCGTTGCTGGCGGCTTTTGCAGCCTACACCATCGAGAAAAAGACCAAACTCAAAAAAGGCGAACTGCCTTTCGGTCAGGGCAACATCCGTGGTGTGGCGGCGCCTGAGTCGGCCAACAACGCTGGTTCACAGACCTCCTTCATTCCCTTGCTGACTTTGGGCATTCCGCCCAACGCCGTGATGGCCTTGATGGTGGGTGCGATGACGATCCACAACATCCAGCCTGGTCCCCAGGTGATGACCAGCAACCCTGAGCTGTTCTGGGGCCTGATCGCCTCGATGTGGATCGGTAACCTGATGCTGGTGATCCTGAACCTGCCTTTGATCGGCATGTGGATCAAGCTGCTGACAGTGCCTTATCGCTGGTTGTTCCCGGCCATCGTGCTGTTCTGTGCGATCGGCGTGTACTCGACCAACAACAACACCTTCGACATCTGGATGGTGGCGGGCTTTGGTGTGATCGGTTACATGTTCATCAAGCTGGGTGTGGAGCCTGCGCCGCTGCTGCTGGGCTTCATCCTGGGCCCGATGATGGAAGAAAACCTGCGCCGCGCCATGCTGCTTTCGCGTGGTGACTGGAGTGTGTTCGTCACGCGACCCCTGTCGGCCAGCTTGTTGGCAGCCGCAGCGGTGCTGCTGATCATCGTGCTCTTGCCTGCAGTCAAGAACAAACGCGAAGAAGCTTTTGTGGAAGATTGATTTTCAGCACTGAATCGAAACGGCCTCCTTGTGAGGCCGTTTTTCTTGGTGTCACGTACAAGCTGCACGGGGTTTTTCCGTCTGACAAAATCCACCCATGACCAAACGCTATTTTCTCCATTGGACGCTGACTGCGCTGGCCCTGAGCATGTTCAGTCCTGCCGCTCTGGCACAAAGCTATCCCACCAAAGCCATCCGCCTGGTGGTGCCCTTCCCGGCCGGTGGGGCGACCGACCTGTTTGCCCGCAGCCTGTCGCAAAAACTGGGCGAGCGGCTGGGGCAATCGGTGGTCGTCGACAACAAACCTGGCGCGGGCGGCACGCTGGGCTCGGACCTGGCGGCCAAGGCTATGCCTGACGGCTACACATTGCTGTTGGCCACATCCAGCACGCATTCCATCGGCCCGAACCTGAACCCGCGCATGCCCTATGACGCCGTGCGTGACTTCACCCCCATTGGCCAGGTGGGCAATGCGCCCAGCATCATGTTGGTGCCCAACAGCTCGCCCGCCAAGTCGGTCAAGGAATGGATCGATTACGCACGGCAGAACCCCGGACGCTTGAACTACGCCTCCAGCGGCAACGGCACGGTGGTGCAACTCACGGCCGAGCTGTTCAAGTCGCAAGCCAATCTGTTTGTGGTGCACATCCCCTACAAGGGCACAGCGCTGGCGATTCCCGATCTGGTCAGTGGCAAGGTCGATGTGCTGTTCGACTCCCTGCCCACGGGTCTGCCGCATGTGAAAGACGGCCGCTTGCGTGCGCTGGGCGTCACCTCGGCCAAGCGCACGCCCCTGGCGCCGGGGCTGCCTGCGATTTCTGAAGTGCTGCCCGGCTACGAGTCCACCACCTGGTTTGGTTTGTTTGGCCCCAAGGGCTTGCCATTCGATGTGGTGCAGCGCGTCAACCATGCAGCCAACCAGGTGCTGCAAGACCCGGAGGTCATCGACAAGCTAACCCGCCTGGGCATCGAGCCTGTGGGCGGAACGCCTGCCCAGTTCACACAGATGCTGGTGGTCGAATCGGCCAAATGGAAAAAGATCATCAGCGAACGCAAGATCACCTCGGATTGAGTCCATGAACTTCAACTACCAGAACCCCTACACCAACACCCGCTTGCCGCTGTTCGCGCGCAATGTGGTGTCCACCTCTCATCCGCTGGCCGCGCAGGCGGGTTTGCGCATGATGCTCAAGGGCGGCAATGCCGTGGACGCGGCCATTGCAGCAGCGGCCGCCATCACGCTGACCGAGCCGGTCAGCTGCGGTTTGGGATCAGATGCCTTCTGCATTTTGTGGGACGGCCAAAAGCTGCACGGCCTCAACGCCTCCGGCCCGGCACCTGCCACCTGGACGCCCGAGTACTTTCACCGCAAATACGGCGCAGAGACCAAGACCCCGCCCAAGCGCGGCTTCGACTCGGTGTCGGTGCCTGGTGCGGTGGCGGGCTGGGTCGCTTTGAGCGAGCGCTTTGGCAAGCTGCCTTTTGCCGACCTGCTGGAGCCCGCCATCGAGATCGCCGAGCGTGGCTACCTGATGCCTGTGGTGGTGCAGCAAAAGTGGGCTGCAGCCACGCCCGAGCTGCAGTCGTTGCCCGGCTTTGCGCAGAGCTTTTTGCCTTGGGGTCGTGCGCCTCAAGTGGGCGAGCTGTTCCAGTTCAAGAACGCGGCCCGAGGCTTGCGCGCCATTGCCGAGACCAAGGGGCAGGCCCTGTACGGTGGCGAGATCGCTGAAGCGATTGAAAAGTTTGCCAAGGACAACGGCGGCAGCATCACCGCCAAAGATTTGGCCGATTTCAAGCCCGAGTGGGTCGAGCCCATTGCCAAGAACTACCGTGGCTACACCCTGCACGAGATCCCGCCCAACGGGCAAGGCATTGCCGCGCTGATCGCGTTGGGCATCCTGTCGAACTTCGACCTGGCGTCCATGCCGGTGGACGGCGTGCAATCGCAGCACCTGCAGATCGAGGCGATGAAGCTCGCCTTTGCCGACGTGTACCGTTATGTGGCCGACCCGCGCAGCATGGACATCACGCCCTTCCAGATGCTGGATGATGCCTACCTGGCCAGCCGCGCCCGCCTGATCGACATGAACAAGGCGCAGAACTTCCAGGCCGGCAACCCGGTCAAGGGCGGCACCATCTACCTGACGGCGGCCGACGAAAACGGCATGATGGTCAGCTTCATCCAGAGCAACTACATGGGCTTTGGCTCGGGCGTGGTGGAGCCCACCTTCGGCATCAGCCTGCAAAACCGTGGCCACGGTTTCTCCACAGACTTGGCAGGCGCCAACAGTGCCAACCTGGTGGCACCGGGCAAGCGGCCCTTCCACACCATCATCCCGGCGTTTCTGACGAAAGACGGCCAGCCCGTGATGAGCTACGGCGTGATGGGCGGCAACATGCAACCCCAAGGCCACATGCAGACCCTGGTGCGCATGCTCGACTACGGGCAGAACCCGCAAGCGGCCTGCGATGCACCGCGCTGGCGCTTCAACACCGGGCTCAACATCAACGTCGAGGCCGCGATGAACCCGGCCACCGTTCAGGCCCTGTCAGGCATGGGCCACGAGATGGACGTCATCAACGACTCTTACCAGGACTTTGGCGCAGGCCAGTTCATCTGGCGCATGGGCGATCCCTCGGTTCAGGGCTATCTGGCGGCGAGCGATCCGCGCCGCGATGGCCAGGCCGTGGGCTTTTGATGCAGGCACATCCCCCCAAGATGACCTCGGGCCTGCTGCTGGCTGCAGCAGGTTCCATCGCGTTCAGCGGCAAGGCCATCATCGTCAAACTGGGCTACCGGCATGGGGTGGATGCGGTCACGCTGCTGATGTACCGCATGCTCTTTGCGCTGCCCATGTTTTTGCTCATGGCCTGGTGGGCCGGGCGCGGCAAGCCTGCGCTGAGCCGCCGCGACTGGCTGGGCGTGCTGGGTTTGGGTTTCAGCGGTTATTACCTGTCGAGCTTTCTGGACTTCTGGGGGCTGGAGTTCATTACCGCTTCGCTGGAGCGGCTGATCCTGTACCTCAACCCCACGCTGGTGCTGGTGCTCAGCTGGGTGCTGTTTCGCAAAAAGATCAGCTACCGTCAGGGTATGGCCATGGCCATCAGCTACTCGGGCGTGCTGCTGGTGTTTGGCCACGAAGCCAGTCTGGCGGGCACGCATGTGGCCCTGGGGGCCTTGCTGGTGTTCATCAGCGCTGTGACTTACGCGCTGTACCTGAGTTACAGCGGCCAGCTGGTGCAGCGCCTGGGCTCATTGCGTTTGGCGGGCTTGGCCACCTCGGTGGCGTGCTTTTTCTGCCTGTTGCAGTTTGTGCTGCTGCGGCCACTGGACTCGGCGCTGGTGCCCGAGCCCGTGCTCTGGCTGTCGGCGCTCAACGCCACGGCTTGCACCGCCTTGCCGGTGCTGCTGGTCATGATGGCCATCGAGCGCATTGGTCCGGGCCTGACGGCGCAGACGGGCATGATCGGGCCCATGTCCACGATTTCGATGGGCGTGCTGCTGCTGGATGAACCGTTCAATGCGTGGATCATTGCAGGCACCTGCCTCGTGGTCAGCGGTGTGTTTTGGGTAACGCGGCCAGCGGGCCGCACAACATAGGAGAACAACATGGATTTGGGCATTGCAGGCAAATGGGCGCTGGTGGGTGGCGCGAGCAAAGGCTTGGGCTGGGGCTGCGCCCGGGCGCTGGCACTGGAAGGCGTGAACGTGGTCATGGTGGCGCGTGGCGCCGAGGTGCTGAACCAGGCCGTGGCCGACTTGCGTGCCGAAACAGGTGGCAAAGTGCAATTGATCGCTGTGGCGCAAGACATCACCACCCCCGAAGGCCGCGAAGCCATCTGGAACGTGCCCGGCGGCCCCGGCAAGGACTACGACATCGTGGTCACCAACGCAGGTGGCCCGCCGCCTGGCGATTTCCGCGATTGGGACCGCGAAGCCTGGATCAAGGCAGTGGACGCCAACATGCTCACCCCCATCGAGCTCATCAAGGCCACGGTCGACGGCATGGCCGCACGCGGCTTTGGCCGCATCGTCAACATCACATCGAGCGCTGTGAAAGCACCTATCGACGTGCTGGGCTTGTCCAACGGTGCGCGCAGCGGCCTGACGGGTTTTGTGGCCGGTGCATCGCGCAGCAAGATTGCAGGCCAGGGCGTGACCATCAACAACCTGCTGCCCGGCAAGTTCGACACCGACCGCATCCGTGCCACGCTGCCCGCCATGGCGCAAAAGCAGGGAAAGACCGTGGACGAAATGCGCGCCATCCAGCAAGCGCAGATCCCGGCTGGCCGGTACGGCACGCCGCAGGAGTTCGGCGCGATCTGTGCATTCCTGTGCAGCCAGCATGCGGCCTACATGACCGGCCAGAACGTGTTGGCCGATGGTGGGGCTTATCCGGGGACGTATTGAGGATGTTGTTGGGTCCGGAATTTGTGGGGCGGTCTTTGTGAACTCAGCTGTTGATCTTCTCACCCGATTTTTTGATGCGATCAATCGCAACGACATGGACGAGATGGCATCTCATTTCGCCCCTGACGTGTTGCGAGTCGAACCTGAGGGCTTTGACACCGCAGGCATCCATCGAGGCATCACAGCGGTCAAGCAAAACGTCCAAAAAGGGCGCAGCACCTGGGCAGAGGGGTCATGTCAGCCCGA
>Ga0228703_1001594_pt1 | contig 13558 bp, 12 predicted proteins | sample McNCre217_Aug_MG_3_FD_178020 | JGI IMG/M metagenome (GOLD analysis project Ga0228703, IMG submission 178020) | Freshwater microbial communities from McNutts Creek, Athens, Georgia, United States - 29-17_Aug_MG | ecosystem: Environmental > Aquatic > Freshwater > Creek | place: USA: Georgia... | reverse complement strand
TTGAGGCTGCCGCGCTGTCAGACAGCTACTTCATTGAGCGAAAGCTTTACCCTAACGTTGACTTCTACACCGGTGTTATCTACAAGGCGCTCGGTTTCCCACCTCGAATGTTTACCGCATTATTTGCTCTCGGCCGACTACCTGGTTGGATTGCACACTGGCGCGAAATGAACATCGACCCTGCAACCAAGATCGGCCGCCCACAGCAGATCTACATTGGCGAACCAGAGCGTGCTTTGAAGGGCTTTTTCAACTAAAGCAAAAGAAATACCCCCGAATAATCGGGGGTATTTTTATAACCAAAATGAAAATTTCCAACGGCCTAAGACTTTGTCAGCCAAAACACTGTGGTGTCGCCGTAGGATTTTTCCTCATCAAGTTTCAACCCTTCGGGCAGTTCAACAGTCCCGCTTCGGCTTGATCGCTCCAGCATCACAATTGCATCCTTGGCAAGGCGCGGCATAAGTGCTTTTAGATTGGTTTCAATTTCTTCGTTTGCGACGTCATACGGCGGGTCAATGAACACCAAATCATAGACAAGCGAGTCGGTGCTCAGGAATGTGGTGACGGCCTTCTGGGCAACCTTGGTCACCTGGTCGTAGAAACCCTCCTTCTCCATGGCTTTTTGGATGAGGTTCATGTTTTTTACACAGACGGCTGCCGCCTGACCGTCTCGTTCTACCATCATCGCGTAGATTGCGCCGCGGCTAATTGCCTCGAGCGCGAGAGCCCCGGTGCCGGCATAAAGGTCTAGCACGCGCTTGTTATCAACCCAGTCACGCGCTTGCAGGCGGTTAAAAATCGCCTCGCGAATTCTGTCGCTGGTCGGTCTAGTCGCTTTTGCTGGGCTGGCTAGCTGTCTTGAGCCGGCTACGCCGCTAATGATTCTTGTCATAACCGGTCAAGCCTACCGCGGGCGGGTTGACCAACCAGCGAAGATAGAAGCATGCTGTTGCCTTTTGAACCCCTCGACCGCGTTCTTGGTGACCGCACGGCTAAATCTTTCGCCAAGCACTTGGGTTTGAAAAGTGTGAGTGATTTGCTGACCCACTTTCCCAGGCGTTACGCGTCACGCGGGGCTTTGACGCCGATCTCAGAACTTCCAATTGGCGAAACGGCAACTGTCGTTGCGGATATTCTCGAAATTCGTGAGCGCAGGATGAAGGGCCGAAATGGCAGCATCCTTGAAGTTCGCATCACCGACGGTCACGGTTCGATGAGTCTTTCGTTTTTTAATCAAGCATGGCGCCAGAAAGATTTGCGGCCCGGGCTTCGGGGGATGTTTGCCGGAAAGGTTGGCAGCTACAACGGCAAGCTGCAGTTGGCTCATCCTGAATATGAACTATTTCCCGAGGAGATTTCTGAGGCAGAGGCAAAGCGATGGGCTGACTTGCCGATTCCTATCTACCCGGCTGCATCTTCGGTTACGACCTGGGCGATTCAGCGGGCCGTAGCAGTGGTGCTTGACACCTTGGCGCCCATAGAGGATGAGCTTCCTGCTGATGTAGTTGCAGATAATCAATTAATTCCGCTGCATGAAGCCATAAACCTGGTGCATCGCCCGGAAGTTATGGCCGATTGGCAACGCGCAAGAGACACCTTGAAGTATCACGAGGCCTTTTTGCTTCAGGCGACCTTACTCAAGCGAAGATTTGAAAATCAGGCCACGCCGACAACTCCGAGAACCTCCAAAGCAGGCGGCATCCTGGCCAGATTTGATAAATCGCTGCCATTCACTCTGACCAATGGGCAAATTGAGGTTGGCAATCAAATTGCCGCAGATTTAGAGGCGCCGCACCCGATGAATCGGTTGCTTCAGGGTGAAGTTGGCTCTGGAAAAACCCTAGTTGCGGTTAGGGCGATGCTGACCGTTGCTGATTCTGGCGGGCAGTGTGCTCTGCTTGCTCCAACCGAGGTGCTGGCGGCTCAGCATCTAAAGTCGATTGAAAAATCGCTTGGCGAGGAGCTAGCAAAGGAGGTCGGGCTCACCCTGCTAACCGGGCAAATGGCAACAGCTGAGCGCAAACGGGCGCTTTTGCAAATGGTTAGCGGCAAGGCTCGAATAGTGGTGGGAACCCACGCCCTCATCAGTGAGAACGTTGCGTTTCTAGATCTTGGTCTGATCGTCATCGATGAACAGCATCGCTTTGGTGTTGATCAAAGAGAAGCGCTAAGGCGCAAGGGCAAGCTGCCACCGCACGTCCTGACGATGACAGCAACGCCGATCCCAAGAACTTTGGCTGTAACAGTTTTTGGTGATTTAGATGTCTCGACACTTACTGAACTGCCTGCGGGGCGACAAGGGATTTCAACCCACGTCGTTCAGCTAAGCCAACCCGCCTTGGTTGCAAGAACTTGGACTCGAATTGCAGAGGAAGTTTCGGCCGGCCGGCAAGCTTTCGTAGTTTGCCCGCGAATTGATGAAGATGACCCAGGTGTCGAACTGATGGAATCTGGCGGTTTGGCTGAAGATGATCTGATTTTCTCGGATGGCACGGAAGAGGCCGCTGCGGAACTGGCCAGTAAACCCCGCCAACCGCTTGCCTCGGCAATTGGGATGACAGAGTCGCTTCGAGGCATACCGGCACTTGCTGGGCTCGAGATTGAGACCCTGCACGGGCGAATGACTGCAGAGGAAAAAGCCACTGTGATGGCAAGGTTTGCCGGCGGTGAAATCAAGATTCTGGTTTCCACCACGGTTATCGAAGTCGGTGTCGATGTGCCGAACGCAACCGTCATGGTCGTTCTTGATGCAGATCGATTTGGCATTAGTCAGTTGCATCAGTTACGTGGTCGTGTAGGTCGTGGTGGGAATGCGGGTCTTTGCCTCCTGCTTACTTCCGCCGAAGAGGGTTCAATAGCTTTAGAGCGCGTTCGCGCGGTCTCGGGAACCCTCGATGGCTTCGAACTCAGCGAAATCGATCTGGAACTTCGTCGGGAGGGTGATGTTTTGGGCGCCACTCAATCAGGCGGGCGCTCCAGTCTCAAACTTTTGAGGGTTATTCAGGATGCGAAATTAATTCAGTCCGCAAGAAAAGCAGCCGAACACGTTCTCAATCTCGACCCAACGCTGGAGAAGCACCCACTTCTAGGTCAAGCGCTAGAACGCGAAGATCAGGCTAGGCAAGACAATTTAACAAAGGCGTAATCTGGGGTGCGACTAACCGTAACCTGCTCGGCTAACCTTTAGTTATGTCAATGATTGCTGTTTACCCTGGTTCATTCGACCCGATCACTCTGGGCCACCTCGATGTGATCTCGCGCGCCGCTTTGCTGGTCAACGAACTGCGTGTTGTTGTGGTCCACAACCCCAACAAGACTCCTCGGTTCTCTAGCGCCGAAAGAGTGGATCTCATTCGCGCGAGCTTGGCAGAGTTGGGGATTCATCACAGCGCAAAAATTCTCGTGGACACTCTAGATTCAGGGTTGTTGGTCGACTATTGCCGAAAGGTCGGAGCGTCGGCTCTGGTCAAGGGTTTCCGCAGTAATGTTGACCTCGACTATGAATTGCCAATGGCTCAGGTCAATCGTGATTTGGCTGGTGTAGAAACAATCTTCATTCCTGCGAATCCAGAACACGGCCATGTCTCAAGTTCGTTGGTGAAACAGGTTGCTGACCTAGACGGTTCGGTGACAAAATATGTACCACGCGCCGTTGCTCGCGCCCTACAGGCATCGGCGGCTGACAGAAAGAAATAGGCTCATGAGTTCCGCATCCCCATACGTGATTTCGGTTCACGACATCATGCATAAGGCCGGCGCCATGCGCGAATTTAAGCTAGACATCGTTGTTCCAGAGGATCTTGGCGATGATTTCATCAAGGTTCCCGGTGGCGTAGATCTTGATTTGGATTTGCGGCTCGAGTCGGTCCATGAAGGTATTTTGGCTACCGGAGAGGTCTTCGCCGATGCGGTTGGGGAGTGCAGTCGATGCCTAGATCCACTAACTGTGCCGGTAGAAGTAGATTTTCAAGAGCTTTTCGCCTATTCTTTAACCAACGAGGATGAATTTGTCGTCACTGACGAGCAAATCGATCTTGAACAAGTCATCCGTGACGCGGTTGTTCTAAGCCTTCCGTTCAAACCAGTTTGTCGAAAGAACTGTCTTGGCCTGTGCCCAGATTGTGGTTTGAAGATTGCCGAAAACCCGCACCACGTGCACGAAACCGCGGTTGATTCCCGGTGGACTGCACTACAGAGTTTTACGCAAAAGGAAGAGTAAGTACCATGCCAGTACCAAAGAGACGCCTATCTCGCGCCCGCACTCACGCTCGTCGTTCGCAGTGGAAGGCCGCTGAGGTTACCTTGGTCAAGACCATCGAGAATGGCAAGACCGTTTACAGCTTGCCTCACCGTGCCAAGGTAGTTGAGGATTCAGCCGGCAACGCGCTATTCCTTGAGTACAAGGGCCGCAAGGTCGCTGACGCTTAAGACTTTTTCGGTCTTAGCGTGAACGTCGACGTACTCAGCAACCGCTTAGGCGTTGACATCGAGCCACAGCTGCTCGAACTCGCACTTACCCATCGCTCATACTCGTATGAGCATGGCAACATACCCAACAACGAACGCCTCGAGTTTCTCGGGGACTCGGTGTTGGGTTTTGTCGTTACGGCCCATATTCATGACCTTCTGACCAACCTGCCCGAGGGCGAATTGACCAAGGTGAAGAACGCGGTTGTCTCGGCAACGGCCCTGGCCAAGGTTGCCGGTGAAATTGGGCTCGGCGAATTTCTAAGGCTTGGCAAGGGCGAAGAGCAGACGGGTGGCCGTGAAAAGGCAAACCTTTTAGCCGACGCATTCGAGGCAATTCTTGGCGCAGCATATGTTTCAAAAGGTCTAGATGCGGCCGAAAGTATCGTCAGAAGGTTTATCTTTCCACTTCTGGAAGATCCAGATTCTTTGAGGGCAAACAGTGACCCAAAGACCACCCTCCAAGAGCGTCTTCAGGCAGAATCAAAGCCTGCGCCGGTTTATGAAACCCGACATGAAGGGCCAGATCACGACCGTACATTCTTTTCAGTCGTGAGCGTAGACGAAAAACTTCTCGGCGAAGGCCAGGGGCGCAGTAAAAAGCTAGCCGAGACTTCCGCGGCAATTGATGCTCTAGCCAGACTGCCGAAATCTAAAAAAGGCAAATAATGCCTGAATTACCAGAGGTTGAAACAGTTCGAGCCGGCTTGGCTCCTGCGCTCACAAATGCTCAGGTCACCGGCATCGACATTCTCGATTCCCGCTCGCTAAAGCGCCATCCCGGTGGAGTAAGCGACTTCGTCGAGACATTAGTTGGAAGCAAAATTCTTGCCGTTGTGCGCAGGGGCAAATTTCTTTGGATGCCACTAGAACTGCCAGAAGGTCGCGCAACGGGCCATCGGTTAGCGCTAGTCGGGCACCTGGGTATGAGTGGCCAAATGCTTCTGCGCCAGCCAGGAGCCGAAGCCGACAAGCTCACCAGAGTCATCGTTCATGCAACCACCGATTCGGGCGCGCAAGTTGAATTTCGATTCATCGATCAACGATTATTCGGTTCGCTGGCCATCGATGAATTGATTGCCACCACAGATGGATTGCCCGGCGGATTCAGTCAGGCGTCGCTGGCCCTTGATTCAGTTGAATCGACATGGTGGCTGAACCTCATCCCGGCATGTGCCGTTCACATCACAAGAGACCCCTTGGATGAAAACTTCAACGAGGCACACGTTTTGGGTAAGTTCAAGAAAAAGAATTCGGGAATCAAGCGAGTGCTGCTTGACCAGCAAACCCTGAGTGGAATTGGCAATATTTATGCCGATGAGGCACTTTGGCGGTCAAAGCTTCACTATGACCAACCGGCATCCTCGCTGAGTGCGGCTAAGGCAAAAGAACTTCTTCAAAACGTGCGCGATATTTTGGCTGCCGCGGTTATTCAAGGCGGCACTAGCTTTGATGAGCAATACAAGAACGTCAACGGTGAATCAGGCTACTTCGCGGTTTCATTGAACGCCTATGGAATGACCGGCACCCCTTGCAAGCGATGTGGAACCCTCATCCGGCGTGAAAATTGGATGAACCGCGGTTCGCACTTCTGCCCGAAGTGCCAAAAACTCAAGGGTTAACCCGCCTCGGTGGCAAATAACGAGACGGTAAATGCGGTATTTTTGAGTGTTGCGCTTTTTGGCGCAGTTTTCAATGAAGCCAATCGGGGAGTGAATCAGCTTGTATCTAAAGAGCCTCACTCTTAAGGGCTTCAAATCCTTTGCCCAACCAACCACCTTTGCGTTTGAACCTGGGGTAACAGCGGTGGTTGGGCCTAATGGTTCGGGTAAGTCAAATGTGGTCGATGCTCTGGCCTGGGTAATGGGTGAGCAGGGTGCCAAGAGTCTTCGCGGCGGCAAGATGGAAGACGTCATCTTTGCCGGCACCTCAACCAAGGGGCCGCTGGGTCGAGCAGAAGTAATCCTGACTATCGATAACACCGACGGTGCGCTGCCGATTGACTACACCGAGGTCACGATTTCGCGAACTCTATTTCGCAATGGTGGAAGTGAATACGCCATCAATGGCGATGCGTGCCGACTCCTAGACGTTCAAGAATTGCTGAGCGACTCTGGCCTTGGCCGCGAGATGCACGTAATCGTTGGTCAGGGGCAGCTCGATAGCGTTTTGCGCGCGACCCCGGAAGAGCGCCGTGGATTCATCGAAGAGGCAGCCGGAATTCTGAAGCACCGACGCCGAAAAGAAAAAACTCAACGCAAGCTTGAGGCGATGCAGGCAAACTTGACCCGTTTAAATGACTTGGCAGGTGAGGTTCGACGACAGCTCAAGCCGCTTGGTCAGCAGGCTGAGGTGGCCCGTGAAGCGCAAGGAATTGCCGCAACTGTTCGAGACGCGAAGGCCCGAATTCTCGCTGCCGACATCGTTGATCTGCACAAGGCATTAGACGAAACTGCCAAGTCAGAAGCAGACCGTCGCGGCGAACGAAACATTCTGCAAACACTTCTTACCGAGAACACAGCCAGACTGGGGCAGCTAGAAGCGGCTCAAGTTTCTAACGAATTGGATGCGGCTAGAAACCTTTCATACCAATTTGATTCCCTGGTCGAGCGCCTGAGGTCACTGCTTTCTATCGCTAATCAGAGAGTGGCACTGCTTGGGTCACAGGCAACTGTCAATGCTGCCCAGATAGACCCAATCGCCCTTGAAACAGAAGCGAAGGCGGCAGAAGATGCTGGAGTGGAGCTGGCTAAGGCAGTCGAAAACCTAAAGTCTGCACTGCACGAGGCCGAGGCAGCCCGAAGTCAGGCCCGCGATGAGTTAGAAAAGTTTGACAATGAAGTTGCCGAGCAAAATGCCTTAATTTCAAAGTTTGATTTGGATAAATCGAGGCTTGCAAACGAAGCCGCCGTTGCTGAATCGCGTTTGGCTAGCAAACGTGACGAGGTTGCCCGTCACCAACAGGCCCTCACCGAGGCACAGGAACGCCGAACCGCTCGCAAGGCAGAATTTGAATCTCTTGAGGCTCAATTGCAAAGCGATTCCGGCGCCAAAGATGCCGATAACGGCCTTGAAGCTAGGTACGAGGCGGCGCAGAAGGCAGTAGCGGAAGCGACTTCAACAATTGACCGAGTTCGCGATGCCTTGCACCAAGCCGAGAGGGAGCGTGATTCTCTAGCGGCAAAACGCTCGGCTCTGAATCTAATGCTCGAGCAAAAGGATGGGGCCACCGAACTTTCATCGGCAGGTCTTCGAGGTATTCGCGGGCTCGTCGCTAGTCACATGAAAATCCAAGCGGGTTTCGAAACCGCAATTGCTTCTGCACTTGGCTCATTGGCAGACGCACTTGTGGCAGATTCACGAGAAGATGGGCTTGCTGCCATTGAGCATCTAAAAAAGGCAGATGGCGGCCGGGTAGAACTTATCGTTGCTGACGTCGATGCGAAGATTTCGCCAACCTCGCTCAAAAAAATAGAAGGTTCGCGCTCGGCATCCGAAGTAGTAGAAGCGCCATCTGGTGTTTTGGCACTCTTGGAGAACGTGGTCGTTGTCGACGACATTGATGCGGCTCGTGCTCTATACAAAGCAGACAAGTCAGCGCTAAAACTGATTTTGATCACTCTTGCTGGTGACGTGCTGACCGAATCGGTAATCCGCGGTGGGTCGGCGAACAAGCCATCAAAACTTGAGCTGGTTGCCGAACGAGATGCCGCCGAGGCACAACTTTCAAAAGTTTCCAAGCTGATTGATGACCTCAAGGGTGAAATGGCCCAAGCGCGGTCAACCGAAGAGGCCGCCAAAAATTCTGCTAAGGCCGCACTCGCTGCGTTGAACGAACATGACGTCACGCTAGCCGCGAATGCCGAGAAATTGGGTCGGCTGCGGGTTCAGCTAGAGTCCTCCGAAGCTGAAGTTGAACGCCTTGCCAGAGTTGCCGAGCAAGCAGCGGCATCAATTGTTATTGCCGAAGAGTCCCTGAGCTCTGCCATAGCCGCGCATGACCAATTTGCCGCCCAAGAGCGCCCAGCCCTCGACCTTGCGAATCGACAGACGCTTTCTGAGAACCTGGAGCAGGAGCGGCAGCGTGAGCTTGAGTTGCGTGTCGATTTGGGTGCCGCCGTTGAACGAGTTCGTGTTGAAGCCGAGCGTGCCAAATTACTTTGGGAGCAAGTGGCAGAGGCCCGAGAGGCCATCGAAAAGTCTCGAGTAGCCGCAGCCGCTCAGGCCAAACAGCTAGCCAATGCGAAGCTAGTGCTTGAGGCCCTTCCGATTCTGATGAATGGTGTTTCCGAGAGCGCTGCCCAGGCAAAGGTGAATCTTCACGAACTCGAGGCTGCTAGAGCGCACCAAAATCAAGAACTTGTCAGGTTGCGCGGGGAAACCGCCGAGGTTCAAATGAAGCTTGCCGCTTTGACTCAGAGCGTGCATGACTTCGAATTGACCAACCATGAGCGCCGACTAAACCTCGCGAACCTAGTTTCAAGGGCCAACGATGAACTCGGTCTTGAGCACGACGTGCTGTTGGCTGAGTATTCACCGGGCGAAGAATTTAACCGCGAAGAGCAAACCAAACGTCTTCGAGAATCAGAGCGACTTTTTGAGCGTTTGGGCAAGGTCAACCCGCTTGCTCTTGAAGAGTTTGCGGCCCTTGAACAGCGACACAAATTCCTTACCGAACAGCTTGCCGATCTGACACAAACTCGCAAGGACCTGCTTCAAATAATTGAAGACCTAGACACCAAAATGCAGGTCATTTTTGCCGATGCCTTTGAGGACACCAGGAAAGCGTTTGAGACGGTTTTCCCGACCCTGTTCCCAGGTGGAACGGGATCCATTTATCTAACTAACCCCGAAGACATGCTCACCACTGGCCTAGAGGTCACTGTGAAACCAGCGGGTAAACGCATCGAAAGACTCTCGCTTCTATCGGGCGGTGAGCGTTCATTGGCTGCGGTTGCCCTCATGGTGGCAATCTTCAAGGCGCGCCCTTCACCGTTTTATGTCATGGATGAGGTTGAGGCCGCTCTGGATGACGCCAACCTAGGCCGCCTGCTGAAAATTTTTGAAGATTTGCGTTCAAACTCGCAGCTAATCATCATCACCCACCAAAAACGAACCATGGAAATCGCGGATGCGCTTTACGGTGTTTCGATGCGCCAGGACGGTGTCTCGGCTGTGGTCGGGCAACGACTTCTGGAAAAGGCTTAGATCGTGGCCGGATTTTTGTTTTGGAAGAAAAAGCGTGGTGCTGAAGCCACGTCAGAGATTGAAGCCACGCTAGAGCCGGCTACAGCTATAGATGCCGTGGCGGTGGCTGAGCCCGACGTTGAAATTACCATGCCGCAAACGGCTGAGCCTGTGAACGTAATTGAGGCGGCGGATGAGCCGGAACTCGTCGCGGTTGAACTTCCAAAGAGAAGCGCAAAGAAAGGCATCCGCTCTCTATTCAGCCGTGTGAAGTTCAATCCAGAGAACCTAGACGAACTTGAAGACATTCTGATTCAGGCAGACTTCGGCATCGATGCATCGATGGCCATTGTTGCTGAGGTCAAAGACCGGGCTAAGAAATCTGGCGCCACCAGCGAAACTGAGCTAAAGGATATTTTGGCGAGTGTTATTGCCGAAAACTTGGAGCGTGAAGACAAGTCCCTAAATTTGGCAGACGGCAAATTGCCCTATGTCTTCTTGGTAGTTGGCGTAAATGGTGTGGGAAAAACTACCACAATCGGTAAGTTAGCCAATTGGCTGACCGAGGGGGAATGGAAGGTTTATATAGGCGCCGCCGACACCTTCAGAGCCGCGGCAGTTGATCAGGTTGCTACCTGGGCTGACCGGGCCGGTGCGACTTTAGTTAGGCCTAAAACCGAGGGTCAAGATCCCGCCTCAGTAGCCTTTGAATCGGTCGCCGCCGCAATTCAAGCCGACGCGGATATCGTCATCATTGACACCGCCGGGCGCCTTCAGAACAAAATCGACCTGATGGGCGAGTTAGACAAGATTCGTCGTGTCATCGAAAAGCAAGCAAGCATCAGTGAAGTGCTTTTGGTTTTGGATGCGACAACCGGTCAAAATGGAATGTCGCAAGCGAAAGCATTTGCAGAAATCGCGAATGTCACCGGTGTGGTGCTAACCAAGCTCGATGGAACCGCCAAAGGCGGAATCGTATATTCGATTCAACGCGAGCTAGGCATCCCAGTGAAGCTTGTTGGCGTTGGCGAAGGCATCAATGATTTTGCGTTTTTTGACGCAACCGAGTTCGCTCGCGGGCTCGTGAGTTAGGAGACCACAAGTGTTTGGCAATCTTTCAGACCGTCTTGTAGAAACGTTCAAAAACCTTCGGAGCAAGGGCAAACTTAGCGCTGCAGACATAGATTCAACGCTTCGCGAAATTCGACGCGCCTTGTTGGAAGCGGATGTTGCCCTCGATGTCGTCAAGAATTTCACCGCCTCGGTTCGTGATCGTGCCCTTGGAGACGAGGTTTCAAAGGCTCTAAATCCGGCTCAGCAGGTAGTTCAAATTGTCAACGAAGAATTGGTCACGATTCTTGGTGGGCAGCAGCATAAACTCAACTTTTCCAAGAAGCCACCGACAGTAATCATGCTTGCCGGCCTCCAAGGCTCCGGTAAGACTACTTTGGCCGGGAAGCTTGCCAAATGGCTTAAGGATCAAGGCCAAACCCCACTTTTGGTTGCGGCGGACCTTCAGCGACCAAACGCCGTAAACCAGCTTCAGGTGGTTGGTGAAAGAGTCGGCGTTCAGGTTTTTGCACCCGAGCCTGGCAACGGCGTTGGCAACCCTGTAAAGGTCGCCAAGGATTCGATTAAACATGCCGAGCAGAAAATGTTCAGCGTGGTCATCGTCGACACCGCTGGCCGCTTGGGAATCGATGAAGAGTTGATGAAGCAAGCCAAAGACATTCGTGACGCGGTGAACCCTGATGAGGTTCTCTTTGTCATTGATTCAATGGTGGGCCAGGATGCTGTAAATGTTGCCAAGGCCTTCGACGAAGGTGTTGGAATAACCGGTTCTGTGCTGACCAAACTCGATGGTGACGCTCGAGGCGGCGCTGCTCTGTCAGTCGCATCGGTCACCGGGAAGCCAATTGTCTTTGCATCAAATGGTGAGGCAATGGAGGCTTTCGAGCCCTTCTATCCAGACCGCATGGCGAGCCGCATTTTGGACATGGGTGATATTCTCACTCTGATTGAGCAGACTCAGCGTCAGTTCGATGAGGGTGAAGCCCGGGCAATGGCTGAGAAGCTTGCCAAAGAAACCTTCACACTTGAGGATTTTCTCGACCAGATGCAGCAGCTTCGCAAGATGGGCTCACTAAAAAGCATGCTGGCCATGATGCCGGGGGCTGGCCAAATGAGGCAACAGCTAGATAATTTTGACGAGCGCGAAATTGATAGAACTGAAGCGATCATTCGCTCAATGACACCGGCTGAGCGTCGCCAACCAAAGATTTTGAACGGCTCTCGACGCATGCGAATCGCACGAGGTTCTGGCATGACGGTCACCGACGTCAACTCGCTAGTGAACCGTTTCGAACAAGCGGCCAAGATGATGAAAACCGTTGCCAAGGGCGGGGTTCCACAGATGCCGGGAATGCCACAAATGCCGGGTATGGGTGGCTTTGGTGGCGGAAAGTCAAAATCTAAAGACAAGGGCAAAAAGGGCTCCAAGTCAGGAAACCCGGCAAAGCGGGCAGCTGAAGAGGCAGCTCGACTTGCTGGCGGGAAACCCGAAGGTGCCGGGGATGCGGGCGCTGGTTCAGCATTTGGGCTAGGAAAATAGCAAAAACCATCCTTGAATAGGGATTTTGAACTAGCGCAACGCTCGGTTTTCTGGCAGAATAGAGCGGTTGCCTTGTGTTTGACCCTCTAACCAAACTCAACCGGCAACCCCTAGAGCTTTTTCACCGAGTGTGCCCCCACGCTCACGGTTGAACGTTCGCACCATTACGAAAAACAGGAGCAATCGTGGCTGTAAAAATTCGCCTTAAGCGCATGGGCAAGATCCGTGCACCGCACTACCGCATCGTCGTAGCTGACTCACGCACCGCGCGTGATGGCCGCGCCATTGAAGAAATTGGTCGTTACGTACCAACCGAGAACCCATCACTTATCGAGGTCAACTCTGAGCGCGCTCAGTACTGGCTAAGTGTTGGCGCACAGCCAACCGAGCAGGTTGCAGTTCTCCTAAAGCTAACCGGTGACCTTCAGGCATCAAAGGGCGACAAGTCTGCAAAGAACACCGTCCAGGTCAAGGCTGCAAAGCCTGAGTTCGTTATCGACTCAAAGAAGAAGACTGTCCTGGTTCCAAAGGCAGAGATCAAGGTTGCTCCAAAGGCTGAAGAAGCCCCAGTTGCCGACGAGACCCCAGCCGCTGAAGACGTCATCGCAGAGGCAGCCGATGCAGCAGCAGAAGCAGTCGAAATGATTGAAGACGCAGTTGCTGACGCGGCCGAAGAGACCGTTGAGGCACCTGCAGCCGAAGAGGCAGCAGTTGTTGAAGAGGCACCAGCTGAAGAAGCTGCTGCTCCAGCAGAAGAAGCTTAAGTAAGTGCTAGCCGCTGCGCTCGAACACCTGGTCAAGGGCATCGTCGATAATCCCGACGACGCTACCGTGACTGCACGCTCAACCTCGCGAGGCGACTTGCTTGAGGTTCACGTGCACCCAGATGATCTGGGCCGCGTGATCGGGCGCAACGGCCGCACCGCTAAAGCTCTGCGTACGCTAGTGAACGCTCTTGCCGATGGCAAGAAAATCCGTGTAGACGTGGTGGACACAGATTTCTAGCAAGACCACGCTCCGAGTTGGCCGCCTAGTCAAAGCGCATGGCCTAAAGGGAGCCTTCAAACTCGAGCTATATACCGATAGCCCTGAAACTCGATTCAAGCCGGGTGCGGTTCTAGACCTTCAAGTGCCTGAGACCTCACCGTGGTTCGGGAAAACCGTAACGGTCAAAGAGTTGCGCTACTACAACCAGTCGCCTGTCTTATTCCTAGACAACGTAGAAGACCGCAACGCTGCCGAAACCCTAATCAAAGCCATCCTGCTTGTCGACGCTGATGTCGAAGTTCT
>Ga0228703_1001593_pt1 | contig 13563 bp, 12 predicted proteins | sample McNCre217_Aug_MG_3_FD_178020 | JGI IMG/M metagenome (GOLD analysis project Ga0228703, IMG submission 178020) | Freshwater microbial communities from McNutts Creek, Athens, Georgia, United States - 29-17_Aug_MG | ecosystem: Environmental > Aquatic > Freshwater > Creek | place: USA: Georgia... | reverse complement strand
ATAAGGAGAAACTGCCATGGCAGTAGTAACAATGCGCGAGATGCTTGACAGCGGCGTGCACTTCGGGCACCAGACCCGTCGTTGGAACCCAAAGATGAAGCGTTTCATCTTGACCGACCGCTCTGGTATCTACATCATCGACCTACAGAAGTCGCTTACCCACATCGACCAGGCCTACTCGTTTGTAAAAGACCTAGTAGCTGCCGGTGGCTCAATTATGTTCGTGGGAACCAAGAAGCAGGCTCAGGAAGCAATTGCTCAGCAGGCTCAGCGCGTAGGTCAGCCATACATCAACGAGCGTTGGTTGGGTGGTCTTTTGACCAACTTCCAGACCATCCAGAAGCGTCTAACTCGCCTAAAGGAACTCGAAGTCATGGACTTCTCGGGTGAGACCAAGACCGGTCTAACCAAGAAGGAACTTCTAATCCTTCGTCGCGAAAAAGACAAGCTAGAGAAGTCGCTCGGTGGTATCCGCAACGTAACCCGTCAGCCTTCGGCTCTTTGGGTTGTTGACACCAACAAGGAACACCTTGCAATCACCGAAGCGAAGAAGCTCGGAATTCCAGTTATCGGAATCCTAGACACCAACTGTGACCCAGACGAGGTCACCATCGGTATCCCAGGAAACGACGACGCAATCCGCTCGATCGCACTTCTAACCCGCGTAATTGCAGATGCAGTTGCAGAGGGTCTAAAGGCAAAGCACTCGAAGCCTGAAGAGGTCGAGCCGCTAGCCGAGTGGGAACAGGAACTACTAAGCACCGATGCAGCGGCTCCAGCAGCCGATGCAGCACCAGCAGAGAAGGACGCAGAGTAATGGCGAACTACACCGCAGCCGATGTAAAGGCTCTACGCGAGCGCTCAGGCGCTGGCATGATGGACTGCAAGAACGCTCTTGACGAAGCCAATGGCGACGTTGAGAAGGCCATGGAGCTTCTACGCCTCAAGGGTCTAAAGGGTGTTACCAAGCGTGAAGGACGCACCACCAGCAACGGACTAATCGTTGCTCGTGTTGTTGGCGGAACCGGTTACCTACTTGAGCTTGCATGTGAGACCGACTTTGTTGCCAAGGCAGACAAGTTTGTTGCACTAGCCGAGTCGATCGCTGACGCAGTTTCGGCTGCTGGTGCGAAAGATCTAGACGCAGCTCTAGCTGCCGACCTAAACGGTAAGTCGGTTGCCGATGCAATCAACGACGAAGCAGCAATCATGGGCGAGAAGGTTGAACTTCGCCGCGTTGCAGTTGTTGAGGGTGCCAAGGTTGACGCTTACCTGCACCGCACCAGCAAAGACCTTCCTCCACAGGTTGGTGTTTTGGTTGCTTACTCGGGTAACGACGACGAAACCGCACACGATGTGGCTGTCCACATTGCGGCTTTCTCGCCAGCTCACCTAACTCGTGACGATGTTGACGCAGAGGTTGTTGCAACCGAGCGTCGTATCGCCGAGGAGACCGCACGTAACGAGGGCAAGCCTGAAGCTGCTCTTGCCAAAATTGTTGAAGGCCGTGTAACTGGCTTCTTCAAGGAGAACGTGCTTCTTGAGCAAGACTTCGCAAAGGACACCAAGTTGTCTGTTGCAAAGGTTCTTGAGAACGCAGGTCTTGAAGTTGCAGCATTCGTACGCTTCCGCGTTGGTGCCTAAACTCAAAATTTCGGGAGAGGCTCGGCTATTTGGTCGGGCCTTTTCCTTTGCCCCAAATAGGATGGTTGTAGGAGGAAGTCATGGCACACAAGCGTCGCGTTTTACTAAAACTTTCGGGTGAGGCTTTTGGTGGAGGCACCCTAGGTGTCAACCCCGACTATGTGGCAGCTTTTGCTAAAGAGATTGCCGAGGGCGCCAAAACCACAGAAATTGCAATCGTGGTTGGTGGCGGTAACTTCTTCCGCGGCGCTGAACTTTCACAGCGAGGCATGGACCGTTCGCGAGCCGACTACATGGGTATGTTGGGTACGGTTATGAATGCTTTGGCTCTCCAAGACTTCCTGGAGCAGGCTGGTGTAGACACTCGAGTCCAGTCGGCCATCACCATGGCTCAGGTCACCGAGCCTTATATTCCTCTCCGTGCCATTCGTCACCTCGAGAAGGGTCGAGTCGTGATTTTCGGGGCAGGTGCTGGTATGCCTTACTTCTCCACAGATACCGTTGCAGCACAACGTGCACTTGAGATCAAGGCCGATGAGGTTTTGGTTGCCAAGAATGGTGTAGATGGCGTCTATTCCGCCGATCCGAAGAAAGACCCGAAGGCGAAACGCCTTGAGAAGATTAGCTACCAGGAAGCTTTAGTTCAAGGGCTCAAGGTTGTTGATGCTACAGCTTTCTCCCTCTGCATGGACAACAAGATGCCGATGCGCGTTTTCGGTATGCAGGGTAAAAACAACATCACAGATGCCATTAAAGGTAAAGCCATCGGAACTTTCGTTTCCGCCTAAGATTTTCAAACAAGGAGAACCAATTGATTTCTGAAATCATTTCAACCACCAAAGACAAAATGGCTAAGGCTGTTGAAGCCGCTAAGGACGACTTTTCGTCGGTCCGCACCGGTCGCGCCAACCCTGCTATGTTTCAGAAGATCATCGTTGACTACTACGGCACCGGCACTCCGCTGGGGCAGCTGGCTTCGATGCAAAACCTTGAGGCTCGCACTCTGAACATCACTCCGTACGACAAGAGCGCACTGATCGCCATTGAAAAGGCCATCCGAGATGAGCCGAACCTTGGTGCAACTCTGAATAACGATGGAACCACCATTCGCGCTTCGCTTCCAGACCTAACTGAAGAACGCCGAAAAGAATACGTGAAGCTGGTCAAGGCCAAGGCCGAAGACGCTCGTGTAGCTGTTAGAAACATCCGTCGCAAAGGTAACGATGATCTAGCTGCCCTCAAAAAAGACGGTGCAGCTGGCGAGGACGATCTTGCTCGCGCCGAGAAAGAATTGGACGCACTAACGAAGACTCACGTTGAGGCAATCGACGAAGCTTTGAAGCGTAAAGAAGCCGAGCTTCTCGAGGTCTAGTGTCTAGCGATAAGGGTCAAGAAGGAGGGCGCAGCCTTTCTATGTCCGTAATTTACGGACTTATTTTGGGTGCCGCTTTTTTGCTCTCTATCCTTTTCATAAAAGAACTTTTCATTGTCTTGGTAGCAGCAGCCGTAGGTTTTGGCGCTTGGGAGTTATCTACCGCTCTTCGGCAAAAAGATTGGTACGTTCCCCGTGTTCCTGCAGTTGTGGGTTCGGTTCTGATCATGCCTGCAACCTACATTTGGGGTGTTACCGGACAGTGGGCAACAACTTTGGCTACTTCGCTGGCACTCATGGCTTGGCGTGTGGTGCACATTCTGTGGGAGAAACGTAGAAGCGTTGAACAAACCTTCTCGGATACGATTCGAGATTTAGCCGCGGCGGCTTTTTTGATTATTTATGTTCCACTAACTCTTTCGTTCTCGATCCTTTTACTCAGGCACTCCTACGTATGGGTGCTCTGCTTTGTGGTGCCTGTGGCTTTGGTTGATACCTTCGGTTACCTGGTTGGTCGGAAACTTGGGCGTCACAAACTTGCTCCAGGTGTTAGCCCTAAAAAGACTTGGGAGGGTCTGCTTGCATCGATTGTTGCAGGTGTGGTTTCTACCGTGAGTTTGGTTATCTTTGTTGCTCACCAACCTTGGTGGGCAGGTCTAATCTTGGCTGCCGTGCTTATTTTGGCTGCGGTATTCGGAGACCTGGCCGAGTCTTTGATCAAGCGTGATCTCGGCATCAAAGACATGTCGTCTCTGCTTCCAGGGCACGGAGGAATTATGGACCGACTAGATTCCTTGCTACCGGCTGCTTTAGTTACCTACGTGTTCGTTACGATTTTCGGTTTTTAGGAGTCAATGTGTCAGCGTTTAAGACTGTAGCCAAAGGTAAGTTGGGCTATGAGCCTGAGGAAGTGGAGGCTTTTATCGCCAAAGCTCGTGACCAATACAACAACTTTTCGGCGCAACTGTTGGATTGGCGTGACATTACCGGGCAACGGTTCACTCTAACCAAGGGTGGATATGACATTGCTTCAGTTGATGCTGCCATTGATAAGCTCCAAGACACCTTTGCCGAGCGAGAATTGGGCAAGAAATCAAACCCTTACGGTGCACCTCTTGGAAGTTCGATGCTCACGGAATTACGCGGGCTACTTTTAGGTCGCGCTAGTCGACCACTCAACAAAAGATTTGATCGTGCCGGTGTCATGGGTGTCGGGTACTCTCGCAAAGAAGTGGACGCACTGCTAACCGTGGTGCAAGATTTCCTCAATGGCGATGAAGATCTAAGCCTGGAAGAGGTTCGTTCACTTACCTTTAAAGTCAAGCGGGGAGGCTACTTTGAATCGCAGGTTGATGCCTACATTGGGCGTTTGGTGGAGTACTTACAGACGCGCCGTTTCAGCGAGCCTGTTGTGCCTGCTCCTCTTTGGAGTAACACTGACCAGCCTGCCAGCGGCAGCGATGCAGGAACCGCCGGTCCGGGGGCAAACGGCAGCGAACCAAGCGGCCCTTACAGCGAGTACCAGTAGCACAGCGCTCAAGTACGTAAAATCGCTCAAGCCAAAACCGTTGGCAAGCCATAGTGGCTATTCGCGTGCGCGATTTTCGGATGGCTGGGGCAAAATCAATGTAAGCGGCCATTCTTGTGATCTTCGTAACTATATTTTGATGCGGGATTTGAAGCAAATCACCAGAAAGTCTTACGACTGGTGCCTTGTCGCAACGGGAATCTTGAACGATCCCTACACCGGTAAAACCATCAAGTTTGTTAGGGGAGTTGGTTCGTCGCTGGCTGTGCAAATCGACCATGTGGTAGCACTCAGCAATGCGTGGAGTACAGGAGCGCAAAGTATCAGTTCTACCAGCCGCTACCAACTCGCTAACGACCCATTAAACCTTTTGGCAGTGGATGGGCCCACAAATGGCTCAAAGAGCGATAAGGACGCCGCCAGTTTCCTTCCTCGACGTGCGTACCAATGTAAATACGTAGCCCGCCAACTGTCGGTAAAGAGGAAATACCACCTCTGGGTCACCGCACCCGAGAGAACTACCATGATTGCGGTTTTGAGTACCTGCCCTACACAAAAGCTGCCCTGAAACTAGGGGCTAGTTTTGGAGCAAAAGCCAAACTAAACTTAAATTTTGGCTTTTGCGACATTTTTGGAGGTGCAAATTGGGACGTCACGAGGCAGACCGTAAAACGTTTGGCACCAAGTTGTTCGAACCATTCTCGGCACTTATCAGTCGTACCGGAATTTCCTCCATCGTCAATAGTTTCAACTCCAGAAAATACTGGGGGCTTGCCCTTAGCTCGGCCCTCATTTTGGTGACGGTTGTGGACCCATATTCGGGAACTCTTTCTGCACAAGCCAGCGAACGCGATTATGTGAACTACTTTGAAACAACCCCCGAGCCGGCTGTGACAGTAGAGCTGACCCGAGGTGGTTACGAAGTGGTAACCGGTTCGGCTGCCAGCAAGGTTTTTGTTGAGCTAGCAGCAATACCAGGTAGAGACACCGTTCAAGCCATCGCCTACAACAAAATGGGTGCTTTCGGTTGGGGCCGAGAGCAGTATTCGTGCCTAGTAAAACTTTGGGACCGCGAATCAAACTGGCGAGTAAATGCCTACAACGCTGCCTCTGGCGCCTACGGTATCCCTCAAGCTCTGCCTGGAAACAAGATGGCGACTGAAGGCCCTGACTGGCTGACCAATCCGGAAACTCAAATTAACTGGGGTTTGAACTACATCAAGGGTCGCTATCAGACTCCTTGTAGTGCGCTTTCGCACTCCGACCGTCTTCACTGGTACTGATGCCAAGGTCAAACCGTCCTAAGCGCTCCAAGCGGCAAGAGCCTGAAGAATTAAACCTGGCTTCGGTTCGTTTCGGCTCTCGAAGAACTGAAACGAAACGCGGGGTCATCTACACCGTTCAACCAACTTCTGGTCGAAATGCCGAAGAAGACAAATCTTGGATTTGCCCACACTGTCACCTAAGCATTTTGCCTGGCACTAATCACTTGGTTGCTTGGGATGAAATTCGTGGGGTAGACACGCGTAGGCATTTTCATTCGAATTGTTGGACGAAATTTCAGGGAACCTTACTGTGAGTCAAATAGTTGAAATTCGGTCTGGGGTTGAACTGCCCGCTCGACGTGAAGACATTTCTTTTGTAACCAGCGATGGCCTAACACTGGTGGGTGAACTCGCGCTACCACTGAATCGTGCACCGATCGCAACTTTGGTTACCTTTCATCCGCTTCCAACTCATGGCGGATTCATGGATTCTCACATCTACCGCAAAGCTGCCAACAGGCTTCCAGAGCTTGCTGACTTGGCGGTTCTGAGGTTCAACACTCGCGGCACCAGCTCTCCTCGAGGAACCAGCGAAGGTGTCTTCGGCGAAGGTATCTCCGAACGAGCCGACGTGGACGCTGCGATTGATTTTGCGGTGTCGAGAAACTTGCCTAACCTTTGGATGGTCGGTTGGAGTTTCGGTACCGAATTAACTCTCAAATACGGTTTCGACAAACCGGTGCTCGGTGCCATTTTGCTTTCACCACCACTTCATCGAACTTCTGTTCCAGAACTCGAGAGATGGTCTGGCAATGGTAAACGAGTTATCGCACTTGTTCCAGAATTCGACGACTATCTGCAGCCGGGTCCTGCTGCGCAACGGTTTTCGGTGATTGAGCAAGCCGAAGTAATCGGCGTTGAGGGCGCTAAACACCTTTGGGTAGGCGAGAGTTCAACCAAGCGAGTTTTGAACGAGATCGTGAAAGCTGTAAATCCGGCGAAGTTTCCGCTGCCCGAAGTTTACGAGCTTTAGAGCTTGTCTTGGCGCGGCATCCAAACCTGACGCAAGACCAGAATTATGGATGCGGCTACTGGAATCGCTACCAGCGCACCCATGATGCCTAGAAGCGCTCCACCTGCCATCGCGGCAACCACAACAACACCACCTGGTACCGAAACCGCTTTTTTCATCACTCTCGGACTGATGACATATGCCTCGATTTGCATGTATACGAGGTAGTAGATCCCAACGATTAGGGCTGTAATCGGGTTTACTGTCAATGCCACTAATGTAACCAGCGAGGCACCTGAGACTGCACCGACCAGAGGGATGAGCGCCAAAAGAAAACAGAAGAATGCTAAAACGATTGAATAGGGCACTCCAAAGATGCTCATCACGATAAAGCCGAGACCAGCGTTGATGCTCGCGATCGTTGCCTGGCCGGAAACATATCTGCCTACCGAGGCCGCAACCTCTTCAGATATCTCGGCAAACTTTGAACGCCGACTGGCAGGCACGAGTGCGTAAACAAACTTCTTGAAACGTCCTAGAGAAGCCATGAAGTAGAGGCTTAGCGTAACGATTACCACGAAGCCAACCACACCGTTGACGAGGCTGATGCCCACCTGCACCACGCCACCGAACATTACCGGCCAGTTTTTAGAATCGGCAATGTAGTTCGCCACACCATCGATAGCATTCGAGATTGCCCCGTTGAATTGTGAATCAAGCGTCTCAACAAGCGGTAGAGAGTTGATGTTCTGCAACAGCAGGGGAGCCGACTTAGCCAAAAAGCCGGTTTCCTCGATAGCCGTTGGGATTACGGCAACGATAAGCGCAGTTGCCACGGCCAGGATCGAGAGTACAACAATCAGAATGGAGGTGCTTCTGGAAAGGTTTTTGGCTTCCAATTTTCTTACGATCGGGTCTAGTCCGAGTGCGATAAAAATAGCTGCAGCCATGTAGGTCAGAACTGTTGCCAAAGTCGTTAGCGACTGCCCAACTAAGATGGCCGCCAGCACCCCAAGCCCTCCAAGGAAACCAAATTCGAATGCGTTGGAAATACGAAGGCGCTTGGATGCTTCTTGCTGTGGAACTTCCTTTTTGATTGCCATTTTGTTATTCAGCAATCGACTGTTCTGCGGTGTCGACCACGGCTCGCAGATTTCTGAGGTAAATCGCAACTGCGTCTCGTTCGCTGTTCAGTTTCGCAATAGCAGTTTTCAGGCGGCGCACTTCATTGCGCGCCTTGTTTTCGGCCTCTGCGATGATGGCGCGTGCTTCCGCTTCGGCATTCACAAGCGTGAGTTCAGCCTGTTGCTTGGCTTCGTCTCGGGTGCGTTTGTTAACTGACTTGGCTGCTGCTTCAAGTGTTTCTGCCTCAAGCCTTGCCGCATTGGCGCGCACCTTGGCCGTGGCTAAGGAGGCTTGAGCATCGTCGAGATATTTTTGCGTTGCTGCAACGGCTTCCTGGTGTTTACGCAGGTATTCGGTTTCGGCTTCCGAGCGGCGCCCAGTTAGTTCTAGTTCGAGGTCTATTCGGAACTGCTCACTCACTAAACTTTCAGCCGCTCTTACATCGGCTTCCTTGATCTGCTTTCGCAGTTCAACCAAACGCTGTTCGCTAATTCGCCGTGCTGCTTCGGCCTTCATGAGTTCAGTTTCACGCTTGGTGGTGGCACGAAGTTTTGCTGCCTCGGTTGCGATGTTTCCTCGAATCGAACCAGCCTCGCGCATGGCTTCATCCACGATTTCCGTCGCTTTTGCGTTGGCCTCGCTTAGAGTCTGGTCGTAGTCGGCTTTGGCCTGAGACTGTAGGCGTTCCGATCGTCGCTGTGCCTCGGCAACTAGGGAATCGTAATATTCCTTTGCTTCGGCACGAAGTTCGGCAAGTTCGTCTTCTAGTTCCGCAAGAATACGATTTCGTTCGGTCTCGGCTTCTGCCACGATCCGCAGCGATTGCTCTTCGGCGGTACTCAAAATTAGGGCTGCACGTGTGCCAACTGAAGCATAGTTTGGGGCCTCAGCCTCGGTGAGTTGAGCTTGAAGTTGGCTAGCCAATTCGTTTTTCTCACGGAGTTCTGCAGCTAGCTGAGCATTCTGAGCGTTGGCCTGTAAAAGCTCTTTGCGAAGAACTCGCAGGGCTTCATCAACGGCTTCGCGGTCATAGCCGCGTATCGCTGTTGCGAACTCGTTCCCATCGACGCTCAAAGGTTGCTCCTAAGTGTTTTTGGTAGACTGAAAGGCCTGCCACAAGGCTCAAGTTTACCCCGATTGGATAGCCATGCGAATAATCATTGCCATTGCAATGTTCTTCCTTTCCTTGGCTCTAATCCTGCTTGGAATAGCCGAAAGAACAGTCTGGGCACCCGAGGAAACCAAAACTATGGCCGTGACCATTGATGTCACAAAACCGTTGGTGGTTGTGCCTCATTCGGTGCTGAAACTTCATACTGGAACCCCGGTTGTGAGGGTATCTGGACCGGGGCATGTTTTTGTTGCAACCGGTCGAGAAGCAGATATTCAGGCTTGGGTGGCTGGCAGTTCCAAAACGAGCGTCACTTACGATTCCAAGACCAAGAAACTTGCGTGGACTGCACTCGATGGGGTTGAGGCTTCCGCCGATCCAACAGGATCTGACCTGTGGCGTACCGAACGTTCTGCGATGAGTGCTGTTTCGGCAAAAGTTGACCCCACCGGCGAAGGAGCTGTGCTTTTAGCGAGTGACGGACTATCGCCAGCACCCAACAAATTGGTCATTGAGTGGAAACGTAATTACGATCTCACCTGGTCGAATATTTTGCTTTATTCGGGTGAAGTGCTCTTACTGCTTACTTTTATCTACAACATCTGGCTGTTCAGAAGCATTCGGAATTCTAGACGCCCGCGTCGTAGGTTGCCCAAGGCTCCCCACGGTCCTCGTTCTCGACCAAAGCGCAGAGAATCATCGTTACCTCGTCGTGGTCGCCGAGTTGCAGGCCGTAACTACAGCTGGATTCCAGCTTCGCTGATTACTGTCTCCCTGCTAACCGGATGTACCCCTTCGGCAACAGCACCAACCCCCACTCCGAGTGCCAAAACGGATATTGCTACTAAGCCGGCTGCACTTCAGATTGGTCAGATCCGACGCATTGTCACCTCGGTAGCACGCGTGGCCAAAGGTGCCGATTTGGCTCACAACCAAGCGGCTCTGCTGCCTCGTTTCTTCGGACCTGCTCTAGAAATGCGCGGGGCTGCCTATTCGCTCATTAAGAAGTCAAACAAGGCTCCTGCGATTGAGTCGATTTACTCATCCCCACTAACTCTGTCGCTTCCTGCGGCAACCGATGCCTGGCCTCGAACCCTGATGGTTGTCACCGGTGTTCAGAAAAAGCGATTACCTACGCTTCTCGTGCTTCGCCAGATGTCTCCACGCCAGCAGTACCAGGTTTGGTACACGACAACTCTGATTTCTGGCGTGAAGCTGCCAGCAGTTCCTGCGGTCACCGACGGTAGCGTGCCGGTAACTAAAGACTCGGCGTATTTGGCTGAACAACCCTTGAACCTTCCAACCGTTTATGGCGACGTGATCAATAGTGGCTCAGAATCACCTTCTTTCGGTAAGTTCGCACTTACCGGAGACAGTTTCTACACGCAGATTTCCAAGATTCAACAAGACCAGATAAAGGCACTTACCAAGGCGAAACTGACATATCAGCACGTTCTAGCCAACGAGGAACCTTTGGCGCTGGCAACTGCCGACGGCGGTGCTTTGGTTGCCATCTACATGCAAGACATCACAACCATTAAGCCAACAAAGCGTAATTCCGGAATTACCGTAAATGCCCTTGAACAGGTGGTTCTAGGGGCCAAAGGTTCCATCAAGGGCGTGGTTTCTACCTACGGCGACATGCTCCTGTTCTACGTTCCGGCTGTTGGGCAAAACAGCAAAATCAAACTGCTTGGATGGCAAGCCGGTCTTTTGAAAGTGAAGTCTCTCTAATGTCACTCGCTGGCGGAATGGATCTTTCGAAACTCGTAGCCAAGCCAGCTTCTGAGGTTCAGGCTCTCAAAGTGCCAAATCTGGTAACCGAAGTTACTGAAAGCACTTTACCTTCGCTGGTAAAAGTTTCGTCAACGGTTCCGGTGGTAATCGAATTTCACGATGGCCAGCCAGACCCTACACTCGAACGAGTGATTCGTTCGCAAGCAGGAAAGCTTATGCTGGCCCGAGTCGATAGCACTACAGAGGCTCGAGTGGCTCAGGCCTTTGCGGTTAAGGTTGTGCCGTCGGTTTTCGCCTTGGTTAAGGGCCAACCAGTTCCCATTACCGAGGGCGGGCTTACCGAGCAGCAATACCTTTCGGTGGTCGAGCAGTTAGTTGCTGGAGCAAGCGCCCAGGGCGTTTCCGGTCGCTTAGTTGAAGGTGACGTTGAGCAGATTGTGCCTGAATTGCCAAAACCACTGCAGGAAGCCCTTGCGCTTGTAGATGGTGGCGAAGTAGATGCCGCATATGAATTACTAGTCAAACTAAAAGCCGAGAACCCTAAGGACGTTGCAACATCGGCTCTTCTCGCGCAGGTTAACCTGATGAAGCGCACGATGGGTTGCGACCATGAAGCCATACTGGCGGCGCAACCCACGACTTTCGATGAAGCAATCACTCTCGCTGATGTGCTGTTAGCAATCGGGGATTTTGCCTCGAGTTTTGAAATCTTGCTTTCGCTCTACACTCAGGTGTCACCTGAAAATCAGACCTTAATCAAGGATCGAATGTTGGAGTACTTCGAAATTGGCGGCCCAACCAACGAATCGGTTAAATCCGCCCGAGCTCGACTAGCTACTTTGCTTTACTAGTTTTAGCTGGTTTGAACCAAACGGCACCGAGCGGCGGAATTTGAACCTTAGCCGAGTAAGGCTGACCGTGTGTGCCTCCCTCAGTTGCCTCTACCTTGCCAAGATTGCCTACGCCAGAACCGCCGAAAAGCTCAGAGTCGGTGTTTAAAATTTCTTCCCAGATGCCAGAATTGGGCAGTCCCAACTGGAAATCAAAGTGGGGGCTTCCGGCAAAATTGATTACGCAGACCAGGGGATTACCTTTTTGGTCATAGCGAATGAAACTGAGAACGTTTTGTTCTGAGTTGCCGCCATCAATCCATTGGAAACCACCCCGCTCGTGGTCTAGTTCCCAAAGCGCTGGGTTATCCAGGTAAATTCGGTTGAGCTCGCTCACCAATTTTTGAAGTTTCTGGTGAGGTTCGTAGTCCAACACAAACCACTCGAGGCCGGCTTCTTGATTCCATTCAGCCACTTGACCGAATTCACTGCCCATGAACAAAAGTTGCTTCCCAGGGTGTGACCACATGAACGAAAGGTAGGCTCGCACGTTTGCGAACTGCTGCCAACGGTCACCCGGCATTTTGGATAAAAGTGAACCCTTGCCGTGAACAACTTCGTCATGGCTAATGGGGAGGATGAATTTTTCGTCGTAGGCATAAAGCATTGAGAAAGTTATTTCACCGTGGTGGTGAGAACGGTACATCGGATCTTTTTCGATGTACTTCAAGCTGTCATTCATCCAGCCCATATTCCACTTGAAGCCGTATCCAAGCCCGCCGCCATCGGTTGGAGCTGACACTCCACCCCAGCTGGTCGACTCCTCGGCAATCATCATTATGCCCGGATTACGACGGTAGGCGGTTGCATTTGCCTCTTGCATGAACGCGATAGCGTCTAGGTTTTCCCGACCACCATGGATGTTTGGCAGCCAGTCGTTTCCTTCTCTCGAATAATCTAGATACAGCATCGACGCAACTGCGTCGACTCGAAGACCGTCAATGTGAAACTCTTCCAGCCAGTAAAGGGCGTTGGCTACCAGAAAGTTTCGAACTTCTGTGCGCCCGAAATCGAAAATGTAAGTTCCCCAGTCTGGGTGTTCACCCCGACGCGGATCGGCATGTTCGTATAGGGGTTCACCATCGAATCGGCCAAGCGCCCAAACATCTTTGGGAAAGTGTGCTGGTACCCAGTCGAGAATTACGCCAATGCCAGCTTGGTGGAGTTTGTCGATGAGGTAGCGCAAGTCATCTGGGTTCCCGAATCTTGACGTGGGTGCGTAATAGCCGGTCACCTGGTAACCCCACGACGGTGCGTAAGGGTGTTCTGCGATTGGCATAAACTCAACGTGCGTGAATCCGAGCTCTTGCACGTAGGCGATCAGTTCGTCGGCGAGCGAACGATAATTCAATCCTTGGCGCCACGAACCAACATGCAATTCGTAGATGCTCATTGGTGCTTTGAGAGCGTCTCGCTTAGCGCGAGAACTAAGCCAGCTCTTGTCTTTCCACTTGTAAGTTGATTCGGTAACTATCGAGGCGGTGCTCGGAGGGGTTTCAGCCAATTTAGCCAATGGGTCGATCTTGGTTATCCAGTCTCCGGCCTTGGTGAGAATTTCAAACTTGTATTTGGTGCCAACGCCGAGGCCTGGAATGAAAAGTTCCCAAACTCCTGACGAGCCCATGACACGCATCGCGTGGGTGAGACCGTTCCAGCCGTTGAAATCACCGACAACTCGAACAGCTTGTGCGTTTGGAGCCCAAACGGCGAAAGCCACACCATCGCCTTTGACGTTGGCGCCCAGAACCTTCCAGAGTTCTTCGTGACGACCTTCGCGAATAAGGTGAAGGTCTAGTTCACCCAGCGTGGGAAGATGGCGGTAAGAGTCGTCTGTCGACCATTCGCCGTCGTCGTAAACCGCCAAAATCTGGTAGCCCGG
>Ga0228703_1001592_pt1 | contig 13563 bp, 12 predicted proteins | sample McNCre217_Aug_MG_3_FD_178020 | JGI IMG/M metagenome (GOLD analysis project Ga0228703, IMG submission 178020) | Freshwater microbial communities from McNutts Creek, Athens, Georgia, United States - 29-17_Aug_MG | ecosystem: Environmental > Aquatic > Freshwater > Creek | place: USA: Georgia... | reverse complement strand
ACGTGCAACCATGTCGCGTGGTGCGAGGTCTTTGATGGTTGGTGCGTAACGTTCCATGAAACGTTCACCAGATGAGTTACGAAGAATTCCACCTTCACCACGTGCAGCTTCTGAAAGCAAAATGCCTAGACCGGCAAGACCGGTTGGGTGGAACTGGTAGAACTCCATGTCTTCCAGTGGAAGACCCTTGCGCCAAATAATTCCAACGCCATCACCGGTAAGAGTGTGTGCGTTTGAAGTGGTCTTGAAAATCTTTCCGAAGCCACCGGTTGCAAACACGATGCTCTTACCCTGGAAAACGTGAAGCTCTCCGGTAGCAAGTTCGTAGGCAACAACACCCGATGGGCGTTCTTCTTTTCCAACCTTGGTCATTAGTAGATCAAGTACGTAGAACTCGTTGTAGAACTCGATGCCGAGCTTCACGCAGTTCTGGTACAAGGTCTGAAGAATCATGTGACCGGTGCGGTCTGCTGCGTAGCAAGAACGACGAACCGGAGCCTTACCGTGATCGCGAGTGTGGCCACCGAAACGACGCTGGTCGATCTTGCCATCTGGAGTTCGGTTGAACGGAAGACCCATGTTCTCGAGGTCGATAACTGCCTCGACAGATTCCTTCGCGAGAATCTCGGCTGCGTCCTGGTCGACCAGGTAGTCGCCACCCTTAACGGTGTCGAAGGTGTGCCATTCCCAGCTGTCTTCCTCAACGTTGGCAAGGGCTGCAGCCATACCGCCCTGGGCCGCACCGGTGTGCGAACGAGTAGGGAACAGCTTTGAAATCACAGCGGTCTTGGCGTGTGGACCGGCTTCAATTGCGGCGCGCATACCGGCACCACCGGCACCAACGATTACGACGTCGTACTCGTAGTAGTGAACTTTAGGGTTGCTCAATTGGATTCCTTTTACTTACAAATCTGTGACAGGTAGTTGACTGCGTCTGGGTCGATGCACGGATCGAATGTGGTCACTACCAAGGTGCCAAGAATGATTAGCGCTGCACACACAGCCCAAAGTGCCCCGATAAGTGTTTTGCGAATAACTTCGCGCTCGGTGTAGTCGTTCACGATTGTGCGCATTCCGTTGGTGCCGTGAATCAATGCGAGCCAAAGCATGGTGCCATCGATGATCTTGGCCGAAGGGCTTGCCCACTTGCCGGCAACGAATGCGAAATCGATTCCGCTGATGCCATCACCCATCACTAGGTTGCTGAATAGGTGCCAGAAGATAAGTACTAGAAGTAGTGCGCCTGAAATGCGCATGTACATCCAGCCCCACTTTTCCCACTTCGCGCCTTTGCGGCTGCGTGGAGATTTTGGTTGTTCGATTACTACAGACATCTTTTCTATACCTCTCGATTAACCCAGGTGGAAGACGTGGATGAGGTGACGTGGTGCGAATGCACCAACGAGGATTACGGCAAGCACGATGACAATCCAGAACATCACGTTCTGGTATTTGACACCCTTGCGCCAGAAGTCGATCAAAATTACGCGGACACCATTTAGTCCGTGGAACACGATGGCGGCGACCAAACCCAGCTCGGCCAAACCGATGATCGGGGTCTTGTATGTGCCGATTACTGCGTCATAGGCAGCTGCATCGAAACGCACTAGTGCGGTGTCCAAAACGTGCACTAGTAGGAAGAAGAAAATGGCCAATCCGGTGATGCGGTGGAGTACCCACGACCACATTCCGACCTTGCCGCGATATAAGGTGCCTGCTGGCTTTGATGGCACTTGTGCCCTCCTGGATTAGTTCAGTTGCTGCGTCGCAAACCTTGATAAGTCTAAACCTGTGAGTCGGCGCCCCCTGTCCGTTTACCCTTTATTCGGCTAGGGTTTTTAGGTTATGAGCAAGCCAATCGAGCGTTTCTACAGCATCATTCCGGCCGGCGGAATTGGTAGCCGACTGTGGCCGCTTTCTCGAGCTTCGGCCCCCAAATTTCTGCACGACCTGACCGGTTCCGGCCAGACCCTGCTCCAGGACACCTGGGATCGCCTACTTCCGCTAACCCCAGCCGACCGCATAGTGGTGGTCACCGGGCGAGTGCACGAAGAGGCGGTAAACGAGCAGCTCGAGGACCTCGTAGCCAACAACCTGGTTTTGGAGAAATCGCCGAAAGATTCAACCGCAGCCATCGCGCTCGCGGCAGCCATCCTGCACAAGCGCCAGCCGGACGTCATTGTTGGCTCTTTCGCAGCCGACCACGTGATTGTTGAGTCGAAACTTTTTGAGGCAACCGTTCGTGAGGCTGTCGAAGTTGCCGCCACCGGCAAAATTGTGACCATCGGAATCGAACCGACGGAACCGGCCGTTGGTTTTGGCTATATCAAGACCGGCGAGGTTCTTTCAGGCACCGCCAAAAACGTGCTCAAGTTTGTTGAGAAACCAAACATTGCCAAGGCTCGTAGATATGTGGAGTCTGGCAACTATCTCTGGAACGCAGGAATGTTTATTGCACCGGCAGCTTTGTTGCTTGAGCAAGTTGAAAAAACTGAACCTGCTCTTTACCAGTCGATTATGGAAATCGCTGACGACTGGGATACCCCGCAGCGTGATGCAACGCTCGATCGCATCTGGCCAACCCTAAAGAAAGTTGCAATTGACTACACGGTTGCTGAGCCTGCGGCACTCGCCGGTTTAGTTGCAGTGATTCCGGCAACCTTTACCTGGCACGATGTTGGTGACTTCGCTGCGATTGCGGAATTGCAGTCTCAGGGTCGACGTGGAAATCTTGCAGTGCTTGGAAACGCAAAAGTTTTGGCCGATTCCTCATCGGGAATATTGGTAAGCGAAACCGATCGCTTAGTTGCTCTAATTGGAATCGAAGACGTCATCGTGGTGGATACCCCGGATGCACTTTTGGTTACCACTAAGGAACATGCGCAACGCGTGAAGTCTTTGGTTGATGCACTTAAGGCGACGGGTCACAGCGACCTCCTCTAGTCATGCGTAAATTACTTGCTCTGGTTTCGGTCTTGGCCCTATCGGGTTGTGCCGCGCAGGTGCCGACCCCAACCATTACGCCGGTAGACACTAAGTACTGTGCCGTGAGCGACGCAGCGGGCTACAACGACGACGGCCTGAACCGCAGTGTTTACGCGGCACTCCAGCAGCTCAAGGTGCAAACCGGAGCCAGCGTAGTGGCCCTAGAAGTAGGCGACAAGTTGTCGGCTCAAGCGGCGTTGCAAAAGTTGGCCGATGCAAAGTGCAACGCGATCATTGCCTCCGGCAGCAGTTTGGTGAACTCCACAATCGCAGCGGCACGCGCACATGCCAACACTCGCTACTACTCGGTTAGCGATGCCACCAGCATGGGTGTTGCAACTGAAAATTATTCAGCGCTGACCTTCAATATTTTTCAAGCAGCGTATGCTGCTGGTTTTCTTTCTGCAGCAACAGTGAATTCAAACACGGATGTAAATCGCATCAACATTAACAACCAGTTGAAAACTGCAGCGAGCCTGAAGTTAGAAAAAGCCTTTGCACTAGGAGTAGACAGGTACAACTCAAAAAACAAAAAACAGGTGAGCGTTGTAATCTCTGATGTTCACAGTGGCGAAGAGATTATTTTTGCCATTGCGGGAAATTCAAAACAACTTGGCGTCATTGCTCAATCGAGTGGCACGCCGCCTGTAAAAATTGTCGGCTTCGGTCGCGATTGGTACACCGATTTGCGCAACAAGGCAATCCGCTCAAGCATTCTCACTTCTGTGATTCGCAAAGATGTTGTTGGCAAGGTTGCTGATGCGGTTGTGAACCAAAGTGGTTCGGCACATTACGATTTGTCGAATGATGGCGTCGGTCTGATTGATGCCAATGATATTTCTTGGCCACTGAGTTTTTCAAATGAGGTCAGTCAGATGATCAAAGATTTCCAAGACGGCAAAGTGAAGGTTGGTTAGTCGTGAACATCAAGAAGCTGCCAAAAATCTCGTTGCACGATCACCTAGATGGCGCACTCCGCCCGCAGACCATCATCGACCTCGCCGCCAAGATTGGTTACGAGCTACCGGCAAGTGATGCTGCCGGGCTTCGTCGTTGGTTCGAAGAATCGGCAAACAGCGGTTCGCTGGTGGATTACCTAAAGACCTTTGACGTAACCACAGCGGTGATGCAGACTCGCGAGGCTCTAACTCGAGTTGCCCACGAATACGTGCTCGACCTGGCCGAAGACGGCGTGATTTACGCCGAGGTTCGCTGGGCTCCGGAGCAGCACCTGCACACCGGTCTCACCCTGGATGAAGTGGTTGACGCCGTTCAAGACGGGCTGGATTCCGGTATCGAAGAGGTGGAGAGCCGCGGCGGTTCGATTCGTACCGGTCAGATCATCTGCGCAATGCGACACAACGATCGATCGCTAGAGGTGGCGGAGCTCGCGGTGCGCCACCGACTAAACGGTGTGGTTGGCTTCGACATTGCCGGAGCCGAAAAGGGCTTCCCGCCGGCCAAGCACAAGCTGGCCTTCGACTACCTAGCGGCAGAGCTTTTCCCGGTCACCGTCCATGCCGGCGAGGCAGACGGAATCGACAGCATCAAGGATGCGATTGTTTCTGGCCGTGCGTTGCGCATTGGTCACGGAGCGCGCTTGGTTGAAGACATCCTGTTTGTTCGTGCCGATGGCGACACCGATGTGGTCACGCTTGGACCGGTTGCCGAATGGATTCACGAACGTGGCATTGCTCTCGAACTTTGTCCATCATCAAACCTGCAGACCGGTGTGGTTTATGAATTGTTCGAAACCAACGATCTTGCCGATCACCCATTCGATGTGCTTTACAGTCTCGGCTTCCGCGTTACCGTCAACGCCGACAACCGATTGATGTCTGGCACCTCGCTCACACGCGAATTGAAACTGCTTGCCGATGAATTCGAATACGAACTTGGCGACCTAGAGCAGTTTCAGTACAACGCGGTAGACGCAACTTTCCAAACTGCTGACGCCCGCGATGAACTACTCGAGCTCATTGCTGAGGGCTTCGCAAAGTACGGCAAGTAGTTCGCTGTTGTGATGCTCGCCGGCTTTTCCGGCAGCCAAAACATGTTCGTGCGAAACTCCACCCGGCACTACTCCAGCTGCCGGATTGGTTTGCATCGAAAGCGCTAATACTTCCAAGCCAACTTCTCGCGCTGCAATTGCTTCGAGTGCAGTCGACATTCCAACCATGTGACCACCAATCTTGCCGACCATGGCAACTTCGGCCGGTGTCTCGTAATGTGGTCCGCGGAATTGCGCGTAGATCACTTCTTCGAGAGATGGGTCAATGCGTTTAGCGATTGCGCGTAAGCGAGGCGAATACATGTCGGTGAGGTCAACGAATTTTGCACCCTCGATTGGTGAAGTCGCGGTTAGGTTGATGTGATCCGAAATCAAGAACACCTGACCCGGCTTCCATTCCGGATTCAATCCGCCGGCCCCATTGGTCAAAACCATGATTTTCGCGCCAATGGCTGCAGCCGTGCGAGCCGGGTGAGCAACCGCTTCAACCCCGTAGCCCTGATAAAGATGTGTGCGCGGCAACACCAGCACGTGTTTGCCTGAATCTAGCTGGATGGTTGAAATCTCCGATGAGAATCCATCCACCTCTGCGGCGCGGAATCCTGGAATTTCACTCGCGTCAATCGACCAGACGATCTTTCCGGACAACGTCTTCAGCCAACCGCTGCCAATGCACAGCACAATCTCGTGAGACTGAATTCCGGATTTTTCGCGGATGGCTTTGGCCGCTTGTTCGGCTAACTCGAATGCGTTGCTCATGCTCAAAGCCTATGGCTGGCAGAATGGGTGAGTGAGCGAAACCACTGCAAAACCACACCACATTGTCATTATCGGCGGCGGCCCTGGCGGCTACGAGGCTGCGCTAGCCGGCGTCCAGCTCGGCGCACAGGTAACTCTGATTGAGCGCTCAGGTGTTGGTGGAAACGCAGTGCTCACCGATGTAGTGCCATCAAAGACTTTGATCGCCACTGCTGACGCGGCTCAGTCAATCGCTCAAGCCACCGAGCTTGGCATCCAGTTTTCTAACGGTGGCAAGCTAATTGCCCCAAAGGTTGAAGTCGATATCGCAACCGTGAATCGTCGCCTTCTTGAGATTGCAGAATCTCAGTCGGAAGACATGAGCGCAAAGTTGAAGCAAGCTGGCGTGAGAATTATTCACGGCAGTGGTCGCCTCGACGGTAACCACTTTGTAATTGCAACCACGCCGGACGGCAAAGAAGAACGTCTTGAATCAAAGACCATCATCGTTGCGGTTGGAGCGTCGCCTCGCGAGCTTCCATCAGCCAAACCAGATGGCCAGCGCATCCTCACCTGGAAGCAGCTCTACAATCTTGAATCGCTTCCTGAGCACATGATCGTGGTTGGCTCCGGTGTTACCGGTGCAGAATTTGCCAGTGCATTCCGCGGTCTCGGTTGCGAAGTTTCACTTATTTCATCACGCGACATGGTTCTCCCAAGCGAAGACGCTGAAGCATCGAAGGTTATCGAAGGTGTTTTCCGTAAGCGCGGAGTACACATCTACGAGAAGGCTCGTGCGGAATCGGTAGTCAACAAGGGCAAGCACGTTGAAGTTACTCTTGCCGATGGTCGAGTAATCGAGGGGTCACACTGTTTGATGGCTGTCGGTGGAATTCCAAACACCGCTGGTCTCGGACTCGAAGACGCGGGAATCATGCTCACCGAAACTGGGCACATCCAGGTGAACAAGGTGGCACGTACCGCACGTGCAAACGTTTACGCGGTTGGCGACTGCACCACCTCGCTGCCGCTGGCTTCGGTTTCTGCAATGCAGGGACGCACCGCGGTATTCCACACCATGGGCGACATTGCCGAACCAACCGTGCTTCGCAACGTGGCATCAAACGTGTTCACCTCACCGGAGATTGCCTCGGTTGGCTGGTCTGAAGCGGCTCTCAAGGAGGGCAAGGTCAACGGATTCGTTCACAAGATTGAACTCGACACTAATCCTCGCGCCAAGATGATGGGTGTAGACGATGGGTTCATTAAGTTGATTTGCTCAACCGGTGGAACCGTTATCGGTGGAGTTGTGGTTGCGCCTAAGGCAAGTGAATTGATTTACCCAATTGCTATTGCAATCGAAAACCGATTGACCGTGGACGAATTGGCGAACACCTACACCGTGTATCCATCGCTAACCGGATCAATCACAGATGCAGCTCGCGCGCTGCACATCACTAACTAGTTATTCGATTTCGAGAAGTACGGTTCCGGCAGGAACGGTTACGCCAACTTCGGCGCTGATCGACTTGATGGTTCCGCTCTTGTGAGCGTTCATCGGCTGTTCCATCTTCATGGCTTCGAGCACAATCACGAGGTCGCCTTCGTTTACTGAGTCGCCAACGTTCACTGCAATCTTCACCACGGTGCTCTGCATCGGAGACTTCACAGTGTTACCAGAAGCTCCACCGCCAGAGTGTGATCCACCTGACGCTTTGCGCTTTGGTGCAGCTCCAGCGGTTGCGGCTGCAGTTCCGCCGCCAGAAAGCAGTCGCTTTGGAAGTGAAACTTCGATGCGCTTGCCGTTGACTTCAACCACAACGTTGTTGCGTTCAGCAGTCGCGTTTGCGTCTTCGGCAATTCCTGCCCAAGCTTCGATGTCATTGGTCCACTCGGTTTCAATCCAGCGAGTGTAGATGCCGAATTTGTTTGCCTTGGCATCGCCGACAAAAGCAGGGTCGTTCACAATCTTGCGGTGGAAAGGAAGTACGGTTGGGAGTCCTTCAACCTGCATCTCGTCGAGCGCACGACGTGAGCGGGCGAGTGCTTCTTCTCTGGTTGCGCCGGTGACGATTAGTTTTGCCACCATTGAGTCGAAAGAACCACTGATGACGTCGCCTGATTCAACTCCGGTGTCTACTCGCACGCCAGGGCCAGAAGGGGCTTTGAATAGGTGCACTGGGCCAGGGGCTGGCATGAAGTTGCGTCCGGCGTCCTCGCCGTTGATGCGGAATTCGAAGCTGTGTCCGGTGACCTGTGGGTCTGCGTAGTCGAGAACGCCACCCTCGGCCAAGCGGAACTGTTCGCGCACTAGGTCGATGCCGGTGACTTCTTCGGAAACCGGGTGTTCTACCTGAAGGCGGGTGTTTACTTCGAGGAAGGAAATGGTGCCATCCTGTGCAACTAGGAACTCACAGGTTCCCGCTCCCTGGTAGCCGACCTCTTTGAGGATTGCCTTCGATGAATCGTAAAGACGCTTGACCTGATCGTCGGTTAGGAAAGGAGCCGGTGCTTCTTCAACAAGTTTTTGGTGACGACGCTGCAATGAGCAGTCTCGAGTTGAAACAACTACAACGTTGCCGTGTGCATCGGCAAGACACTGGGTTTCAACGTGACGTGGCTTTTCCAAATACTTTTCTACGAAACATTCACCGCGACCAAACGCTGCGATTGCCTCACGAGTTGCCGACTCAAATAGTTCTGCAACTTCTTCCTGCTTATAAGCAACTTTGATACCGCGGCCACCGCCACCGAATGCTGCTTTGATGGCAACTGGCAGTCCGTGCTTTGCAACAAACTCGAGAACTTCTTCAGCACCCGAAACCGGGTTGATGGTTCCAGGAGCAAGTGGAGCTCCAACTTTTTCGGCAACATGACGAGCAGAAACTTTGTCGCCGAGTTGTTCAATTGCCTTAGGTGATGGACCGATCCAAATCAAACCCTCAGCAATTACCGCGCGAGCAAAGTCTGCGTTCTCTGCCAAAAATCCATAACCAGGGTGAACCGCGTCGGCGCCAGATTTGCGAGCCACATCGATGATCTTTTCGATTACCAAGTAGGTCTCTGGACCGGTGGTGCCGTGAAGTGCGTAAGCCTCGTCAGAGAGCTTGACGTGAAGGGCGTCGCGGTCCTGATCTGCGTAAACGGCAACTGACTGAATTCCGGCATCTTTGGCTGCACGAGCGATGCGAACAGCAATTTCGCCGCGGTTGGCGATGAGTACCTTGGTAATTTTTTTGGCAGTTGCGGTCATAAAAACTAACTCTATTGACTAAAAACGGCCTTTTCTTGGCAGTTATAGACAACAAAATCGACTTTTGGTTGCCGTTATCTCCAAAGGCTGGTGTAGTCGACGCCTAATTTAATGGTTAGTTCGCGAAGGATTGGCAGGCTGAGCCCTATCACGGTGTGTGGGTCGCCTTCGATTGAACTGACAAATGCGCCGCCGAGGCCGTCGAGGGTGAAGGCGCCGGCAACTTTTAGCGGTTCGCCGGTGGCCACGTAGGCATCGATCTCGGCGTCTGACAAATTGGCAAAATGCACGATGGTGCTGCCGGTTGCTCCTGTGGCTGGCGCTAGTTGGCCCGGCTTTGGGTGGCGATTGTCGATCAGCCAGTGGCCCGAGTGCAGCACACCGGATTTTCCTCGAATTCTGCGCCACCGCTCACGCGCCACGGCCGGGTCGTGCGGTTTGCCGAGGGATTCACCCTCGAACTCGAGGCTGGAGTCGCAGCCAATAATTAGTCCTGCAGCGTCTGGGTTGCCGACCACAGCCTCGGCTTTAGCCTTGGCCAGTATGTGCACCATGTCGTGGGTGCCGGAAATCAATCCCATCGACTCGGCGCGGGCAGCAACCTCATCTTCGTCGACTCCCGGTGCGATAGTCACCGGGTCGATGCCGGCATTGCGCAACAAAGTGAGTCGCGCAGGGGAGGTGCTGGCCAGGACCAATCGAGTCATGGAATTACTCTGGCACACTTGTTAGGTGAATCAGATTAATTGGCTAGGCCGCGTACTCGAACTCGACATTGAAAAGGTGGCGCACGGCGGAATATTCGTTGCCCGCCACGAGGGCCGCGTGGTTTTTGTTTCACACGTTTTGCCAGGTGAAAAAGTTCGTGCGTTGGTTTACGAAGACGGTGGAAAATCTTTCTGCCGTGCAGAGCCACAGGAAATTTTGGTTGCTTCGCCGGATCGTGTTGAGCACGCATGGGATCAGGCTGGCGTCGGTGGCGCGGGTGGCGCGGAGTTTGGACACATCAAACTGTCCCGTCAGCGCGAACTTAAAGCAGACGTGCTCGAAGAAGCTCTTGACCGCATGGCTGGCATCAAGTTGCGTCCAGTGGTTGAGGCAGCTCCTGGTGATGATGAAGCGAATGGTCTCGGTTATCGAACCCGCGTACAGTTGCACGTAAATGAATTCGGCGATGCTGGACCATACATGGAGCGTTCACACGATGTGGTTTTGGTTCGCGACCTACCTCTTGCGGTTGAAGATATTCGTGAGCTTGGTTTGCACAGCAAAAACTGGAGCGGCGTAAAAAAGATTGATGTCGCTGCTTCAAACACCGGACAGGTGCAATGGCGCGTGGACGACAAGCTCAAAGGTGACGAACGTTTGGTTGAGCGAGTTGCCGGACGAACTTTCAGAATTTCCGGTGGTGGTTTCTGGCAGGTGCATCGCAAAGCCGCTGAAGTATTAACCACTGCAGTGTTGGCGATGACCGAAAAGGTTGGCTTCGACAAGACGGCTCCGAATTTTGATCTATACGGTGGCGTCGGATTGTTCAGCGGTGCATTAGCCGCAAAGTATGGCACCGACATCAATATCAGCAGCGTAGAGGCCTTCAAGCGAGCCACCGACGACGCAGTGCTAAACCTTGGCGACTTGTCAAAGGCAAAGGTGGTTTGCGCTCAGGTGGACCGCTTCCTGCAGGATCAGCAGCGAGCGAAGGTGCAGCTAGACACCGCAACCGTGGTGCTGGATCCGCCTCGCGCCGGGGCCGGGGCCAAGGTCATCGACCTGCTCTGCAACTTAAAGCCTAAGCACATCGTCTATGTTGCCTGCGACCCGGTTGCTCTTGCCCGCGACCTAAAGGGGCTGCTCGCCGGTGGTTACGAATTACAAGAACTTCGCGCATTTGATTTGTTCCCGCACACTCACCACGTTGAAGCGATTGCCAGTTTGGTTCGCAAGCAGTAGCAATGTCCGCGGTAACTGAAACTCCACATATTGCGTTAGCGCGTGTGGACGACCTGCTCAATAAGGTTTACGTTTCAGGTTTAGTTTTGCTCACTGCGGATCTCGCGCAAAATGCATTTAGACAAATGGATTTTTTGAATCCATTTTGGTTTTGGCTAACCTTTGGTTCTTTAATCATCAGCGTGGTTGGGGCGACGCTCGCTGCATTCAAATTTGGTTTCACACGCTACTGGTATCGCGCAATGATGATAGTGGTTTTGGTAACTATGCTCACCTGGGCATATCAGGCTCCTGATGATTTAGTTTTTCCGGTTGACTATAAGCCGTGGATTTGGTGGGCGGTTGGCCCCGTGGTAATTGCTGCCGCGGGCGCATGGAGTCGCAAGTGGGCTTACCTAAGCCTTGGGATTTTTCCGATCCTATGGCTAATGGTTGAAACTTCCGCTCAGGGAGGAGGCACTCCGCTAAATCTTGCGATTCAGGACAGTCTCTACACTTTCTTTTTTTCCACCGTTCTCGTGGTGATGGCGATGGTACTTCGCGATCGGGCAAGCGAAGTCGATGAACAAAACGCAATCGCTGTGCAGGCAGTCTTGCAGCGCACTCGTGCCGAAGTTATGGAAAGAGAACGCGCAATATTCAATTCGATTTTGCACGACAAAGTTTTGACTACTTTAGATTTAGCTGCAAGGGCTAACTCAGCAAAGGCAAGGACTGAGGCGGCAGAATCTGCCAAAGACGCAATCGGACGTCTTACTCGTGAAGTCGATCGCACTTTAAATCAAGCCGAAAGTGTCAGTCTGCAGGCAATTCAAGAGCCACTGCTTTCTGCCGTCAAGCGCAACGATGAGAGTTTCGAGACTTCATACACGGGTAGTTCTAACCTTAAGGTTCCGTTCCAGGTAGCTGCTGCCATTTACGAAGCCACGCTACTGGCAGCGGCCAATTCCAGGACCCATGCACCTGGCGCCACCAAGCGCAAGGTGTCAATTCGAATAAGCGAGCGTGGAATCAAGGTTGTAGTTTCTGACAACGGCAGGGGCTTCCGAATGTCCAACGTACACAAGGCGGCTTTGGGTGTGCGCTGGACCATTTTCAAGCGCTTGGAAAACAACGGCGTTAAGGCGCACCTGGAGACCAAACCGGGCTCTGGCACTACTTGGATATTTGAGTGGTACCAATGATTAGTGTCCGTCGTTTGTTACTAGCAAGCATCACCCTAGTGTTCGGTGCATTCAATGTCGCGTTGGCGATGTTGCGACTAGATCGCTACAACGACACTTTGATCACAGTTTCGATTGGCCTCTTCTACTTCATCTCGCTAGTTGCCTGCACAGTTGCCTTTAGAAAATTAAAACTTCCGATATGGGTCGCCTCGATTATTTCAGTGGTAGCAGTCTTGATTTCAAAAATTTCGCACCTTACTCTCAAAGGTGAAGGTGTCGACAGTTACGACACCTGGTATGTAACGGCAGTCGGATTGCTGCTCGGTGCTTTGGCAGTGCGCGGTCGTGAAGTATTTGCCATTATTGCCGGATTTATTTTCTCTGTTGAAGTCGTCTATTTCTGTGGGTTTGATTTTCTGCCTAAGAGTGGTTTGAGTGGGGCGGTGATTTTGATTGTTGCTTGTATCGCAGTATCTAGGGGTCTGGCTAGCTCGGCGAAAGAAATAGCTGAAGCGCAACATATCACCGAGACCGAGCGAGCGGCCATTGCAACCCAAGAGGTACTCTCGGAGATCCACAGTTTTGCTAAAACTGTTGCGCTAAAGGCAACCCTTCCAACATTGCGCAAGATCGCCGGCGGAAAATCTTTTAGCAAAGAGCAGCGACTAACTTACGCAAAATCCGAATTGGAATTACGCGACGAAATAGCTGGCGGTCGCCTGGTGAATAAAAAGACTAAGCGGGCAATGGCTGCGGCACGAGCAAGGGGAGTCGACGTTGCGCTTTTGGACGACGGCGGCTTGGAGCTGCTATCCCAGGAGGAACTTGACGACCTGCTCGATCTAGTGGCTGAGTCCCTATCCGGCATAAACAGCGGGCGAGTGACAGTTCGCACCCAACGCAAAGAAAACTGGTTGGTGCGATTTACGGCCAGCCGCCCGCGAGTAGTGACACCAGATCTCGACCTAAAACTCGGTCAGCGTTAGTCGAGTACCGCTCGCTTCAACACGTCTAACCCGAGTCCGCCAAGGTTTAGAGCGGTTCGGTGGAATTCTTTGATATCGAAATTCGCGCCTTTTTGGGCAGCGTATTCATCGCGGATTTGCTCCCAAATGCGCTGACCAATTTTGTATGAAGGTGCCTGCCCTGGCCAGCCAAAGTAGCGGTGAACTTCGAAATTCACAAACTCTTTGCTCATGTTTACGTTCTTCGACATGAAGTCAACTGCGTAATCGAAATCCCAAACACCACTGCCATCGAGTTTGTTTTTGCCGAGGTGAACGCCGAGGTCAAGCACTACGCGTGCAGCACGCATGCGCTGTCCGTCAAGCATGCCGAGTCGATCACCAGGGTCGTCCAAGAATCCGAGGTCGGCCATAAGTCGTTCCGCGTAAAGTGCCCAGCCCTCACCGTGACCAGACGACCATGATGCGAGTCGGCGCCAAGAGTTAAGTTCGTCG
>Ga0228703_1001584_pt1 | contig 13596 bp, 20 predicted proteins | sample McNCre217_Aug_MG_3_FD_178020 | JGI IMG/M metagenome (GOLD analysis project Ga0228703, IMG submission 178020) | Freshwater microbial communities from McNutts Creek, Athens, Georgia, United States - 29-17_Aug_MG | ecosystem: Environmental > Aquatic > Freshwater > Creek | place: USA: Georgia... | reverse complement strand
CCTGGGGCGGAATCGAACCACCGACACGCGGATTTTCAATCCGCTGCTCTACCAACTGAGCTACCGGGCCATAGAGGGTCTATTGTAGCAGGGATTTTGCCGGAAAGTTCCGAGCTACCCGTCCAGTGTGGCTCCTACCTTAAAAAATGCTGCAGACCCTGCCCGCCACCACGCTCAACCGCAGGACAGAAGCCCGACAGAATTTTGGGTTGGTTGCCCAGTGCGCAGGGGTGAAATTACGCTGCTGTTTTTCTAGCAACTTGCGTGAAAAGCACCCAACTCGCCTACCCCACAGCCCAGCAGCTTGTGCAGCAGGGCATCATCCCTCCACCCCCTCCGAAGCTGGCGAAACTGGCCCTCGCAGAGCAGCAATGCAGCGAGAAAGTGCACCACTTGCGTGATGGCGCAGTGGTTCTGTACAAACGCAAAGAGAGCAGTGTTTGGCAGGTACGCTTTCGCCTGTTTGAGCGCAAGGACTGGCTGAGCTTTTCCACCAAGCAACGTGACTTGGGTTTTGCCAAGCGTGTTGCAGGGGACATGTATGACCGCGCCCGTTTTAAGGAAGAGCTAGGTATTCCGCAGAGCGTCAAACGTTTTAGCAATGCAGCGGATGCTTGCATGAAGCAGTTGGACCGCGAGATTGAACAGGGTCTCAAGCCACGCACCAACCTGGACTACAAGCGGGTCATTCGTCTGTACCTCATCCCGTTCTTTGGCAAGTACAACCTGACCAGCATTGACGGCGCATTGGTCCGCGAGTTTGAACTCTGGCGCAACGAGAAGATTGGCCGTATGCCTATGGCCAGCACACTGATGACCCATGCGTCTGCGTACAACCGTGTCATTGAAACTGCCATTGAGAACGGGTGGCTCAGCAAACACCAGAACACACCCACATTGAGCCGCCGTGGTGAAAAGACCAAAGCTCGTCCGGGCTTCACAGTTGAGGAAGTCGATCAGCTGTTGGCGTTCATGCCTGATTGGGTAGCTTCTGGTGGACACAGAAACACAGGACGCCAAATCAAGATGCTGATGCGTGACTACGTGGAAATTTTGTTGGCAACTGGGATGCGGGCTGGACGCGAAAGTCTCAACATGCTCTGGCAGCACTTGGAATGGCACACCGTCAATGAAGTGCGTTACTTGCGTATCTGGGTCAGCGGCAAGACTGGTGGTCGTTGGCTCATTGCAAAGCATCGTTCGTGGGCTGCATTTGAACGACTGGCACTGCGGCAAACTGCTCTTGGTATGACCTTGGATGAAGCCATTGCGGCCAAGTTGCCTCACAAAGTCTTTGTCTATGAAGATGGCAGCCAGCCCTACGGACTGCAGGGCACGTTCAGCCGCCTGTTGCAAGCAGCGGGGCTCAGCAAGGACAAGAGCAGTGGACAGCAGCGCACCATGTATTCATTACGGCACACATACGCCACGATGGAATTGATGGCGGGCACTGACATTCACACCCTCGCCCGCCAGATGGGCACGTCTGTGCTGATGCTGGAGAAGCACTACTCCAAGTTGACGGCAACGATGGCTGCTGAACAGCTGGGGGGATGAAACCATTTGCCAGCGACGGCAATCAGATGTAAAGTGTTATCAATATTTGAATTAACGCCACTCTAGAAGGGAAGATCATGGCGACTTTGAAGCAATTTGTCTTGTTGGCGGCTCTTGTTACCGCCTCTACTGTCCACGCTCAAAACTATCAACGAATCGGTAACATGACCTACGGTTCAAATGGAACCACCTACCAACAGATTGGCAACACAACCTATAGTTCTACGGGCAACACTTATCAACAAATTGGAAACACAACATACGGTTCCAATGGCAATACCTATCAGCAAATTGGTAACACAACCTACGGTTCAAATGGAACCACTTCCCAACAAATTGGGAATACAACCTACATCAACGGCCCCGGTGGCTATAGCAAGACCTGCCAACAAATTGGAAATCAAACATATTGCAATTGATTTCTTGAGTTCTGAATGAAATCACTTATATCCATTGCACTCTTAGCACTTCTTTCGGGATGCGCCAGCAATAAAGTTGTTGACTGGAATGGCTCTAGCGTTATAAGCGCAATGCCAAGCAGCATAAAAGGTGCTAGGTTCTCAACATTCCCTCTAGATAAGGCAAAAACGAGGAAGGTTGAGACTTCAGTTATTGAGAAGAGTCTGATTGACACCCTAGTTGCCAATGGGATGGTTTACGAGAACAACCCAAAGCAACAGGTCCCAAATTACTTTGTGATGTATGACTATGCTTCAGACTATGGCATCACAAGTCAATACGAACACGCTTTTGTTATGGTCGTGTACGCACTAGAGTCAAAACCAAGGCAAGTATTCAAGGCTAGGCTCAAGATTGACAGTTCAAATAATGACACGGTTAAAAACGTGAATGCCGCCATGAGTGAGCTAGTTGCGAAATTGAGCAACAACTCCGGGCAAGGAGGAAAGCAATGAAGTCATTATTTTTGGCAATGCTTTTTGCTTTGCATGTGAGTTCTCATGCTGCTGGCTACGGTGCAATGGGAGGATTCGCAGATGGCTTCCAAAAAGGCATGGCAAATGCACAGCAACAGCAAGCTCAAGAAGCTGCATTAATGCAGCAACGGCAAGCGATGAGAGCGCAATACGGAACCAAAGAAATAGAACGCCTAGACTTCTTTGCCAGCAACGCCGAAACTCGTTTGTATGAGATTTTTAAAGAGTTTTCGACAGACGAAAAACGATAATCCCGTTGCCACTAACACAGAGGAAAACAGTCAATGCGGCCATATGCAAATTGGACAAACTGGTTTTTCACTAAGCTTCAGTGACTCCAAGTCCATTGGCCTTCAAGAAAGCTTCAACTGTCTCAACGACCGTGCGGGCCTTAAAGACGATACCTAGATCGATCATTTCCTGCTGCTCAACCATCGGTCTCACTTGTGTCGGTATTGGGACAGGCACTATTTGATTGAGGTGTGTCCGATAAAACACGGCAGCGACAACGCCTATGAAAATTAGGCGAGAGCCTGCAACAAGCCCTCCGTTTTTAGCGGCCCACGAGCCCTGATTCAAGACAAATACAGGGCTACCGCTAGACCCACCAAATACTGAAGCATCAATCAAAAATCTAGGCGTGTTTTCAAAATCAACGCCTATGGGCGTAGCTGTAGTTCCTCGTCGCGCGACTGGAAGTAAGTTTTTAGCATCCCACACACCATTGGGGTAGCCGATAAATGTCACATCCTCAACGGCATCAAGCTCATCAATTTGTTGCTGCGTTGGGACAATCGCTTTGTCTACTGAGCGGAAAAAGAGATCTACCCCATGGTGATCTTTTATGTACTGTTGCATTGGAGAAAACGCAGATATCGCAATATCTACATGGAGATCCTGATGGCCAAACCACATCTTCGACCAATCGTCTGCACCAACCTCAAGCGTGAATCCATTTCCTAATTCTGGCCGACCATCCTTTTGCTTTAAAAAATTCAGGCTGCCATTACGCATTCCCATGACAACATGCTTGTTTGTCACAACGAATGGGTAAGTGACTCCATTGGCCACGTATTGAAAGAAAAATCCAGTACCTGAACCAGCAGTGCCATCTGGTGCAACTGTATCAATGCGTGTTGTTGTAAAAAATAGCTGTTCAGCAATCGTGTCGACTTGCATACTGGCCTTAAGTTTCACTCGCCCAGTTTCGCCAATGCCGCCTTCTTGCCCATCTTGCGAACAGCAGCAATAGCAGGTAACTGGCTTGCACGTGGACGTGACTTGCCCTGCTCCCAGTGATACACGCTTTGAGCAGACACGCCAATCAGCTTCCCCATCTGTTCAGCTGAAAGTGCTAACCTCTTCCGTAGTGTCACAAATCCAGGCGCACGGAATCGCAGCGTCTCCTGAGATTCGTTGGCTTCAACCTTTGAAGGTTTGGATTGGCCTTTGCTCAGCTTTTTGATGGCAGCTTCCAGTACCGCTACCTGTCGCTTCAATGCTGCAATCTCGCTGCGGTACTTGTTGGATGCTTGCTTGAGTTGCTTAGTCTCGCCACGTACTTCTTTCTTGGCGACACGGGCAATTTCGCTCTTCAACTGATTGGCAAACGTGCTCATTGGGGTCCTTGGTGATCAAACTATCTAGCAACTTGCTAGATTAACCAGCGCGGCGTTGGCCGGAAATGTTGTGGAACACAGTACCCGTGAAGTTGTCCAGAATCTTGTGTGTTCCCAAGATTGTCACGCTGGCCCATGATGTTGGGGGCTTGACGCCAAACCAACCCAGTTTGACCTCAATGGTTCGCGTGCCATTTTTGTCAACGTTCACGCGAGTGTCTGGCGATGCCAACTCAAAGTACCCGCTGACAGGGGCATTGCGAAAGGAGCCCGTGTCAATGCGAACCACACATGCCCCTGAGACTTTCCGCAACTCAACAAGGTTTGCTGTGGCACGAGTATGAGGAATTCCATCCCAGTTTGTTGTAATGCGAGATGCCATGAAGACTCCACATAGAGGGTTTCATGGCAGTCTATCGCAGTTAACGCAAGAAAGGAGCTCTTTTGACTCTAAATGACTTGGCCACATGGGCCACATTAGGGGCCTTCATAGTCCCGCTAATTTCATTGGCTTTTTCAGGCTATCGCTGGTTGGGAATCCGAGAATCTGAGTTGAAGGCTGTGCGTTTTCAAACCTATCACCGTTTAATACACAACATAAGTGTTGGAACAAGCGAACATGGATCAATGAAATTGGCTAGCCAGCTTGCCTACATTTTTGAACTGAGAAATTTTCCTGAGTACGCTGCATTGACCATAGACGTTCTCAGACTTCTCCGGAAGGAATGGAGCGAAAGAGAAGAAGGTGAAAAGAAGGACGAATTACTCAAGGGCGTCGATGCAACGTTGGCTGCACTTGAGTAATGAGGTCACCATGCCTTAGATCAGTTCCACGGCATTGCGCAGGACACCTGGACGCAAGTCAATGTAACGCTGTGTGGTGCTCATATTCTGATGTCCTGCAAGCGCCATCATCACGCGAACACTCACGCCCTTCTCTGCCAAGTTGGTGATGAAGCCACGGCGACCACTGTGGCTTGAACAGCCGTCAAAGCCAGCCTTTTTGTAGATGCCGTTCACGACCTGCGTGAGCGAGTTGGCTGTGAATCCTGCCCTGCGCTGCGTAGAGAACAAGGGCTGCTTTGCATCACGCACCCGTACCGTTTGCATGTACGCGGCGAGTTCAGCTTGCATACGCTGATTTAGCAGCACTGTGCGGCTCTTGTTGCCCTTGGTCTGTGCTGCGCTCAGGTCAATGTCCTTGCGGATGCTGCCATCACTTGCAACCACATCGCAAACACGCAGGGCAGCGCACTCCCCGATACGCATTCCCGCAAGGTGGGTCAGCAGCAAGATTGCCCGGTTGCGCTTGGCACTTTTGGTTTTGGTGACGAATTCAAGCAGGCGTTGCAGCTGCCGCTCGTCCAAAGTCTTGGCTTGTTTTGTCACTTGCACTCTCCGTACTGTTGTGGAAAAAGTGCATGTAGTGTGTTTTCGTATGTGCAAAATTCCTACCCCTGATTTTTTATTTATAAATCAAGAGGTTAGCTGCACTGCGCAGGTTTTGTGAAAAACATGCACAGTCAAGTGCCACATGTACGAAAATTCAAAAATTGACCCGCTTGGTATAGACTCCTCATGATCTTTTGGTCTCAATTTCTATCCGTTGACAAGTATGAGTAAGACAACCAGCGCCGCAGACTACGACAAGGTCATTTCTGAAGCATACCTTCGCCTAAAGAATGAGTACGGACAGATTGACTCTTACCCATTTGAAAAAAAGTTGCTAGAAGACGTTACTAGTGATTTACTTGCGGCCGGCCATATAGCCCCAATAAAAAATATTCCCGATATCAAATATACCTACGATGCAAGAAAAGATTTTCCTCCATCAATATCAGAAGATGGATTCTGGGCGATTATCGGCCGAGGTAAAGGCAAATATAATTTACAGAAAATTCATCAAAACAATTTAATTCGGATTCATAAAGATTTCAACTTGTCTGAAATTCCAGTGCATACAATAAACGATCAGACGCCAATAGAAGTCGCCAGTATCTTAGGTGATGACGAGCAAGCTACGATGACAAGAATTAGATACAACGACATCCTCACTCATTTTTTGGGAGTAAAGGCACATCAAGTCCAGGGGCATGAAAGAACGAATCTTAGTTGTGGCCAAATTGAAGTTGATGAAATATATGTTGCCACAGATGGGAAGGAGAAATTTATTGTCCCCATAAGTGGAAAAGGCGGAGACAAAGATTGCTTAAGTTACACCCAGGCATGGAATCTCTCTGTTTATTCTTGTGAAAAATCACGCTACCAAGGATATACGGGTCGACCACTTGGTATTTTGAAAGACAATTCCGGTCTTATTTACATAACCGAGTTCACATGCTCATTAAAAATTCAAGATATTAAAGTGGAAAAGATCTCTGCTTATCGGCTCATTAGGTAATTAAATAGACCTCCTTGGCCTGAGCCTTGACCTTATTGCCAACAACTTGAAATACTACGACTCCATGATGGGCACTCGTCAAAGATGAAATTGAAATAATATTATCAACATTATTATTAACTGCCAATCTTTGGATTTTCTCAAAAGGTATTGATTTCAACCCATTCCTCCAGACGAGGACGTTTGTTTTCTTTTTAGAAGACCAGTAATTTAAATAATTTAAATTATCTGATTCAAACAATTCGCCCACCAGAGTTAGTTTCCCAAATTGTCTGAAAATAAATTCAGTCTTCAGAATATCTGCACTTGAGCTCATAGAGTTATCATCAATAGCGGACTTAACATCTTTACTTGAAAAGCCAACCGTTGTTGCAAATCCAATTGCACCTTGCGTGTCTGAATCAACAAATCGCCCCCCCGTACTTGTGGCAACAATTGAGAAACCATGCGACAAAGGCATTGCAATTATTGCTTTGGCATTTCTCGTTTTTGAAAACTCAGACAAAAAAGAATCAGGCTGAATTCTTGGTGTTTTTGCCTGCGTAATCAAGAATGCTTTCTCAATATCAGAAAAGCTAAAGTCGGGATGAAGTAATTTACCCGAGGCTTTATCGTACGCTTGCTCAAAAAGGTAATTTATCACTTTTGGAAATTCATCCAAATGTGATATTCTTTTTTCCGATTTTTTGCGATCTTCAATTAATGTGAATTTATTTGACAACTCAATTTTCGCTTTCGGCTTGATCGCAGTTGCATTCAAGCCAAGAACTTCCAAAATCTGATATCCAACATTTCTTGCGACTAACGGCGAAACTGAATTTCCCACCTGTCGGAAACCATGATGAACAACTGGATAGAAGGCAAACCAATCAGGATACCCATGCAATCTAGCCGCTTCGCGCACGGTTATACATCGGGGATCTTCAGGATGAATGGGCCTAGGAGCAGTATGTGAGCCGCGCTCTGACTCAGAGCCAGCTCGTAACGTTGGCGATAGCCCCTCAAAAGACAGTTTAGGAAGTTTATGACCTGGAACTACTGAGCCTGGTTGAGTATGCTCATATAAATCGATACTGGACTGTGAATGTTTGGTTCTCTTAAAACCAAAGATTACGTCATCCTTGCAAGTACGAGGATAGGACAGATCCGTAGCATCCTTTGCAAAGCCCATCATAACTTTTGAATAATTAGAGGTAGGAGTCAAATATTCATTGATTTTCAAGAAATCATTGTCGTACAGTTCTTGTATGTTTTTTATTGAAGGTAATCCATCAAATGCATCCCCTACATTGTGAGCATAGACTTGCCCCTTTATTGGACCTACAGGATAGTTTGGTGCGGTTTGATTAATATCTTTTCTAACTCCCAAAATAAACAAACGCTCACGCTTTTGAGGAGCACCATAATCTGACGCAACAAGAGTTTTTACAGGATATTGAATTACATAACCAAGTTCCGTAAAACTCTCAATTACAAAATCAAAATATGGCTTTGTTTTTCCAAGCATCATCCCAGGAACATTCTCCATGACGAATGCCTTAGGTCGAATTTCTTTAATGAGACGAACAAATTCTGCAACAAGAGAACTTCTGGGGTCGTCCAGATTTCGTTTCCCCATCATGCTAAAGCCTTGACAAGGTGGACCACCAATAATTACATCAACCTCTTGGTCTAAAGAGCAATATTTCTTTATAAATTCTCCAGTGAGATCAGTTACAGATGCACAGAGAGTTTTTCCATATGGGAAATTTCGCTCATGAGCCGAGCAATGATATGGATCACGGTCTACGCCCAAGACAATATCAAATCCTGCTTGTTCAAAGCCAAGTGAAAGACCTCCTGCACCGCAGAAAAAATCAATGGCGATTGGCCTTTTGTTCATATTAGATTTTGGTTTGAGCATGTCCGCACATTATACTGTACAAATTACCAGTGCTTTGCAATCTTGTTAGATGTGCAACTGGCAACTACAATAACAGAACATCACGAACGGACTGACATCCGTGCCAACCTGCCTCCTCGGGCAAGGTGGCTTGCCGCAAGGCAGATGAGGCTCTGAGAAAGAGCAATCATGCGAGTGTCAGGCCCGTCAGTGACGGGCTTTTTTATTGTCTGGCCGACACTAATGGCTAGGGGGATTTGTTCCAGCTTGCTACCCCTGACGCATCGTCCAAGTAGCTAAACAGGAGATGGCAATGCCAACTACACGCTCGTCTGCGATTGATCTCGCATATCGCCCTGAGTCCTACTTTTGGGCTCGCGACAACAACATAACACTTGCTTCAGACATCAAGGGGGCAGAGCGCAAGGCTCTGTATGAAAAGCTCGTCAACGCCAACGAGACTGATCTTGCTAGCACCTTGATACAGGAGCCAATCCTGTCTTGGCAAGACAGAGAGTCAATTGGCCGAATTCACCCTAGATTCATGGGCGGCGAGTACTTGCCTGATCGGCTTGGTGAAGAAGTTGAGATTGCAAGGATCACCATTGCCTCGACCACACAAGATGTGACCTGCGTGTATGCGAAGCGTGGAAAAAGCCGCATCTATTACAGGGTTGTGGATGAGTACGGCGGGGACACATTGAACAACCCTCGTCGCACATCAACCACCCCACTCACGCTCAAGCAACTAACAGACTTCTTCACCACCTCGTGGGATTTGTTCGCCTGTCTAGATGGAAACTTTGACTACGACAACTACCCCCGCGATGAAGTGCATGACTTCATTGTGGATGCGAGCTCAAGCTTCTACGCAGAGTTCGGACGGCTGATACATGAACGCATTGATTCATGGCTGGATGAGCGAAGGGCGGCCCTTGGCTTGGATGAAGAAGAGTCGTAAGAGGATTGAACATTGAGTCCCCCACGCTCATGAATGTGGGGATCGCTGAGTTAACGACAACTTGCAGAGCGATTCACTAAGTGCTGCTAAAGCGTCATGCAAAGAATTTCTGCATCTTGCAAGACGCTTTCCAATCATGCAGATGGAGAGCAACATGAAAACAGCATTTTTTAACAACGACGATTTCACCTATTTCGCTGAAATCTCAAAAGTTGACGCTATCAAAGATGCGTTCAGTCTAAAAATCACCAGTCAATGGCTAAGCGCAAAGAATCCTGAAGAGGAGCAAACTCAGCTTCAGGTCACCTGCACGAAAGAGGACTTGCTAGCTCTTGCAGATGTTCTGACCCAAGGAGCTAGCAATGTCTGATTCATTCATGCAACTGAGATGCAAAGCTGGAGACATCGCCTTCATCATCAACGATGAAGTTGGATGTGAATCAAATATTGGGCGTCTTGTTAAGGTCGTAGGAGATCTTGAAACTGATCATTACGGGCTCGACGAGTGGCGTATTGAACCGTTGAACGAAGAGTCTTGGCTAGTACTGACACGACGTGGAGTTGAGCGTGATGCAAGGCCCTTCACTATGCGAATTGGTCATCCTGACATTTGGTTGCTTCCAATCAATGTTGATACATCAATGTCTATGGAAGCAATTAATGAGGTTCGAAAGGGAGAGATCAGTGAGGTGCTGTGAAGGAGTCCGTGCAGTCATCATTGATGCGTACAACACTGAAAACATTGGAAGAATTGTGACCATCTTGCGTCCACAAACTATGCGCGAAAGACTGAAAATCCGACACCACAAAAAAGTGTGGATTGTTAGATCCCCCCAAAAGTTGAAATGGAACATGCATGGCATATATCACTATGACCACATTGGACCTGTTCCTGAGAGTCAACTACAACCCATTCGTGATCAAGCGTTTTACGAATGGGTTCAAAAGAACCCGCAACCCCGCGCCAACTGCGGAACATTTCTAATGATGGATGCTGAGCAGCGTTCTGAACTGAGAAGAGCCGAACTAAATGACTCAACCAAATGTGAGTGTTAACTATGACCTTTCAAGTTGAAATGATTCGCGGCGAATACTCAAAGCCAGACTTTGAGGAATACAGCCTAACCATCTGGACATGGCGAGCTTTGCTTGACTTTGGTAGGCAGAATGGGTGGCTCGAATCTGGAACAAAACCTGACCCTTTTTCCTTATCCAGAAATACTGAGTACTTGCTGCACTTCAAACCCACCTACGAGCCTGAAGAGTGGGTGTTTTCTAAATTATTTGATTCATCAGATGCAGCGGCCCTTGCTACTGCATTAAATCTTGGACAAGAAAGAATCCGCGATGGAATCATTGCCGCACCAATGCTTGATGTTGGATACACAACTCAAGAAGATTGCGAGCAACGAAACAGGTGGCTACTTGAATGCATTCCTGAATTCATTAGATTTTTAGAAAGAGGCACATTTTGCTTCGCATCGGACGATTGATAGGTAATACACATGAGTAATGATCACGAAGACTACCAATTCAGGAATTGTGCATTCACTTTCAAATGTGGTGCTGACTGGAACAAACTTGATGGAACATCAACGGAAAACATTCGCTTCTGCAACATATGCCAAAAGCAAGTGCATAGGTGCGATACAGACGATGAGCTACTTTTTGCGATCAAATCCAATCTATGCATAGCCATTAACCCTCCATTTCAGAAATCTAATGAAAGTCTTGTATGGATTGGCTCCATGCGTGTTGTGAAACACGATCAAAATTCAGATGAAACAAAAAATGGTGAATGAGTCATCCATTTCTAAACGACTGATAGAAGCATACAGATCAACCAACTACGTTGTAGAGACTGAACCAGCGTTCACACTCAGAGTGGGCAAGCACTCTGAGGAGTTGACTAATCTTTATACAGCGACTGGCGTTGATACAGCTTGCTTCATTACTGCGTACAACCCATTCAGCGTTTTGTTGACCACGCCACATAACGTGGCACGACAAGCTGAACTGCTGAACGACCTTGCTGAACTCAAATTGAAATTCGTGTTTGGATACGGGCAGAGTGATGCTTCAGACTGGCGTGAGGCAAGTGTCTTGATTCTTGGAGTCAGCTATGGAGAGAGCATGAAATTGGCTGTGGAACATGAGCAGAATGCTTTCATCTGGTGCGGAAAAGAAGCAACGCCTGCAATGGTTTTGACTCGATAGCGGAGAGTACAGTAAGCGTCTCAAACAGGTCGCCTGCTTTACCCTTTAAAAAATATCCTAAATACAGACTGAGTAAAAGTCTTGAACAACAGATTGCATTTCGTCAGACAGATAGTTGATGCCTTTGGCTCTGATGTCTTCTGGAATGCCGTGAAGTGCTTCAGCAATGCTTCCAGCAATTGCAGCTATTGTGTCGCTGTCTCCACCGATTGAGACTGCGTTGCGAAGTGCATCCTCATAACTGGTTGACTGCAATGCACAAACAATGGCTTGCGGGACAGAACCAGCACTCGACTCCGTATGTTTGTACGTTGGGCGTATTTTGTCTGGTGTTTGCGTCAAGTCATAGCCAAATCGCATTGTCAGCCTGCTTGCAATAACAGTTGCATCAACTTGATGTCTTGCCCAATAAATAGCCAACGAAACAGCACGTGCACCAAAAATCGCATCTTCATGGTCATGTGTAACAACAGTGAAGTAGTCCGCCCAATCTATTGCTTCTTGTTCTGTTCTAGCGAGAAAGCCGACTGCCGATATTCGCATTGCCGCGCCGTTTCCCCAGCTTTGATAGGGTTGTGGCTCATCGTCAGCAATCCATAGAGCAAATCTTTGTCCCCACCCACCAGTGTCTTCATAGCGGCGACACCACTCTTGAAGTGCATTAGTTGGTTTCTTTCCATGTAGCAATGCATCAGCCACGGCAACAGTGCAAACGGTGTCATCCGTAAATCTTGCATTCGGATGAAAGAGTGGGATGAAGTCCTTTGCTCGATAGTTCCGCTTCTCATACACAGAACCAACTATGTCACCGATGATTGCGCCTAGCATTGATCAATCTCCTAATATGCTCATTATGTGATCGCATTCAAGAATTGGTTTTACATCCGTAAAAACCTGCGCTGCGAAAAATTTTGGGGAAGTACTTACAGATCCAACCTGGTGATTTTTCGTCTATAGCCCCACCCAAGATGGGTGGATTCAAAGGAATCACCGGGCGGGGTTGATGCCGTGGATGCCAACGCAGTACAAAGAGCAGCAACACATGAGATGGCTTCAATGTGGCATCAACTTCCATCAGTATGTGCGGCAATCTAGCAACTTGCTAGTCAGCACCGCCATTGCGACGATGAACGGTGATCAGAGCACACTCATCAACACATGGAAAGCGCATCTCGGTTGCATTGGCAACAAGGCGTTGGGCCTTCTTGTAGTACTCAGAAATTGCAGACGCTGCTTTCTGTTTGACCTCTTCATCATCCACAACGGTCCCAGCGCCAAACTCTTTGAACAAGCTGCCACGCAAATCAAGTTGACGGCAAATCTCATGCAGAGGTGCACCGTCACGCTGCTTCGCCCGCTCCTTCTCGATAGCTTTGTACACGTCAAGCCAAAGCTTGATCGTTTTGTAGTTCAGCTTGCTGTCACGGTCAAACGTCACCTCAGCATCGGACTCTGCAAAACGATTGTGATGGTTGAAATAGCGTGAATGGCTCTCAAGGATCTCCGCAAACTGCTCCTTGAGCTTGCGGGGATGAACGTTCATTGGAACCTCAATCAGCAGGTTGTTGAGCTTTCCGGTCTTCTTGTTGTACTTGAGTTCAATCGTGGCTTCAACATCACGCACCTGAACATCTTCATAGCGAGTGTGTTCTGCGAAGATTTTGTAGCCAACATCTGTCCACCAACGGCTGAATGTATAGGGGCGGATGTCCCCGAACTTCACAAAGCATTCACGTGCGTCATCGGTCGGTGGGGCATCACCGTTACACATACTCATGTACCAGTGTGATGCCTTGAGCGCATCGAACCATGCTTCATACATGGAGCCCTTGGCTTTCTCCGCTGACTGCTGTGGCGTGTATGGACGGAAAAGCTCGTCCTCGTCCATCAAGCCCTTGTAATAGAAATCAACTGCCATTTGGTCATTCCTTCTCGGATCAAGTACCTAACAAAGCATCGCCGCTGATGCTGCAATGTTGGGCTGCTAATTCAGCCACAACATAAGGCTAGCCCCACAACTTCGG
>Ga0228703_1001582_pt1 | contig 13607 bp, 14 predicted proteins | sample McNCre217_Aug_MG_3_FD_178020 | JGI IMG/M metagenome (GOLD analysis project Ga0228703, IMG submission 178020) | Freshwater microbial communities from McNutts Creek, Athens, Georgia, United States - 29-17_Aug_MG | ecosystem: Environmental > Aquatic > Freshwater > Creek | place: USA: Georgia... | reverse complement strand
CATCAAATAATTAGCCGCACCAACTCTAATCGGAAGATACACTATTCTCCTTATGAAGGCCAATTAGTAGCGGCCTGTTTAGCCTAAAGATTGACGTCAAAAATGCTATTGGGGGATTGCCCCCATTCACTAAGCACCACTTTGGTGCGACCTGTGATTTTTAATTAATTCCATATGCTAATCTGAGTTAAAACATTTAATCACTCAGAAGCTATGTTGAATTGGGGTCTACTTATTGCTCGCTTAATCAGTGCCATTGGATCATGGGTGGATGCTAGCAACCTGAGAAATCATGTTTATGAGCTCAAAGATGAAAATGAAATCCTCAAAACTGCTCTTGAGGATATTCTGCGCATGGATCCAGAAGGTCGATTAGGGTGGCATGCCAAACGAACCCTAGATAAATTAAATCAAATTAGTGACTAGTGAAATAGTAGCTATCACTGCCCCATTTGCTTAACCTACTTTAACCGCCCGACTCTTTAATTTGCTTTTTTATTGAGAGAACTCACCAAAGTTAACAACAAAATAGTTGTTAAAACGGTTAGCCACACCAAAGACCAAATTGGCACCGTCAAACCAAAGATGGGCGGCAAAGGCGCTGAACATAAACCATCCGCTTTTAATAACCAATCAAACCAACGAACAATTGCCCATTGATTGATCCAGACTTCTAAGGGGTCTAGGCCACAAGAAACAGTTGGATGAAAAATAACCCAAATATGACGAAATACAACGCCTAAACCAAATAACGAGAAAGTACTGGCAAGTACGTGAAAGAATCGTCTTAAGGCATTTGAAAAATAAGCCCCCAAACAAGCCATAGCGATGCCTAAATAAGCCACCCTTTGCAAAATGCACAATGGGCAAGGCGCATAAAGCTCACCATCCCACCCAATATATTGAACAAACAAGGCAAAGCCAAGTAACGTCAGACAAAGAAGAGCCGTTCCTAAGTATATTTTTTTAAGCATGAAAGGATTGTATTCATAAAATTGAAATAAGCACCTGATAAAACATTCCTAAACCCATCTATGAGCAAGGAATGATATGTCATTACCATCAAAATTTTCACGTAGAAACGTCTTAAAAGTATTGGCGAGTACCCCACTATTTCCATTAGCTTATTCATTAGGCGCCAGCAATGCGTATGCGGCAACCAAAGCCTCTCCCATCAGCGTTACTTTTACAAATACAGCAGCACCAACTTCTATTGCCGAGAAAACTGGTGTCTATACCAATTCAAGCATTGTCGTAACTTATTCAGATGGCAGCACATCCACCAAAGCACTGTCATACCAAACGATTTACAACACGGGAGATTTAATGAAAACTCCGCAAGGCAAAGAAATCATTGCCGGCGGATATTTCAGCGTTTCAGGGGACCCTATTATTGATCATTCCGGAGAAAAACCTGAGCAGTTTTACTCTGACTGTCCAGATGGCACATCACTGATTAAGCTAAAAGATACGAGGATTAAAGGTGTTACTGGTCATCCAGTTTTTGTTGTTACCCAGTTTGAATATAAAACCTCCAATAATGCTGGCGTAGATATGTATGGCAAGTTGCCATCACAAATTGCAATCGTTACCGCCGATCAACACAAGTCCACCGGTCATTTGAAAGCAAAGTATTACTACAACATCCCTACAGATCACATCCATGGCATTTGGATTTCATGCGCTGCCAGCCTATCACCATGGAATACCCATTTATCAAGTGAAGAGTACGAGCCTGATGCTTGGGTTATTGACAATCACATCCAAAATGAATCACTCACCCTATTCCAAGAATTTAGTAAAAACACCTTTGGGCAAACTCATGTAGCAAAACCATACTGGTATGGCCATGTTCCAGAAGTAACGGTTCATCCTGATGGCACTGGCTCTATTAAAAAACATTACTGTCTCGGACGCATTTCCAGAGAGCTTGTACAAGTAATGCCTGATAGCAAAACCGTATTAATGGGGGATGACGCTACCAGCGGCGGTATCTTCATGTTTATTGCGGATACGGCAGGTAACTTATCATCGGGAACACTCTACGTTGCAAAAATTCATCAAGTTTCGGAATTAAATGCTGGCAAGTTCACGCTCTCTTGGATCAGGCTAGGCAAAGCCACAAGCGCGGAAATTGAAACGCTAGCCAATCAGTTAAAGGCAACAGATATTATGACTGTAGCTACCACAGACCCTGGCGATCATAGCTTCACAAAAATTAACTTTGGCAACATCGCCACCACAGGAAAGAATATTGGCAGAGGCCAACAATGGGTCAAATTTAAACCTGGCATGAATCAAGCCGCCGCATTCTTAGAAACAAGACGTTATGCTGCAGTGATGGGGGCCACGATGGAACTCACCAAATTTGAAGGTGTGACCCTTAATGCAAAAGATAAAAAAGCATATTTTGCAATTTCAGATATACGCGACACCATGACTAAAAATGGTTTTATTAGCGACAGTATTCAATTGCCTAAAAATAATGCGGGCGCAACTTATGAAGTAACACTTGGCACAGATCACGTCATTGGAAGCGATTGGGTACCTAAAGAAATGTTTGCTCCTGATGCTTTGATTGGCGAGACACTTCAACATCCTGACGCGGATGGCAATACTTCAGTGATCGACAAAATCTCCAACCCGGACAACTTGAAGTTTTCAGAAAGCATGCGAACACTTTTCGTTGGCGAAGACTCAGGCAAACACTTAAACAATTATGTTTGGGCCTATAACGTTGATAGCAAAGCACTATCGCGCATTCTCTCAGTTCCTGCTGGCGCCGAATGTGTTTGCCTTCAAGCAGTAGATAACTTGAATGGGTTTAGCTACATCATGTCTGGATTTCAACACCCTGGAGACTGGAAGTTTGCTGCCAATCAAAGCGCGTTAGATCAATCTATTAGGTCTGCTTGGGGCAATCGCAAAAAAGCGGCTATTGGATATATCAGCGGCTTGCCTGTTATTAAATAAGGGTAAGCAAGAATAAGGGCAAGAGCTAGAAAAAAGAGAAAGGTGCATTCAAGCCACTAATATTGGCTTGAATGCTTTCCTAAAATTTTTACCAAGCTTTTTTATCAGCGTAAAAAGTTTTTAATTCTTTATTAGATAACACCAACACTCTCGCCTGCTCGGCCTTTAACCAACCCTGAGCAAAAAATACATTTCGATCCTGCTCCACCAATGATTGAATTTTTTCTAGCGCCACACAAATATCGTTATATTGGCCCAAGGCATCGGACACCCCTTCGAGCTTCTTTAAAAATTCCTTATACCGTCCAGCGTGGCACAAATCTTTAAAAAATTCCAGGGCGTACCTTAAGCGCTTTAATTTTTTTCTTAAACGATGGCGCTCATCATCGCTCACCATCATAAATGTATTGGCAGTTTTTTTGGTGTCTTTGTGAATCTTATCCAACTCTTTTAATATCAAAGGTTTGAAATACTTTAAATTCACATTATTTTTCTCTGCTTCGATAATGATGCCTAGCACTGAAATAAAAAACAACTGCACATCTTGAGACTTAATTAACGCATCAGGGTGTGGCAAATCAGCCACACTGGCCAACTTCATTGGCGGCGCTTTAGCCGCTAGCAAAGCAGGTAAAAGTTTCTCATCCAAAAAGTTCAGGTCTCGATAGGCTCCTAACTTAGCAAAAAAATTATCTAAAGTATTAAGATCTACTTCGGCAAAAAATATATGCCGTAAAGCCATAAATTTCATGGCAGTTTTTAATCTTCTTAGGCCAACCCGTAATTGATGCAAATGCTCATCAAAATTTGCTAAGTTTGCATTTATTTCACTAGCATTAATAAGTGCTTGATTAATACATGAATGAAGCACTGTCGAAATAATAGTTACATCATCAAATGTACTTAATTTAAGTGCTTTAGTTTTTAAAGGCGGTGATACCTGAATACCCGTCGCCAAATTAAAGCCTCTTTGCGCTTTACTTCTGGTATCTATATACGCTTTATATTTCTTAATCATGTTTTTGGCATGAGCCAACACAACGCTTTTATCCCCGCTCAATAACTCTATTTCAAGCTCAGAAACATCTACCGTCAGCTCACTGCCATCGTTATGTAGGGCTTTAATTACGCCAGAATCCAACGCATACTCCAACACAGCACCTCGAGCTTTCACTTGAGCTGCGCGTCTATAGATATCTGTTTCATATCTGACTCTTAAGTCAGTCGTTTTTAGTTTAGGCAAGAGCCTATACAAAGCCTTCCCAGCCTCATGGTCGCGATGGCTCTCAAGACTCCACTGAGGTAAATTCGCACCTGAATGAATTAGGGGTACATTGTGTTCTAGTCGCTCTAAAGAATGCCCCGTTGCAACTTTTAAAGTTTGCACCCAAAAACGTCCTTCTTTTCGAACACGAAAGGCAATGCCTGATCTTGCTAATAAGAAATCATCTGTATCAATATAGGCTGCTTGGAGGCGCTGACGCCTAAGACCGCCCTTAGAAATCAGAAACTGTTCTATACCTTTAAATTTCTCTTGTGGGAAAAGTAGCTTAAGCTCGAATTCTTGTGTTTTTTCAGCCATAAATTACTTTATAGCAGTCAATTATGACTTCATATGACAGTTTTATGAAAAACGTCATATGACTATAGTGATTTATTGAGAGATGAACTCTGCTTCAGACACGTCCAATATATAACCCACTCTTCTGGCCACCCTTACTTTCCATGAGTAAGAATAAAAAGCAGTGATTCCACCATCTTCAATCTGCTGAATTTGATTAATAGATAACGACAAGATATCCGCTAATTCTTCAATAGAGAAACCTTTTCTAATTCGCGCCTCTTTTAGCTTGTTGCCAATAATGATTTCTTCGGATTCAGACATAGCATTTAAATTAAGTTATCTCTATTCATACTAGATATAACTTCTTCTCCTCTGCGTCCAATATGGACATACTGAACGCGACAATCCGTTACATCAACCCTAAGATTTAGATAATCATTATTTTCCAGCTCTAATATTTTGTTATAAACCGCTATGGCTGTTTTGATGCATGGATTATTTAGTAAATCAAATAGACAAGGTGTTTTTTCTGATGCTCTCTTTTTAATATCAAATAAAATTTCCAAGCCAAATTCATCTAAAACATCATCAGAACAATCTATTACATAACCCATAACTCCTCCTGTACCAGTTATCTACTAGCAATTTAAAGAGGTTTTGTTACTAAATCATGTTGGCAATATTTCCAGGTGATGAATTTTTATTTCTCTCAAGTAGTCATAAAAACTGATGCGGATAAATCAGTATTTAAGTTCTGATGGACAGGCACTCTCAATACTTCTTGCTCTAAATCAGAACGGCTATGACGGCCAATACCGTAATAATCAAAGCCCATTTCAGACATTAATTTTGGGTCATATAGATTTCTACCGTCAAAAATAACTGGGTCTGTTAAATATCTTTTTACATGGTCAAAATCCGGGCTTTTAAAAGCTTTCCACTCTGTCACAATGACTAACGCATTGGAATGCTTCAATGCCTCTTCACTGCTGTCAACATAAGTTATGTTCTGCAAATATTCCGGTACATCACATAGATCACTGTTAATGGCTTTAATAGCCTCATCCGTTGCAACGGGGTCAAATGCACGAATTTTGGCACCTCTAAGGAGTAGATTTTTCACAATCGAGCGGCTAGGTGCCTCACGCATATCATCGGTATTTGGTTTAAATGCCAACCCCCAAATCGCAAATATCTTACCAGTTAAATCTTTCCCATACCTTGAAGTTATTTTCTTTACCAAAATCGATTTTTGAGCCTCGTTAACATCATGAACAGCTTTTAGCACCTTTAGCTCCTGCCCAATATCATTGGCCATCGAGCTTAATGCAGAGACATCTTTAGGAAAGCAACTTCCCCCATAACCAGTACCCGCATACAAGAATCCATATCCAATGCGACTATCAGCACCAATTCCTAATCTCACCAACTCAATATCAGCCCCCACCTTGTCAGCAAAATTAGCTATTTCATTCATAAATGAAATTCTGGTTGCCAACATCGCATTTGCAGCATATTTCGTTAGCTCTGAGCTCCTTGTATCCATGTAATAAGTACGCTCATGGTTCCTATTAAATGGGCTATAAAGTTGTTTCATCTGCTCCCTAGCCGCAATCCCCGCTGCATCATCTCGAGTACCCACCACAATCCGATCTGGCCTCATAAAATCATCAATCGCAGCCCCTTCCTTCAAGAACTCTGGATTAGAAACTACTGAGAAATTTTCAATCGGCAAATCTCTTTTAGCTAATTCCGCTGAAATCACTTGATGAACCTTATCTGCAGTACCAACAGGAACTGTAGATTTATTAACAATGACCTTAAAACGGTTCATGTATTTGCCGATTTTTTCAGCTGCTGATAAGACATAACTTAAATCAGCAGAACCATTCTCATCAGGAGGCGTACCTACAGCAATGAATTGGATATCACCAAATGCCGTTGCCTCTTTAATATCCGTGCCAAACTTAAGACGACCTTCTTTTTTATTTAGCGTAATAAGTTCTTTTAATCCAGGCTCATAAATGGGAATTTCGCCCTGGTTGAGCAAATCAATTTTGTCTTGATTGAGATCTAAGCAATAAACGTAATTTCCCAAATCAGCCAGACAGGCCCCAGTAACTAAGCCAACATACCCAGATCCAATTACGGTGATTTTCATAAGCGCCTCATGTCATATTTCATTCATGAGTTTGCTTATCAAGTGTTAAAGAAATATATTAGTTTGGTGACAAACCTATGAAATTAACCACAGAGGCATATCCGTGCCGCTTGAAGATGATGCGTCGCCTTGGATTATTTGAGACTCACTTGAATTTTTTGTACCAATCATTGCTGTACCCAAGCCATACATGATTTGTCGACTGCTTATTTTGAACCCTAGTTTTCCAAAATACTCATCCCACTCAAGAGGATCAATATCTCTCAAGATAGCCTCAACTTGGCTCTTTAAGACCAAATCTTGAATCTGAATCTCAGTTTTCTCTGCAAATACGTCACCACATTCAGATTTAGAAGGTTCAGGTATTTTGTAGTAATTACCATCAACCGATTTTTGCGGGATCTCAGAGCCGACGTCATAACTCAAAGTTGCAAAATGATAGAGCGTTCGAAAAATAACAACATGCGCACCATTGGTGTAATAAGTATCCTCTTCATATGCCTTAAAGCATTGAAATTGAAGAGGGATATCTGTAACGATGATCATGAAAAATAAAAAAGGCTACCCGAGGTAGCCTCTTCTCGGGTTAAGCAATCATTATTTACGTTTATTAACGGCATCTTTAAATGCTTTACCAGCAGTAAATTTAACGGTCTTAGATGCTGCGATCTTGATAGCTGCGCCAGTTGCAGGGTTACGACCTGTTCGAGCTGCACGCTTACCAGAACCGAATGTGCCAAAACCAACCAATTGAACCTTATCACCCTTTGTCACTGCCTTGATGATTGCTTCAATGGTTACATTCAAAGCTAAGTCAGCTGAAACTTTAGTAATGTCAGCACCTTCAGCGATTTTTGCTACTAATTCTGCTTTATTCATGTTTTCTCCTAATATTTATAAGTAGATAGTATAGATTAATTATTAAAATTTAATGACTCTACGGTTTGACAAAAAAAACCCGCAACGAGTGCGGGTCAAATGATTTACAGTCATCTATTGATTGTGTAAACCGGAGAGAGATTCGAACTATAGAGAGTATTTGTGACGCTTTAATTAAATAATTTTTTTAATTCTTAAATAAGCAAACATTGAAATACCTGCAGCAATCATCAAGAACATTACCTCATAGAAAGACCCCTTCAAGCCAGGCAAATCTTCCATATTCATACCCATAATTCCAGAAAGAAGTGTCATAGGGAGAAATATGACCGTCATGATAGAAAGCACTTGAAGATTATTAGCGTTAAATTGCGCGATATGTGCAGACTGTTCATCCTGAAGAACTTTAGCGCGCTCATATAAATGATCTAATTCTTGGACCAAAACAGATAATTTTTCAGAAAACTCCAAAACCTCATGGTGGTTTTCATCAGTCATCCAATCTGGTTTATTTCTAGTGAGATGATTCAGCGCTGTTAACTCTGGCGAGAAATAACGCCTCATACGATTGCATTTAATGCGGATACGACCTAATGTTTCGTGTTCCGGAAGAGTTTCTCCACGAATAATGACCTCTTCTAACTGATCCATTCGATCCATCAAAATATTAGCCTGGGCATGCAACATATCCTCACGCAGATCCAACATATAGCTGTAAATATCACCAATATTTTTAGGCCTAAAACGGCCCATAGAGATCATCCCTCTGAGCTTATCAATCGACTCAACCGGATGAGGTCTAAGGGTAATCAAAACATTGCCAACCCTAATAACCCACAAAGTCACTATCTCATCAGCATATTTCTCATTAAATTCTTTAATGAAATCACTAAAGAATATTAAATGTGCGCTACCTTCCTTGGTAAAAGTCTTTTGTCTAACCCGCGCCACATCTTCTTGCAAAATTTCAACAATATCATCAGGCAATTGATGGCTAGACTTAAGCCAACTTTGTACCTGTGTATTGGCGTAATTTAAATGCAACCAAATAGATTCAGATTCTTGTAAAACAAGCGAATGAATTTCACCAGCTTTAATTTCAGTGCCATTACCATCAGGACTAATCAACCAACTAAACATTAAACCGCTAGTTGGGATCTTGCTGATATCCATATATATCCTGATTAATAAGCCGATTATCGATACATAGATTTCTTAACCCAAGAAACCTTTTTCATCATTTTCTTAAAAGCCTCTTGCTTGATTTCTTCTCTAACAAAGTCAATCATCAAGTCTGTTTTTTCAGTATGCTTTTTCGGCAAATCAATTTTGGCTGACTCTTTAAATTCGCAAATCTTACCGTTATGTATCACCGTAAATCTCACCGAACACTTGGAAATTGGTAAGTTATATGTCTGATTACATACGATTAATTGCTTATCCAAAGTGCTCGCATAAGTCAAAATATGATTTTGCAAATCATCCAATTTTTCAGGTGAACTAAAGATCGTAAATCCCGTCGAAGGCATTTCCCAGCCCGAATCATCTGAATACCAAAGTTCTTTAATGACATCCTGGTCATTAAGATCTTTAGCTTCTTTGGTACTCAAACCATAAAAAACTCGATACACCGAATAATTATCGCCAGGGCCATTTTTAAGCTCATCAGCAATAAATCTATTATTAATTTCAACGTTCAGCGATTCCACTGCTGGGTTACCTATTAAAGTCAAACGATTAACAAAAATTTTAGACATAACATCCTCGCTTCAAAATTTAAACTGGATCTATATGGGTCATGACGTTTAAAACAGGGAGCTCTTTCATGATTCTATTTCTAGCGGCAAGGGCTATGTCATGCCCTTCTTTTACTGTGGCAGCATGATCAACATCAATATGCACATCAACCAAAATCATATCGCCCATCTTACGCGTTCTAAGGGCATGAAAACCCTTCACACCCTCAGTCTCACTAATGATTTCTTCAATTCTTACATGCTCTTCTTCTGAAACAGATCGATCCATCAAATCATGAAGGGCTTCCCAGCTAAATTCCCAACCAGTTTTGGCTACCATCAAGCCAACAACTAAAGCGCCAACAGCATCTAAGATAGGATATCCAAGCAACGCACCAACAATACCAATTGATACAACTAATGAAGAGGCCGCATCGGATCTGGCGTGCCAAGCATTCGCCACCAACATGGAAGAACGAACGCGTTCGGCTACAGATAACATGTATCTAAATAAGACTTCTTTGGCAACTAATGAGCCTAGCGCAACATAAAGCGCCAAAATTTGAATTTGGCCTGAGGCCATCGGGTGAATAATCTTATTACCAGCACTCCAGAGCATACCCATGCCCACTGCCAACAAAGAAACCCCCAAAAATAAAGAGGCTGCAGTCTCATACCGTTGATGCCCGTAATGATGATCATCATCAGCCTCTTTCGCACTGTGATGATTAGCAAATAAAACGACAAAATCAGCAATTAAATCTGTTAAGGAGTGAATGCCATCTGCAATCAAACCTTGAGAGCCAGATACGATGCCGGCAAATACCTGCGATAAAGTCAACCCGATATTGACAACAACACTAACTAAGGTGCTTTTCTTAGCAGCTACCTGTTTATCAACTGACTCGATTTCATGGTCTTCAATATCTTTAATCATGGATAGATTTTAACTTTAGATTAATGTCATTTATATGTCATAAATGGATTAAAGCAAATAAAATCTCACAAAACAAAAACATCATCATGCTGACATATTTAAAAAACAAAATGATTCCTATACGAATGACCACTCAAATGGGGAGGATGTATGTTGTACAGAATTACTCCACTAGAACCAAATTCGATTATTAAAAGAGATACTTTTCTTAAGCCCCATATGGAATTTAGGTGCGGGGCGATCTGGAAAATTGGTTCACTTATTACAAAGATAAAACCTACATTTCTAAAAATTTATAAACCTAATACTGGCATAGCCATCAAAGATATTCCTGGCGCCGAAATTAGCGAAACTTATAAAGGAAAAAAAATTATTCAATTCTCGACCACCATCCCAGAAGAAGAACAAAATGAGCTGACAGAAATTTTTTATGATATTTCCAGAAAGTACTCAGGTATCTACCAAGATATTTTTCAGGATCTGGGGTGGAAATTGGTTTCCTCCGACTTTTTCATCATCGGAGAAATTGAAGTAAGAGCCATTAGATAAAAGACTTTTGCAAAGTACATTCGCCTTGATAAATATCTTTATAGCTTTGCCCATTATTAGTCTGAAAAATCTCTTGAAATATTAGACTGCCACTTTGACTATCAAATGAAACTGTCTTTAGTCGATTATTTTGGTTTTGAGAAGCAAAAATATCCTTACCTACAATAGTCAAAGTTTGACGAGGGTCATAGCTAGCGTACAGTTCGTCCTCTAGGCGCAACAAGTCATAACCCTGCCCCCACGGATATTTAACGGATTCTATTTTTAGGGTGATAGCACGTTTATCACCACTTAACACACCCTGACTTGTTTTATTAACAACGCAAGCATAGGAATAAGTAGTAGTAAAAACGAATTTACTCAATAAAACAGAAGTGGGGATTAATAAGACAACCAATACCAAGAAGGTTGCCAGGAATTTTGTTGTTTTTTTCATAAAAAATCATCGCTTTTAATTAATAACTACTATCAATTTACAATGTTTAGATTAAGAAACCCTTAAAAAATCAAATAGAGTCCATTGGGATTTCATAATTTGTTAATTTCATACATAAATAAGCTTAATATAAGGTCAATCCGCACCAAATTTGGTTCGTGAATAGCTTAGTCATTCAAGATGGGTACTCATCATATGCCGCAAAACCCTATTGGCCTTTCGTCTCTCGAAGCTAAGAAACGCCTTAGTCAATTTGGACTCAATGAAATCACCAATGACTCCCAACATTCATTCTTAAAGTCAATTTATGAAGTTCTCACAGAACCAATGTTTGGCCTTCTCATTTTGGCAGGACTCATTTATTTAGTCATCGGCGATGTTAATGATGCCCTTACCTTAATCGGTTTTATTACGATTTCAATTGGCATCACTTTATTTCAACAAGAAAAAAGTCGTCGAGCCATTGAAGCACTTAAAGAACTTTCAAGCCCCAGAGCTCTAGTTATTCGGGACGGCCTCACCGTTCGGATCCCTGGTAAAGAAGTGGTTGTTGGCGATTTATTGGTTATAGAAGAAGGTGATCGCGTATCTAGCGATGCCATACTGGTTCAATGCAATGATTTATTGATAGATGAATCACTATTAAGCGGTGAATCAGAACCCGTCAATAAGCTTCATGGAGATACGATTTACTCTGGATCTTTGGCCACAAGAGGTAGCGGTCAAGCCATCGTCACTCAAACAGGGGCGCACACAGAATTAGGAAAAATTGGTAAAAGTCTCCAATCTATTGAGAAAACTAAAAGCCCACTTCAAAAAGATATCTCATTGCTTATCAAGCAATTTGCCCTATTTGGATTTTCTATAGCATTCTTAGTGTTCTTAGCTTATGGTTTGCTAAACAAGGACTGGCTACAAGGTGCGTTATCGGGCATCAGCCTAACCATGGCATTATTGCCTGAAGAATTCACCGTGATTCTGACTGTATTTATGGCGCTAGGCGCTTGGAGAATTTCTCAATATCAAGTCCTCACCCGCCATGCCCCAGTTATTGAAACCTTAGGTAGCATCACAACTTTATGCGTGGACAAAACTGGCACGCTTACTGAAAACAATATGTCTTTACAGGCATTGGCAATCAAGAGTCAAATTTTTGATATCAAACATCCTGATTTATTGGTCAACGATCAAGCTAAGCAATTATTAAAGACAGCAGTTCTGGCGAGTGAAATTAACCCATTTGACCCGATGGAAAAAGCATTTCACGATAGTTTAAAAAAACTTTACCCTCACGAAATAACAACCCACTCCAGTAGTGTGCTTGCCCATGAATACGGCCTAAGCCCTGAATTACCAGCGATGACCCATCTTTGGCAGGACCCTCAAGATACCAACAGCTATTTAGTAGCAATAAAAGGCTCCCCTGAAACGATCATGCATTTGTGCCATCTCAACCCAGATGAGAAGAAGGCTATTGAATCGCAAATTCAAACAATGGCATCAGAAGGCTTAAGACTATTAGCTGTAGCACAAGCTTATTACACAAAAGACCAAGCAGAATGGCCTAAAACGGTTCACACCTTTCAGTTTCAATGGTTAGGATTAGTTGGTTTAAAAGATCCTATTAGATCTGAAGTGCCAGATGCAATCGAACAATGTCAAAAAGCAGGCATTCGAGTCATCATGATTACCGGCGACCATGCTATTACCGCTCATGCCATCGCAAAACAAGCAGGTATTCAATCTTCAGGCATTTTATCTGGAGCTGATTTAGCGAATATGAGCGATCAAGAGCTCACAGCAGCTATTCAGACCATTTCGATTTTTGTCAGAATAAAACCTGACCAAAAATTAAGGCTTGTTCAAGCACTCCAGAAAAACCAGGCTATCGTAGCGATGACAGGCGACGGTATTAATGATGCTCCGGCCCTAAAAGCTGCTCATGTTGGAATCAGCATGGGACAAAGAGGCACAGACGTTGCGCGAGAAGCATCTTCACTTGTTTTACTTAACGACGACTTCAACTCAATCGTCAACGCTATCAAACAAGGTCGTCAGATTTACGACAATTTACATAAAGCAATTTCTTACGTGATTGCAATTCACATACCAGTTGCAGCAAGTGTTTTCATCCCTATCCTACTAGGCGCTCCACCGATGCTCTCACCGATCCATATTCTTTTTTTAGAAATGATTATTGACCCCGCTTGCGCGATTGTTTTTGAAATGGAATCCCCTGAAGACGATTTAATGAGAAGACCACCAAGAAATCTGGAAGAAAAGATTTTTAATTTACAAAATATCATCATCGCCGTTATTCAAGGCCTTGGGCTATCTATTGCGGTACTAGCGCTCTACTTAGGATTGCCAGA
>Ga0228703_1001578_pt1 | contig 13624 bp, 12 predicted proteins | sample McNCre217_Aug_MG_3_FD_178020 | JGI IMG/M metagenome (GOLD analysis project Ga0228703, IMG submission 178020) | Freshwater microbial communities from McNutts Creek, Athens, Georgia, United States - 29-17_Aug_MG | ecosystem: Environmental > Aquatic > Freshwater > Creek | place: USA: Georgia... | reverse complement strand
TCAGCCGCATAGGCGCGTTCGCTGTGGTAGGTGTCCAACAAGGATTCAGGCGCCAAGCCACGCATCACCAAATCCAACTTCCATACCAAGCCGTCTGCATCTTGCAAACCGGAGTTGGCACCACGCGCGCCAAAGGGGGACACCTGATGCGCCGCGTCACCGACAAATAACATGCGTTGATGGCGAAACTCTTTCATGCGACGGCATTGGAAGGTGTAAATACTGACCCACTCCAATTCAAATTCTGTGTCGTTGCCGAACATGGTTCTGAGACGTGGCAATACTTTCTCAGGTTTGCGCTCTTCTTCAGGGTCCGCATCCCAGCCCAGTTGAAAGTCAATGCGCCACACGTTATCAGCCTGCTTGTGTAGCAACACACTTTGTCCGCGATGGAAAGGTGGGTTAAACCACAAACGTCGCTCAGCGGGAAAATCCACCTTCATCACCACGTCAGCAATCAAAAACCTGTCTTTGAAAACATGGCCTTCAATATCCAACCCCAACATTTGTCGGATAGGACTGCGCGCGCCATCCGCCACGATTAACCAATCTGCAGAAACATAGAACTTACCTTCGGGAGAATCCAGCTCCACCGTAGCTCGGTTTGCCTCTGATTTCACACCTACCGCCTTGCAGTTCCAGCGCACATCCACACCCAGCTCTAGCGCACGATGCACCAAGGCTTCTTCTAGGTAGTACTGTTGTAGGTTGATCATGCCCGGGCGCTTATGGCCTGCCTCAGGCACCAAGTTGAATTGGTAAACCTCTTCCTCTTCGACATAGGTGCGTCCAATATTCCAACTCACTCCTTTTTCGCAGAGTGGTTGGCCAACACCTAATCGATCCAAAATTTCTAAAGTGCGTTTTGCATAACAAACAGCGCGCGAACCAAACGAGACTGAATCGTCTTCGTCTAGCAACAAAACATCCAAGCCTTTCAATCGGGCATCAATGGCCGCAGCCAAACCCACGGGCCCAGCACCCACGATCACTAGGGGTTTGTGTTGCGGGGGTTGTGTCAGCAAATCGGCCACTGACTTGTAGTTGAATTTGGGATAGGTGTAAGAACCCATAACGTGCTGTCCTTCGCTAATTGGCCGCATATTTAGCGCCAATAAAGTTTAACATCGGCATGCATTTTCCCTATATCGTTACCCCTTAGACTAAGCGAACGACTCACTCACGACACCTATGAAATACTCGATTTTTGGCATTAAAAACTGCGACACCATGAAAAAAGCATTTACATGGCTAGATGCGCAGGGATTAGATTACGAATTCATAGATTACAAAAAAGCGGGGGTCGTAACCGATCACATAAACAGTTGGAACAAACTGGTCGGTTGGGAAACACTGCTCAACCGCAAAGGCCTCACTTGGAAAAAGCTAAGCGAATCAGATCGCAACAACGTAGATGAAACAAAAGCCTTAGTGCTGATGAAGGCGCACCCCACGCTCATCAAACGACCTGTATTGGTTAATGGCAAAAAAGCAATCGTTGGATTTTCGCCAGAGTCTTACCAAGTTTTTACACACAATACGCAATGACACAACACACCCTTCCCCTTGACGATGCAATAGCGTTGTCCAATGGCCTACAAACGGGCGCTTTCACTTCTTTTGAAATCGTCGGTGCTTGCTTAGAACGGATACGTCAACACGACGCGTGGTTGCATTGTTTTGTGGAGGTCTACGAGAAAGAAGCTTTGGACGCCGCCAAGGCATCAGACCTAATGCGTCAAGCTGGTTATGTCTTGGGCCCTCTCCATGGTTTGCCCATCGCTGTCAAAGATTTGGTAGACATAGAAGGCAAAGTCACCACGATAGGTTCACCACTGTTGGCCAATAACGTCGCCAAGTCAGATGCTTATTTAATCCAAAGACTCAAAGCAGCCGGCGCCATCATCATCGGCAAAACCCATATGGTGCAGTTTGCCTTGGGCGGATGGGGTACCAACGAACACATGGGCACACCGCGCAACCCGTGGGATCACCAAGTGCATCGCGTACCCGGAGGATCTAGTAGCGGCTCTGCTGCAGCAGTAGCAGGCGGCTTAGTGCCGCTATCGATTGGCACCGACACAGGTGGTTCGGTCAGGCTACCTGCCGCTTATTGCGGAATCACAGGTTTTAAATTCACCGCGGGTGTAATGGACACCACTGGCGTGGCACCTTTAAGCAAAACCCTAGACAGCATTGGCGTGTTTGCGAAATCCATGGCAGAAACGGCTTTGGTCTACGACGCCTTGGTAGACGATCACGCTCGCGAGGCATCTGCCCGCGCCATAAACGCAGAATCTGCGCGCAACTTGCTCCAAGGCTTGCGTATTGGACGCATCGCCCAAGATGAATTGAAAGACGTACAAGCGGAAATTGTTTCAGCCTATGAATCGACCTTAGCGTTTTTTAAATCAGTCGGGGCACATATCTCCACCATAGAACTCCCATGCGCTATTGCAGACTTAGCGCCCATTGCAATCGACATCATGGTGACTGAGGGCGCTGCGTCTTACGGTGACTTAGCAAACGATTTGAGCAAGCCCATGGACTCAGGCATACGCCCTCGCTTGCAAGCTGGATCCAAATTGTTAGCAACTGACTACATCGCCGCTCTTGAAAAACAAAGCTTATTGAAGAAAGAGTTTGCAAAAGCGTTTGAACACATCGACCTATTTGCCACACCGACTGGTTTGACGACTGCAGTGCCACTGAGCGAGGTCAACCCAAGCGCCCCGCCTGTGCATTTCACCCGTGTCTTGAATGTTTTGGATATGTGTGGCGTGTCTGTGCCTGTTGGATTAGATGCACAGCATTTACCTATTGGATTTCAATTGGGCGCCACAGGTGGTCGGGATGCGTTTTTGATTGAGGTGGCGAGTGCTTTCCAGGTATTCACGCGGTTTCATTTGGAAAGTCCAAAGCCAAAAAACTAACGCATTAGATGGATCGCAGCGAACTGGGAATAGCCACCCATTCACTTCCGACGGCTTGAATCGCAATTCGCTTATCAAATACAGTCTCGATCGCGCGGTGCGATGCTAAATCCGCACAAGCACCCTGATGCACGATACGCCCTGCCTGCATCACCACCGTATCGTCTGCATGCAGTGCCATGCCCACTTCATGCAAAACACTGACAACTGTTTTGCCTTGGGCTGTTAAATATCGCACTTGCTCTAACCAATCCACTTGGTGCGGTGGATCTAAGTTGGTTAGTGGTTCATCCATCAACATCAAAGACGCTTGCACAGCTATCGCGCGCGCAAGCAACACACGTTGCTTCTCACCTGCAGACAATTGCCCCAATCGTCTTTGGCGCCAATCCCAAGCTTTCGTGGCTTGTAAAGCAGCTTCTACCGCCTGTTTATCTTGCGCACTCGGCACAGCCATCCAGTCTTGAAAAGGCAAGCGACCAAGCATCACCACATCCCACACATTTAAATCATCTGATGTGGCTTCGTTTTGACCTAGCCAAGATATCTGTTGCGAGCGATATTTAGCTTTGAGATGGGCTAAGGGTTGATCGAATAGAAACACTTCACCTTGGTATTCCAATAAACCAGCCAATGCTTTAAGCAAAGTAGATTTACCAGCGCCATTGGGGCCCACGATGCTGGTCCAGCGACCAGCACGAATCTGCAAATCGATACCATGCAAAACCTTTTGCCCATTCAAAGACACGTGAAGATTCGAAGATTTGATGGCTGTCGAGGACTTAGTCATCTAAGTCCTCCTTGGTCTTGGTTGCGGTACATCAACCACAGCAAATAGCCACCGCCTAAAACAGCAGTCAAAACGCCAACGGGCAATTCTTGAGGGGCTATTAAAGAACGCGCCAATATATCGGCTAACAATAGAAGCAGGCCGCCCATCAAAGCAGAAAGTAGCGCAAGGTTACCGTTTTTTACCAACACAATGGATCGCACCAAATGCGGCGCGGCCAAACCTACAAAAGCAATCAATCCAGTTTGCGCAACTGCAGCACCTGTTGCTAAGGCCACCAAAAGCACTATGACAATTCGCATGGCCCGTAATGGCACACCCAAGCTCAAAGCAGTAGATTCACCCAGACTCAGTGCATCCATTGCAAAACCAAAAAACCAAGCCAGACACAAACAGGGCAATAAAACATAAACCATCACAAGGCATGCTGACCAACCGATAAACGCAGTAGAACCTAACAAGAACCCTTGCATGTTTTGTAAAACATCAGGCCGCATCAATGCGATCAAAGAAGCCATGGCACCCATAACAACACCAACGATGACCCCGGCCAATAACAATCGCATGGTGTGCTGCACACCTCTTGCTAGTAGCAATGTCAACACAACTGCAAGCAAGGCGCCTGCAAACGCAGCCCCAGTCAAACCCACACGAATATAGGCATCTGGAGCAAATTGATTACCGCCATAAAAAGCAAGCGCTAATGCAACGCCAAGCGTTGCCCCAGATGCACTCCCTAATAAATACGGGTCCGCCAACGGGTTACGAAACAAACCTTGCGCTAATGCACCTGCCAAGCCCAATAGCGCACCCACAGCAAATGCACCCAGCGTTCTAGGTAAGCGGATTTCCCAAATAATTTTCCAAGCGACATCGTCATGCCATGCGTTTTGCAAACTCTCTAAGCCACTGCTGCCTACAGAAACACCTATGCCAATTCCAATTGCTACTAGAAGCAACATCTTCAAGGCAAAAAGCCAGTGGTTACTTTTATTCAAATTCATGGATTTTGCTTAGCTTGTGCAACAGACTTTTCTACCAAGCACTGAGACATGAGACGCGCGGCTTCCACCATCCGTGGACCAGGGCGCACTAGAACATCGGACTCTTTGGGCGTGAAAGTACACACACGCCCTGTACGCATTGCCCTCAAATTTGTCCAACCAGGGCGTGCTTGCATATCGGACACATTGCTATCCCCCACCATGATGATGTCAGGCTGAGCACGAACCACAAACTCTGGACTTACTTGCGGAAATATGCCCATCGAAGTGGTCAAAATATTTTTAGCACCTAATCTTTGGAGTGTTTCTCCAATGAATGAACTCTCACCTGCACCAAATGGGACAGGACTCACTTCGAAGTACACGCGTTGCGCTTTGGCATATTGGGGAACAGATTTTGAAACCTCTTCCACTTGTGCGTTGATATCGCGCCACACTCGATCGCTGTCTTTAGCGGGTACGCCTAACGCTTTAGCAACAACACCCAAAGCTATTTGAACGTCTGCATAGTTTTTAGGCTCCATGGTAATAACTGCCAAGCCTAGCGACTTAAGTCGCTCTACCCCTCTTGCAGAACCCGCCATCAATACCAAATCTGGCTTCAGTGCAACGATGCTCTCAATGTTGGGGTCGATACCTCCACCCAATCGAGGCACCTGAGCAATGCTTTCTGGCCAATTGGAATAGCGGTCTACACCCACCAACCGATTGCATGCGCCTAGCGCACAAACTGTTTCCGTCAAAGAAGGTAGCAAACTAACAATACGCTGGGCTGGCTTGGTTATCTCAACGGCATACGAAGTAGATAAAAAACAAAACGCAAAACTCAAGCACAAGACACCACCGAGTTGAAACGCATAAGTCTTTAGGGTTTTATGCATACTGCTCTTGCCATTGCTGCACGATGCGATGCAACTGCACAACGCCATCCGATAAAGCTGCGGGTCCTGGTTGCAATATGTCAGCAGATTTAATTTCAAACAATTGCTTGTTCTTTACAGCAGGAATATCTTGCCAACCCACTCTTGCAGCGACCTTTTCTGCACGAAACTTCTTGCCACACCAAGAGCCGATGATGATGTCCGGAGCACGATCCACAACAGTTTGACCATCAGCAATGATGCGGTCTTTGCCCATAGGCATAAGTGCCAATTCGGGAAAGCAATCATCGCCGCCAGCAATAGAGATTAATTCAGATACCCAACGAATGGCGCTGATGTGCGGCTCGTCCCATTCTTCGAAATAAATTTTTGGTCTACGGATGTGTTTGCTTGCTGCATTTTGGATAGCGACCAACTGATCGCGCATTTGCAACAACCTCTGCTCGCCTTGTTTTGCTTCCCCCACCATAGCTGCGACTTGGTAAAGCATAGAGAAGATTTCATCCACGCTACGTTGGTTAAAAATAGTTACTTGAACGCCAGCGCGAATCAATAAAGCTGCAATATCGGCCTGCAGATCAGAAAAACCGAAAACACAATCAGGCTTTAAGGCCAAGATCTTGTCGATCTTGGCACTTAAAAAAGCACTGACTTTGGGTTTTTCTTCTCGTGCTCTGCGTGGACGCACTGTGTAGCCTGAAATGCCGACAATCTTTGCCTCTTGACCTAATAGGTAGAGCCACTCTGTCGTTTCCTCTGTGAGGCAGACGATGCGTTGGGGGCTACATGATTTTAAGAGTTTCACTTAGGCTGCCAATTTAGACCTATGAAAATATTACGCCCAGGAGTTGCATAACCTGCGATTTGTTGATATTTTTTATCCGCCAGATTATTCAATCGGAAAACCGCTTTGTAATCGCTATTGATTTGGTATGAAGCCACCGTATTGACTAAAGCATAAGCGGCAAGTGGTGTTGTGTTTGCGGCATTATCAAAGCGATGGCCGACGCCTATCCACTCTGCACCAAATTTCCATTCCTGCATGCTTTTATCTACTCCGAATGTCGCTGCGTGTTGCGCACGCAGGTTGAGCGCACGATTTTCACCATCTTTCGCATTTAAGAGATCATAAGAGCCGCGAAATTGGTAAGTACCGATTCTCTGATTTCCAGATAACGTTAACCCTTTCAATGTTGCCACATTGACGTTGTAATACACAAACGTAACAGGCATTGAGCTAATCAGATTCTTGAATTCATTACGGTAAATTACCGCTTTAAAGTAACTGTCTTCTGTCCTGTATTGAAGCCCAATATCTTTGTTTTGGCTAGTTTCAGGTTTCAGCGCGAGGCTTCCAAGATTTGAATATATTTGATCCAAGGTTGGCGATCTAAATCCAGTTGAAATGGACGCTGTAGCCTTAAGTTGCTTTGAAAACTTTAATCCGTAAGCGATAGCAGATGTATTTTTAGAACCGAATAAATCATCTTGATCGTGGCGGGTATTTAATTGATAGGAATGCTCGCCAATCTTGGTCCCATATCCTGCGCTCCAAGCATATTGGTTACGACTCCCAGAAAAAGGGGTTCCATAAGCAGAAACAGGTTGACTCAATTTATCGGATTTAGACTCCATTGCACCAGTTAGAACTCCTTCACTGAGTTTATAAATGTTCTCAAATAAAGCGCTCTCAGTTGTTGTTTTGTAGTGATTGGGCTGGGTATCAGTTACTTCATGCTCAGAATGGGTTAAGGACAATTTTGTTTGATAGTCAGCCGTCCAGTCAGAAAGCCATCGAACAGCAGAAGAACTGAGTCTTGCTTCCGAGTTGTAGTCTACGTACCCATTGGAGTTGTATGCATCTACGAATTTTGAGCTTAATTTGTTTTGCAGAACGCTCATTTCGATTCTTTGTGCATCAGTCATCTGCATGCCCAGTCTTGCATTCAAGCCAACGCTGTGAGATGGCTCTTTTCCCGGGGTATGACTCACACTAGTGTAAGTATTAAATCCTGCAGAATTCTCTTGAGTGAAATTAAAAGAGTAATCAACCTGATCTTTTTTTCCAGATATACCCGTTGAAAATTTACTTGATGCGTTCGTGCCGTAACTGGCGGATGCGTATTCTCTTTCACCCATCTTGGACTGACGCGTGAAAATCTGTATTACTCCCCCCATGGGATCTGATCCATAAACAGCGCTCGCAGGCCCTTTAAGAATCTCAATTCTTTCAATAGCTTCTAAAGGCATCAATTCCCAAGGCATGCCTCCGCCAAGTCTTAAATTTCCGTCTTGAGAGTCAGCTCTCACTCCATCAATGTAGACGGAGGTCATCCTAGCTTCAGCACCTCTGATAAAAACGCTATTTGCTCCGTATGTAACAGTTTGTATGCCTGGTTGAGTTGCTAACAACTCGGTAATAGATGTATGACTGGAGGCTTCAATAGCTTGTCTTGAAATAACTGTGATGTCTGCAATAGTGTCACTAAGCTTCTGAGCGGATCGAGTAGCTGTAACCACTACTTCTTGATCCACTTGTTGCGCAAGTAATGCGGAATTAGCAATTGAACAAAAAACAGGCAGGCACAACCACCTGAACAAAAAATTTTTCATAAGAAAACCAACAGAATTTGCCCTCACCGCCTTCCCCGACAGTGCATGGACGAATTAGTGGTGCGTTTTGGACGCACCACCACCTTGTTGGCCGGTATCCGGGCTGACGGAGACAACCTTTGTCGCCTTCCCAAACGCTTGTTCAAGGCGTTCAGTGGCTGAATGACAAAAGCGGAGTTGTAAAACTCGTCCGTTTGACCGTTGCGGGGGCAGCGCAGGTGGGGCCTTGTCGAGCGAGCGACTTCAACCCTCCTGCTTCCCGTTGAACTGCGGCGTGTGAACCACACCGCGAGCACCAACAACGGCCATTTTAGCGTTTCAACCACTTGTCCCCTTAAAATGCGGCTTCATGCCCCAAACCAGCCTCATTGATCAAATTGCCGAGCGTACCGAGCGTTTGTTGGTTCGACACGAAGAACTGCAACGCGTGAACGCCTTGTTAACCGCGCAGGTTGAGCAACTCACCCAAGAAAGAGACCTAATGAAATCTCGTCTTGGTGCAGCCCGTCATCGCATTGACGCACTGATCGATCGCTTGCCACAAGAACAAACTGCGAAGGACAAAGCGTGAAGCAAGTGGAAGTGCAAATCATGGGGCATGGCTACGTGTTGGGCTGCCCAGAAGACGGAGAAGAACGTCTCAACCAAGCGGTTGCAAAAGTAGACGAGGCCATGTGCAAAATTCGCGATGCAGGCAAGATCAAAGCACGTGACCGCATTGCAGTGCTGGCCGCTCTCAACCTTGCGTTCGATCTAACAGATCGCCCTGTTGCCGTTGGCACAGACTCCCCCAGCCTCTCCACCTCACAGTTGCAATCTTTGCTGCAACGCATGGACGCAGTACTCGGACACGACAACCAATTGTTGTGACGCAGGTCTACAATCTGCAAGTCTGCTCGGTCCTTGGGGCTTTATATTTCCTTGAACCAATGCTCATAGAGCTCGGGCTTGGAACATCGTTTGATGAGCGTGATCGTCTCGCGTCAGATGAACCCAACGTCAATCTGACCTCGCCCACCTGAACCCCGGTTCAGGATGCCGGCCTTGAGGCCCTTGCAGACACCTTCTTTCATCTCCACTTACTAATCCCCTCCACCATGGACATTCAACCCCAGCTCATCCTCGAACTCGCCACGCTTGGCATTTGCACTGGTTTTTTAGCTGGCTTGCTTGGTATTGGAGGCGGCATGGTAATGGTGCCATTTCTGACCATTTTGTTGTCGCAACGCGGTGTAGACGACAACCTGGCGGTCAAGATGGCCATTGCTACGTCTATGGCGACGATCATCTTCACCTCTATTTCTAGCGTGCGTGCGCACCATAAACGCGGTGCTGTGCGTTGGGATTTGGTCAAAGGTTTGGCACCAGGCATCGTGCTCGGCAGCATGATTGCCAGCATGGGTGTGTTTGCATTACTCAAAGGCTCTAACCTCGCCATCTTCTTTGGATTGTTTGTTGGCTTTTCTGCCACGCAAATGTTTTTAGACAAGAAGCCTGCACCAACGCGTCAAGTGCCTGGCACGGCTGGTTTGGTCGGTGCGGGAAGTGCGATTGGGTTTTTATCAGGCCTAGTCGGCGCTGGTGGTGGATTTATCAGCGTGCCATTTATGACATGGTGCAATGTGCTGATACACAACGCAGTTGCCACTAGTGCGGCTCTTGGCTTTCCTATTGCCGTAGCCAATGTTGTAGGTTATGTCATCAGTGGTCAAACGGTACAAGGACTGCCCGACGATGCATTTGGTTACATCTGGGTGCCAGCATTGGTCGTGATTGCGCTTTGTAGTGTGTTTACAGCTCCGCTTGGCGCAAAAGCAGCGCACATGTTGCCAGTGAAAAAACTCAAGCGTACGTTTGCCAGTGTGTTGTATCTGCTGGCAGCGTATATGTTCTACAAGGGCTTGGCTAGCTAATTCACGCTACGTGAATTTTTATCAGCTTGCAGGCGAATTAAGCGTCAGCCTGCACTTTCGCGTCTTTGATCACCTTGGCCCACTTTTGGGTTTCGCTGCGAATGAAGTCTGCAAAGCGCTCAGGTGAGCCACCACCGTCTTCGGCTCCGTAGAGATCAAATTTTTCAATCACATCAGGCATCGCCATGACCTTGTTCATGTCTTCGTTGATGCGTTTGATAAATGCAGGATTTAGTTTGGCGGGGCCAACCAAACCGTACCAAGTGGTGGCGTCAAAGCCTGCGAATCCTTGTTCGTCCATGGTCGGCACATTGGGGTGACCTTTGGCGCGTTTGGTACGCGTTTGTGCCAACGCAATCGCTTTGCCACTTTTGACATGCGGTGTCGCAGACGTCATGGTTTCAAAACAATATTGCACTTGTCCGCCAATCAAGTCGGTCAATGCAGGGCCCGAGCCTTTGTAGGGCACATGCAAGGCATCAATACCAGCGCGCAACTTAAACATTTCTAATGCCAAGTGTTGGGCAGATCCCCCGCCTGCAGAAGCAAAACTTATCTTGCCCGGGTTTTGTTTGCACAAAGCGACCAAGTCTTTAACTGTCTTGGCGGGTTGGTTTTCATTGCATATCAATAAATTAGGCGTGACGCCTACCAAGCCAATGGGAGAAAAATCGCGCTCTACGTTGTAGCCTAATTTAGGTTGCAAACTGGTGGCTAAGGCATGGCTGTTGATGTGTGCCATAAGCAAAGTGTTGCCGTCCGCGGGTTGCTTAGCGACATAGTCAGCCGCGATCACGCCTGCTGCACCTGCTTTGTTGTCAATGACAATGTTGATGTTCCACATCGCTTGGAGTTTTTGCGCCAGTACGCGTGCCAATGCATCCGTGCCACCGCCTGGTGGAAAGCCCACAACAATTCGGATTGGCCCTGAAGGCAATGATTGGGCTTTGATCATGGGCGCAGCCAAGATTGCAGCACTGGCGGCACCTGCTTGTAAGAGTTGTCTTCTTTGCATAGCGTCTCCTCAATATTTTTTATCGAATCAATGCAGGCACTGGATGTGCAGAGAAATAATCCATAGCCGCTTGCACACCTGAACCCGCTAATTTAACGCCACTGAGCTTCAAACCCATTTCGCAGGCAGACACCGCAGCTATCACCGTCAAATCATTGCAATCTCCCAAATGGCCAATACGGAACATGCGCCCCTTCACCTTGCCGAGACCGGTGCCTAAGGAGCAGTCAAAGCGTTCATAAATCACTTTACGCACCGCATCTGCATCAACACCTTCGGGTGTCATCACACCCGTCAATATGGGAGAGTGCAACGCGGGGTCAGCACATTGAATAGGCAGCCCCCAAGCAGTCACTGCAGCGCAAGCGCCTGCGGACCAACGCTTATGACGTTTGAAAACAACGTCTAAACCTTGGCTCAAGATCATGTCGCAGGCTTCGCTCAGGCCATACAGCAAGTTGGTATTCGGTGTGGAGGGGAAATAGCCTGTTTTGTTGAACTCGATCATTTCATCCCATGCCCAAAATGATTTGGGCATCGTGGATTTTTTGCTCGCCTCAATCGCTTTGGGGGATATCGCGTTAAAGCCCAATCCTGGTGGCAGCATGAGTCCTTTTTGTGAACCACCCACAGTGACATCCACACCCCATGCATCATGGCGATAGTCAATCGCCGCTAAGCCAGAGACGGTATCTACCAATAACAAGGCTGGGTGTTTGGCGTTATCCATCGCACGGCGCACGGCAGGAATATCACTGGTCACACCTGTCGATGTTTCGTTATGCACCACACACACGGCTTTGATGCTGTGGTTGGTATCTGCTTTTAAGCGCGCTTCAATCATGTCCGCTTGCACTCCATGGCGCCAACCTTCTAGGCCTGGCATACCAATGAATTCCGTTTTGATGCCTAAACGGGTAGCAAGCTTGTTCCACAAAGTGGCGAACTGGCCGGTTTCATACATCAACACATGGTCACCCACGCTCAAGGTGTTGACCAATGCTGCCTCCCACGCACCTGTACCAGAAGCTGGGTAAATCATCACAGGATGTTGCGTTTGAAAAATCTTTTGCATGTCAGCGATGACCTTGTAAGCCAACACAGCGAACTCAGGTCCACGGTGATCAATCGTCGGCAAACTCATGGCGCGCAAAATGCGATCAGGTACTGGTGAGGGTCCTGGAATTTGCAGGAAGTGACGGCCTGAAGGATGGAAGTCAAGCTTTAACATAAGAGTGGAATCTCCAATAGATTTGTTATTTTTTACATTCAAAATAGCCAGATGACACATGCGATCTTATCCACTCCAGAGAAAACTTACGAGCAAATAGCCCACGCCAGCAATGAAGTAGCCGGTCGATTGGCAGCACGACTGGTGCAAGAGACTCAAGGCGAAGTGTTGTTTACGCCTGCTGACAGAGGACGTTACGCAACCGATGCATCGATTTATCAGGTAATACCCTTAGGCGTGTTTGTTCCGCGCGACACCCAAGACGTTGCTATCGCGATGGACATATGCCGTGACCTCGGCGTGCCTATCGTTCCACGCGGTGGTGGCACCAGCCAATGCGGACAAACCACGGGTGCTGGTTTGGTGATGGACCACAGCAAATATGTACGCAATGTTTTGCATATTGATACAGAACAACGCACCGCTGTTGTTGAACCTGGCCTGGTGTTAGACCATTTGAATGCACAACTCAAATCCAAAGGGCTTTGGTTTCCAGTAGACGTTTCTACCAGTGCGCAAGCCACTTTAGGTGGTATGGCAGGTAACAACTCCTGCGGTAGCCGCTCGATTGCTTACGGCAATATGGTGCACAACGTCTTGGGTGCTAGCGCAAGAATGAGCGATGGCACGGAGATGCAGTTGGGGCGTTTTGACCACAGCTCTGGGCGCGCAAGAGTGCTTGGTGAGTTTGTGCAACAGCTTGCTATGCAATTGCAACCTGAGATAGATACACATTGGCCCAAAGTCTTGCGTCGGGTCGCTGGCTACAACCTCGATATCTTCTGCAACCAGAACGAACGGCCTTATACAAACGATGGCTCTGTGAATCTCGCGCATTTACTAGTCGGTAGCGAAGGTACTTTGGCCATGACGCAATCGCTCACTTTGCAGTTGGCTGAATTGCCTCGCTCAAAAGTGTTGGGTGTAGTGAATTTCCCTACTTTCTACCAAGCGATGGATGCCGCGCAACACATCGTCAAATTGGGAAACGGCACACTGACTGCTGTTGAACTGGTAGACCGCACCATGATCGACCTGTCTTTGCAAAACCCAGCATTTGCCCCCACGATACGCACGGCATTGACTGGCGAACCCGAAGCGATTTTGTTGGTGGAATTTGCAGGCGCAGACAAAGAATCGCTCAAACCCCATATGCGCCAATTGGTGGAATTGATGGGCGATCTCGGCTTACCCCATAGCGTGGTTGAAATGATCGACGACGCGCCACAGAAAAACCTGTGGGA
>Ga0228703_1001577_pt1 | contig 13626 bp, 17 predicted proteins | sample McNCre217_Aug_MG_3_FD_178020 | JGI IMG/M metagenome (GOLD analysis project Ga0228703, IMG submission 178020) | Freshwater microbial communities from McNutts Creek, Athens, Georgia, United States - 29-17_Aug_MG | ecosystem: Environmental > Aquatic > Freshwater > Creek | place: USA: Georgia... | reverse complement strand
CCAGTCAATGATCATGACAGCCGCCCCCGTGTGCGCGCATCAGTCATCATGCCGGGCAGCTCGCGCTTCAGCTGCTCGCGCTGCGCATCAAGCACGCGCTTCATCAGGCTGGGGTCGGCATTGCCCTGGATCGTCACATTGGGTGCAAAAGTCACGGAGCCGCCACCACCCAGCATGTGATTGGGAATCACCATGCCATTGCCGCGCGGCACTACCATTTCAGGGCCGTTCTCGCCCACCATGTAGGCGCGGCCCGAAAGCATGGGGCCACCGGCAGCACGGAAACCGCCAAACACACTGCCCAGAAGGCCTGAGAGAAACCCGCCAGAGCCGCCGCCGGCACCCGCCCCAAGCCCGGCCAAGCCCGGCTTCAGGAAGATGTTGGCCAGCGAACCCGCCACATCGGCCAAGGCCTGCTTCCATTTGAACGTGCCATTGATCAGGCCCTGGATGGCATTCTGTGCAGCACCACCCAGCACCTGGCTGAACTCCTGCGCCACGGCTTGTGTTTCTTGTTTGGTATCAGACAGCACGCGCTCGGCATCCATCCAATGGGTGCCCACGACGGCGGCAGTGTCCTTTGCTGCGATGCCGAGGTTCTTGAAACTGTCTCTCGTATCATCAACAAGTTTTTTGACAGGCTTGAACGTCTCCACAGCTGGGTTCTTCTTTGGAGGCGTAAACTCAAGGACTGTTGGAGCGGGCGGCTTGTTCAATTGCGCTGCCGCTTTGGACTTCTTCAAAAAAGCGTCGATTGAACCCAGTGACCCGGTCGGATCATCAATTGAGTTATACAGGTTTCGGATGGAGACCGAAGTCTCCATCGTGTGCTTCTTGATGTTGGCATTTGCCTGGCTGAACAATGCGACAATGTCAGCGATTGTCTTGGTCTGCGGGATCGCCTTGATGGCCCCCCAGATTTCGCCAACTGCATTTAACTCATGCCGCGTTTGGGCGATGGCGGCGGAGGCGTCGACCAATGATCGCGTGACATCATCGGCAATCATCTTCGCAAAACTGACACCACCCTGACCCGATCTCAGGAACTGTTCCATGAGATCATTCAAAGCGGGAAGCATTGGCGCGATGACTTGCTGCAGCAATGCCTGCCCTACGGCAATAACATCCGTCAGGTTATCGTTGAATTGCTCAGCCGCAACAGCTGCCTCTTGGCTGACCACCGCACCAAACTGGCGGGCCTTGTTGGCCCCCTCCTGCAGTCCGGCAGCGCCACCGTTCAACAGCGGGATCATGTCAGCACCCGCCTTGCCAAAGAGGGCTTGGGCGATGGCGGCTTTTTCAGCACCATCCTTGTAGCCTGCAAACCGGTCGGCAATATCAGCAAGGATTTGCGGTGTTGGCCGCAACTTGCCATTGGCATCAAGGGCTGAAACCCCGATGGCCCGCAAGGCCGAGCTGGCACTGTTGGTGCCGCCGCCTGCAATCTCAGCCACGGCCTTGTTGAACCTGCCGAGATTGCCCTGCAACGACTCAAGATCAACATCAGCCAGCTTGGCCGCATAGGACAGGCCTGACAGTTGTTCGACCGGGATGCCGATTTTCTGGGCGGCCTTGCCCATGTCATCCATGCGGTTGATGGCCGACCCGAGTGCCGATGTCACGGCCCCGAATGTCAGCGCACCGGAAATGCCAGCAGCAAACCCCTTGATGGTGGATGAAAGCCCCGCCAACACGCCCTGCGCTCGTTTTGCCCCGCTTTCAAACTGGGCACTGTCCATGCCAAGGCTGACCCGCAGCGCACCGATGTGGGCATTTCCGGCCATGTTCAATTCCTTCATTTATCGTTCATGGCATCAGCCCAGGCCAGCATGCGGGCCTGTTGCTGTTGCCATGTGGGCGTGGTGCGCCGGGTGGCCCCCGGCACATCCATCAGAACATCCTTCAACTTGGGCAGCGTTTTCACGCGGGCCCACAGCGCACCATGCCAGGCGCATGCCATGGCCTCATTGCGATCAAGCACCCTGCGGCGCACGGCGCTCTTGAGCTCGCGCTCCGCCTCCCGCGCCGTCACACACCAGAAACGATCGGGATCAAGCCCAGCATCCAGCCATGAGGCCAGAAGCCGTTCCCAATCCCACGCTAAGGGTTTTCAGTATCTGCCCCAGCAGGATCCTGTGGCGTTTCCGCTTTCGGGAAAAACGCCACAATCGCTGCCTGCACGGCTTTCACCGATTCAGGAAGACCGACGGCATCAATCACAGCCCCGGCCTCTGGCAAGGTCATCGACGGGTTGTGGTGCAGCAATGCCGCCCACATGGCCGTGCGCAACATACGGAAATCAATGCCGCCAGCCGTCGCCGTGCCCAAGAGGTCAGCAAAGAACTCTGTGGCTGACTTCTGCGCCACATCTTCCAGGGCGCAGAGACTGTTGAACGTAAGCCGCAGGCGATGTATTTCATCGCCCGCGACCAGATCTACCTCACCCCTGTTGATATTGCCCATCAGGCCACCACGTTGATGGTGTCAGTGGAGGTGACGGTGAGGCTGCCAGCCGTGTTGGTGCCGGTCACCGCAACGGAGATGGCTGCGCCAATGTCGCCGGAAATCGGCGTATAGGTTGACGTGGTTGCCCCGCCGATATTCACGCCGCCCTTTTTCCACTGGTAGGTGAACTGGCCGGTGCCCGACCATTCGCCGGGCAGTGCAGTCAATACCACGCCAACCTTGGGCAGGCCAGCCACAGCAGGCGCCACAGAGTTTGTGGGCGCAGCTGCAGCGCTTTGCGTGACCGTGCCCGTGACCTTGAACGACGCCGTGGCCGTGATCTTGTCATCGACAGGCGATTGGATTTCATAGCTCTGGCGGATGCCGTTGAACGACAGCTTGACGCCATTGGGATAGGTGATTTCGATCTCGCGCGGCGAGCCGGAAGCAGCCGCCATGAACAGATCCGTGGCCGAGCCCGGTACATGGTTCATTTCGAACGACACGTCACCACCATCAACGAGGCCGCTCACATATTCGCGACGGCGGCCCGGGCTTTGATAGTGGGTGACATCAACCAGGTCGTCACTGTCGCTGGGCGGGGCGGCACTGTAAACCTCGGCCAGTGTCGTCCAGGCCCCGGCAACCGGGCGCATGCGCACCACAATCCCGTGACCAATCATTGCATTGCTCATGGCGTCTATCTCCTAGGGTTAAATCGATTTGTGAAAGAGGCTGAAATCCATCGACACGGCATGGCCATCAGCCGGCGTGTCATCCTCGAAAAGCAGGTCGCGCGCGCCCACCAGAAAGGTGCCATCTACAAAGCGCGATCCCATGACGCCACGAAACCCGCTGAGCGCTGTTTCAATGGCCCGGGCCACGCCCTTGGCCGCGGCATAGGTATCGCCGAAGCAATCGACCTGCACCCGCACGCCCTGCACACTGTCAGGCCCGGAATAATGATAGTTCAAGCCGCCACTGATGAGCGTCAGGCGCACATGCGGTGTGGCCAACCCCTGCGGCAGGCGCACCCAATGGATGCGAGGGCCGACCAAGGCGGCAACGCCTGTGTTTGCCAGCAGGAAGGCGACAAGGGCCTCTTCCATTATCCATCCACCTCATGGGCCATGAGCGCCGCCATGGCGGCAGATTGTTTGGCGGCCATGCTATGCCGCTTGCTGCGGCCGATCCGGCGAGCCGACACCATGATCTCGTTGGCCATTTCCTTGCGGATGATGGCCAGTGCATTCGCCTTTTCGCTGTCCCATGCCGGCCGCATGTAGGGGTTGGGGGCCATGCGCTTTGAGCCGAATTCCTGCACGATGCGCTTGATCGCATCATCCTTGTTATTGGCCTTTGTCGGGCCCACCAGCACCATGGCGAACGAGCCTGTGCCCTTGGCCGCCTTGCGCGCCGCCCTGAGGGCCACGCCCGCCTCTGCCCGCGTCCCGCCAGCCCGCATCACGGCAGCAAACTCAGCCTTGCCGACCTTGTTCTGCACACGGGTGGAAACCGCCATGGATCCCGCGAGTTCTCCCGTGTCCCGGGGGGCAAGGGCCGCGGCATGTTGGGCAATGGGCGCACCACCTTTGACAAGTGCCCGCTGCATGGCCCCCTTGGCCGCAGCCCGGGGCAATTGCGCCAGGGCAGCGTCAAGCTCCTTGAGGCCGGTCACGGTCACACTGAATTTCATGTGAGGTCCGTGCGGGCCGTGGCCGTGATTTCAATGTCGCGGTTGCGGCCAAGGTCTTTCACGCCATTCACGTCAAAAACCAAGGCGCCCATCTGCAGGCGATCCCGCGGCGTGACCGTGGCGATGACGGCATCGCGCCGCACGACGAACCGCGCTTTCAGGCTGCCAATCGTTTCCCCTGCCCGCTCACGCTCGCCATCCAGGACGGGCGTATACCCAGCCCAGCGCGAGACCAGCACACTCCACGTCTCGACCGGGGTGTTGAACGCATCAACAGTCGTTTGCGCGCGCAGCACATCAATCCGCCGGTCACGGGGGCCAGCCCCGGGTGAGCCTGCCATGGTCAGACCTTCATGCCGCGCACGCTGCGCACCAGATCGTCAAAGCCCAAAGGCAGGTTGGACGTGATATTGCCAACGCTCACCGTCTCCCGGTTTTGATACCAGTGGCCAATCGCCATCAACATGGCCTGCCGAAGGCGTGCCGGCACCGTAGTCTCTGTTGTGCCATAACCAGCCGTGAAGGTGATGCGCACGGCATTCATGGCGTTCTTGGCTGTAGGCCACGCCGACACGGGGGCCACCCAGCCCTTCCAGGACGCAAGATCAACCACATAGTTGCCCAGCGCCGGCCACTCCACATAGGTGTCGGTGATGGCGTCGATATATTCCACCTTGTCGACACTCACCAAAGGGCCCAGCGGGATCTCGATCCCCTCACAGGGAAAGGCATCATAGGTCAGCTCCCACTGCTCATTGATCAGCGCCCGCCGCGCCTGCCCGTCGGGCCCGCGCAACAGGTCAGTCACCGCATCAATGTAGAGGGTGATCAACGCATCTTCTTCACTGTGCTCCACCTTGCACTGCTGCTTGGCAAGCGCGAGGGAGATGGGCTTGGTCGATGCCGCTGTCTTCAGTTTCAATGCCATAACGGCAATCCTCTCTTGCGCCTATCTGCGCACCCATGCGGCTTGTCGGTTGTTGCGTGGCACAGCTGGCGTGCTGGCGCGCGTTGCGCCGGGCGCCCCAAAGCCAGCACGCCCCGAAGCCGTGAAGAACAGGGGGTCTGGCGTGAAATCAGTGGTGACGATATCTGAAGCCTCACCGATCTCGATCACATCACCAGCCATGATGAAGGTCACAAACTGCGCATCGGTGGCCGCAAGGGCTTCCATTGTTGCAACGTCAACAGCAAGGGACGCCGATTGAGAATCGCTCGCGGCGGCTACTTCCGCCCGGCTGGCCTGCACCGTCAGGCTGGCAGACCGGGCATCGTTTGCCGCAGCGGTTTCCGACACCGTGGCCAGACCGACGATGGCCGCCGCCGTGGCGTCGGTGGCCGTGACCACTTCCACAACCCCGGCCCCGTAAATGACCGTGGCGCTTGTCGTGTCAGTGGCGGTGACGGTTTCCGAAACGGAACCCGTCGACCCGCCGACGGTTGAACTTGTGGCGTCTGTCGCCGTAGATGTTTCCGACACTGTGGCCGGGAACAATGCGATGACGTTTGACGTGTCCGCAGCCGTGGCCGCTTCTGCGCGGGATGCGGCAGCAACCAGCGTGGCCGATGTCGCATCCAGCGCCGTGACCGTTTCGGCAACAGCGCCGGACTGGGCAAAGGCTGCCGATGATGTGTCTGTGGCCGCAGCGCTTTCGGCGACGGACCCTGCCCCGGTGATCGCGGCAGATCGGGCATCAGTAGCAGCAGCGCTTTCCGCAACGGAACTGCCAAACACGGCGAGAGACGATTGCACATCGCCAGCCGTGGCCGTTTCCGTTGCAGCGGAAGCGAATACCGCCGTCGATGATGTGGCGTCACCCGCCGTGGATGTTTCCGAAACCGCACTGGCCGCCACCATGGCGGATGATGTGGCATCGGCTGCACTGCCGGTTTCTGCAACCGTGCCCGTCAGGGCGCCGGTGCTTGAACTTGTCGCATCAACCGCCGTGGCGCTTTCGGCCACCGACACGGCAAACACCGCGCCAGCCGATTGCGCATCCGTTGCAGCCCCGGTTTCGGCAACTGCCGACCCGGCCACCATGGCGGCGCTTTGCGTGTCAACCGCAGTGCCAGCCTCGGCACGGGCCGAAACGTGGGTTTGCGTTGCCGATGTCGCATCTGCGGCAGTTGCCGCTTCCGTCATCGTGTCGTTGAACGCGCCGCCGGATGCCGATGTGGTTTTGACCGATGAGAGCGGGAGTTCTGAAAGGCCGTTAAACCCAAGCATGTCAGAACGCCCCGATGATTATCAGCCCGTCACCGCCATTGCCGCCATTGCCCGCCGTGCCGCCAGCGCCGCTTGAGTTGCCACCACCGCCACCACCGCCGCCAATGCCAGCAGGCCCGCCGTTGCCGGACACGCCAGTCGTCGCGCCGCCGCCACCGGAACCGCCCGTAAATAGCAGGTTAGGCAAGAAATTCGTCGGGCCAATGCTGATCGGCTTGCCTTGGTTGAAACCTGGTTTGCCATCACGCGGCGCAGCCCCAAGGCCGCCAAGCAGGGTCGGGACAAGGCCCGCGCCAGTGATGTTGCCGCCGTTGGCCGTGCCGTTGCCGCCACCTGCCCCGCCGCTTGTGATAATGCCGGTACCACCAAAGGCAACCGCCGTCACGGCAGCGTTGGCCGCAGCCGAACCTGCCGAACCCGCTTGGCCAGCAGCCGAAGTCCAAAGCCCAAGGCCAAGATATGCCGCTGCCGTGGCCGTGCCGATGGCACCCGCCGTGCCTGCCGTTGACGTTGCCGCACCACCACCACCACCACCGCCCGTCATGGTCATGATCAGGTTAGCCGCAGTCGTATTCGGCGCGACGGAAATATAGCTCTGGACGCCCGCCGAGCCGTTGCCGGATGCAACAGCGCCAGCACCGCCAGCACCGGGCCGCAGCCATATCACATCAGGCAAAAGACTTGCCGGGATCAACAGGCGGGACATACCGCCGGACCCGCCGCCACCCGATGCCACGGTTGCAGCACCGCCAGCACCCATGCCGCCGCCGCCGCCAGACGCGATCATCAAGAAGAACAGCCACTGCGCATTGTTGGGCTTGATGTAGGACACCCAGCCCTGTGTCGTGGTTACGCCAGACGCGGCCAGGAACACGTCCCATTCAGTGTTGCCGACGCGAATGAGTGGTTCAGTGGGGAACATGGCTCAATACAGTCCACCAGCAGTGAAGGTATTATAGCCCGTGCCGGCGGCACCCGTTGATGTGCCGAAGGAAATAAGCAGTTTGTGGTTGGCCTCAATCGGCATGTTGAGGGGAATGTCGTAAACCGGTGCCGCAGCCGTCTGCGATGCCGTCCATGCGGGCAATGCGATATGCGCAATCGGCGCAGTGTTCGCAGTCGTGTTGGTGGTGCCCGCCGTGAAAGTCCCGGTATCCGTACAGTAATAGACACGGGCCACCGTGGCCGCAGGCGATCCCACCGGGATCAGCCGAATGAAGCTGACAAAGCCGCCATCCGTTGCATTGCCGGTGAAAGCAACATAGGTGTTTGCGCCCGTGCCATCTGTGGCCGTGTTAGCGGATGGGCCGATGACTGCCGCACCAACCTGATTGTCTGGCGCTCGCGAAAAGATTGGATCGGTATTGGCAACCATTTTTCTGCCCTATCGCGTGAACGCGCCAGCCCGCATCATTTCTGACCGGCCACGCTGGATGAGTTGTGAGGCCCAATAGGCCGGGATCGTGGTGAACACGTCTTTGGTGCCAGCCGCGAACGACACCGCAGCCCCGGCGTTTGATGACGCCAGGATGCGGGACCGCTGCAATGTGGTGGAAGCGGAAAGCACGGCAAAGCCGACCTCCCATGCGCCCGTTGGCGCACCGGTGCCATCAACCGCGACGATGGCGTATGGAATACGGCCTTCGCCAACTGAATAGGCAGACGCAAACGCCTGAAAGCCCGTGGGAGCAGTGCCGGACAACGTGATGTCGCCCGTCCCTGTCGTCGTCGTCGTGTCGCGAACGCGGTCACGAAAGGCACTCATTAGAGGCCAAGGCTCCACGTCACATTCAGCACATCCGATGTCGCCACGGTGCGGTTGCCGCCGGAGAAATCACCAGCCGACAACAGAACGCCCGTGGTGTTATCCTTGGTGGCCGAGCCTGCGCTCACCAGAAAACAGCCCGCGACCGTGCCGCCAGAGGTGAAGGTGAACGCAACAGCCGCAGACGTTGCCTTGCTGCCAGCCGAGGCCGCAGCGAATGCTGGTGTGGGCCGGTTGCCGGAATAAGCCGGGGCATTGGCGCCGCCGACTTCCGTCCACGACGCATGGGATGCCATCGTGTCGCCTGCGACCGCAGTGCCCGCACTTTTCAGGCCCATGACGAAAGCGGCGGTATAAGCCGATCCCGCCAGATACTTGTCGAGCGCATCGTTCTTGCCGACCGTCGTCACGACATTGAAAATTTCATCGGCCCATTTCAGGTTGCCGTCGGCATCAAAGCACTCGACCACATAGTGGCCCTTGGCAGACACAACTTCGCCAATTTCAGAACGGGCGATCAGGCTGGCCGCCGTTGCCGCAACCGCATTCATGGATTCATTCATTTCGGATCACCCTTGGAGAGATGGATTACTTGGCTTGTTTGGCGCCGGGCTTGGCCTCGGCCTTGGGAGCGGGCGCACCTTCGGTGGCCCAGCCATTGGCAATGGCAATGGCGGCAAGGTTGCCGGTCACATCGTCACCGATGGCAAACGTCGTGGGGTAGATGTCGCCATCGGCCACACCGTCAAACTGCTTCACAACCTTGGCCATGGTCACCCTCGCCTGCATGCAAAAGAAAAGGCAGGGCGCACCGCGAAGGGTCGCCCTGCCAATGTGTTCAAATCCCGGATCAGACCGAGATGTTCAGTGCCTTCACGGCCAGTGGGTCGTCCAGCACACCACCTACCCGTTTGGTGGTGTAGAACATCACGTAGGGCTTGTTGGTGTAGGGGTCGCGCAGCACACGAATGCCGGCACGGTCATAGATCGTGTAGGCACGCTTGAAGTCGCCGAACAGGACGGGCTTTGCCGAAGCGGCAATGGCCGGCATGTCTGGCACTTCAATTACGGGATAGCCCGCCAGGGTGGAGGGCTGGCCAGCCGCATAGGTGGGCTGCCACAGGTAGTTGTTGGTCGAGTCCTTCAACAGGCGGATGGCACCGAGAGTGCCGCGGTTCATGGCGAAGCTGGCGCGCGGCGTGAAAGCCGACGGCAGTGCATGAATGAGGGCGATCAGCGCATCAGCCGTCACCTGCGTGGCGTGGCCGGAATTGGTGGCCAGGATGGCACCTGAAGGGTGCGCAGTAGCATTGACGCCTCCAGTGACATAGGTCAGGATGCCATTGGGCTTGTTGACGCCATTGCCGCTGATGACAGCTGCACCTTCCTGGTAGGAGAATTCAAGTTCGGTTTCTGCAGCCAACCATGACTCGAGGTTGATTTCCGAATCATCAAGGATCTGCTGTGTCGCCGAAGGGTTGGCATAGATTTCGCCCCAGGCAATGGGCAGCGTGGCCAACTGTGGCCCAGCTGTTTCGGGGCGGGCGGCCGTTTCACCAACCCAACCAGAGGCCATGCCATGCTTGTTCACCAGCTTCGAGGCCGCATGCACACCCACGGTCTTCACGTTCATCAGCTGGCGCACCGAGGAGATGATCTTCAGTTCGTCATGGATGGTGCGGTCCCATTCAACCGGGGTCACATAGCCACCTTCGGCGGCGGTGCCCTTGTTGAGCGAAGCCTGGATATCGCCCTTTTTCATGTAGCCGGAGAAGGCTGCGGTATATTCCGCATCCACCACACGGTTGCCACGGCCACCATTGATCTCGACGGCGGCCAACTTGGCTGATGTGGCGTCGACAGCGGCCTGCAGGTCAGACACAGTCTTATTGATGCGGTCGACCTGCTCGGCCTTGACCACATCATCAAAGCCCTTCTTGATGTCCTTCAGCTGCTCGTCATGGCTGGTGCGCAGGGCGGCAACAGCCTTGTTAAGCTCGGCCAGAAGGGTCTTGGGGTCAGAAGCGTCGGCGCGCACGGCCGCGATGCCGCGATAGCTCGCAGCAGTGGAGAACTTGGTCATGGAATGATCCTCAGTTTTTGAGAGTTGCAAGAAGGCCGGAAAGGCCCGCGATAGCGTCAGCGTCAAAGCCTGACGGATCGGCAGCGTCGTGCATGCCGGCAGACACCTCTTTCAGCAGGGCACGGCGCTCGGAACGCGACATGCCCTGGTGTGAAAGGGCGGATTCAATGCGCCGCTTGGCGGCGATGTGACGGGGCAACTGGGCATTGGCAGTGCTGGCATCAGCATCATCCATCAGCGCATCGGCAAAGCCCTTGGCCACGGCGTCCTCGGCGGTCATGAATGTCTCGGCATCCATGATCTTCACCAGCTCTTTTTCAGCCATGCCGGTGCGCGCCATGTAGATCGATTGCATGCTTTCATCGACCTTGGAAAACACCTCCGCGGCGGCCATGAAGTCATTGGCATTGCCCACGACCACGCCCCAGGAATTGTGCACCATCATCATGGCGCCACGACCCATGGCGATCTCATCGCCAGCCATGGCGATGACCGAGGCGATGGAGGCTGCAAGGCCCAGAACCTCAATCCGCACCTTGGCCGGGTGGGCCGCCAGCATGTTGTAAATGGCCACGCCCTCGAATACGTCACCGCCGGGGGAGTTGATCTGCACTGTCACGTCACGGTCGCCAATGGCGCGCAGGGCACCGGCCATGCGCTTGGCGCTGAAACCATCACCCCAGGGATCATCGCCGATCACGCTGAATACCGAGATGGTGGCCGGCGCATCAGATGCGGCCAGCGGGCGTTCGGCCCACATCTCGAAGGCGCGCGACGGCGGGTCGAAATCGACGGCCGCCGTGGGGCGCTGCAAGGCGTTGATGGCGGGAAGTTTGCGAATGCTCATGGGGTGCCCCCTGTGTTGTTTGCCTGGCCTGGCATGACCAGGCCTGAACCATCCTTGTGCTTGCCGAGGCCCAGGCTTTCGCGCACCTCGTCAGCTTCCATCCATGGCATGTGGCCGCCAGAGCCCAAGGCCTTGGCGAAATATTCAGCCTGGTCCTTCATGGAACCGCGGGTCAGGTCGCGCTCATCAAAGTCGGCGATGACATGGCCCCACTCACTTTCCTGAATGCAGCTGCGCATGATGGCCTCTTCCCAGGCCGCAAAGTTGGGGGCGAGGCCCGCCGTGCGGAACATGATCACCAATTGCTCGATGCCTGAGCCCCAGGATGTGTCATCGAGCCCCATGAAAGGGCGCGGCACGCCGAACACCCGGGCCACTGCCTCGGTCTGCCGGTTGCGGGTTTCGTTGAGCTGGCTGTCAGACGCTGTTTGCGAGAACAGCGAGGCATCTGACCCGTCCTCAAGGACAAGCCATTTGCCCCGGTTGCGGGCACCGCTGTATTCATCATTCAGCTGGGTCTTCAGCCGGTCCAAGGCTTCGTCCGACAGATGCCCCGTCATCTTGAGGGCACCACTCGCCTGCATGCCTGACGAGAAGAGCGATGACATGGCAAGGCGTGCATCCCGCGCCAGGGTCAGGGCATCGGCTGCACGCTCAAGTGTTGAGATGGCGGTGATGCCATCCATCGACAGGCCCGGCTGCAGGCGGAACATGTCCTCGCTTGCAATCTCGGTGATGCCGTTTCCGGTGCGCACCTCGTAATAGACAGACCAGTCAGACCGTTGCTTGACCAAGACGCGGCTGTTGTCGATCGGCACCAGCATGAGGATGCGGTTGCCGGATGAACGCACCACGCGGGCATAGGCGCTGCCATGCACCAGGGCACGGAACTGCATCAGGCTTTTGAATTCGTAGGGTGTCTGCCAGCTGTTGGGCTTGAAGCGAAACAGCCTGTAGAGCGGGTGTTTGGTATCAACGGCCATCTTGCCGTCAGTATCAAGTTTCTTGATCTCGAGCGGCAGCATGCCGATTATGCCGCAAATCAGCGACAGGCAGCGGTAAACATCCTCGTTGCGCAGCGCCTCATCCACGCTGACGGATGCACCGCCACTGCGCATGTACTCCAGAAACCGTGGATCATTGAGGGAGAAGGGCACGCCCTCGGCACGCGGGCCCACCATGTGGCGGCCCGACGAATAACCACCACCCGGCCCGCCAAATGCCTGGCGGACTCTTGCAAAAATGCCCATCACACCACCAAAATTCCACGGGTTTCATAAATCGACGGCGGCTTGCTTTTCTCAGCCATGCTGAGGCCGATCGCCATGATCAGCGCCACAATGCCGTCGATCTTCTCGGTTGACTTGTTCTTGGCCGGTTTGATGTTGCCGGCCGCGTCCTGCTCGACCGCGGCATTGGCCGCCATCCATTGCAGGACCGGATTGTTGCCATGGTCAAAGCCATGGGACATGACCAGCCGTTCCAGCTCTTTCGTGGGCGCGCCCATGGAGGCCATGCCCTGGCGATAGAGTGTCACCGGCAATCCTTCGGACTGCAGCTGGTTTGACAGTTGAGTTGCGTTCCATGCGTCGATCGCCAAGCCCTTCACCTGGAAGGTCGAGGCATCGCGGAACACGATTTCCTTCACGTAGTCGTAATCGGTCACGTTGCCCGGTGTGGCGGTGATCACGCCTTGCTTCACCCAGTCGGCATAAGGCACGCGGTCGCGCCGTGTGCGGGTGTCAACATGGTCTTGCGGCACGAAATAGCGGGACAGCACAACAGCCGGTTCATCGCCATGGGGCGGGAAGAACCATTCGAGCGCCGTGATGTCGCGGGTCTGCGCAAGGTCGAGCCCACCGAAACAGGGACGGCCCTTGAGGCGTTCCTCAAAGCCGCGCCAGCGGTTTTGGTCAGCAGCATCACCGGTGCATTGGCGCCAATGATCCATCGGCAGCCAGCGGACAGATTGCTCCACCCACATGTTGAGGTGATAGCGCTTGAAGTCGTTTTCGAGGCGCGGGCTTTCCCGTGCCTGTTTGCATTGGTCCTCGAGGTAGGACAGTTTCAGCGACACGCCCAGATTGGGGTTGGCCTTCTTCCAGGTCTCAGGCGATGTCCAGTCGTCATCAGGATCCGCAGCATAGATGACCACATAGGTTTCAGGGTCATCGATGATGCCGTCCCTGATCTTCAGCGACGTGTTCCACAGCTCCCAGCCATAGCCCTGCCGTTCACCGGCTGTTGAGATGATGAAGTCCAGGGGCTGGCGGCGCGCACCCATGCCTTGCGTCAGGAATGTGTGTAGGCGCGAGTCGCGCCATTCATGGGCTTCGTCACCGATCAAGCCGTGCGGGCTCAATCCGTGTTTGCCGCGCGGGATGCCTGAGAGTGGCACCCAGCTCGACATCAGTTGCGGGCAAAACATGCCAGCCTTGGTCACTTCATAAAGCGCACTCAGGTCAGGCGAGAACTGCACCATGGCAGCACCACGGCTGAAACTGATCTCGGCCTGGTTGCCGTCGGTCGCATGGCTGAACACCTGGCCACCCGGCTCGCCATC
>Ga0228703_1001570_pt1 | contig 13655 bp, 13 predicted proteins | sample McNCre217_Aug_MG_3_FD_178020 | JGI IMG/M metagenome (GOLD analysis project Ga0228703, IMG submission 178020) | Freshwater microbial communities from McNutts Creek, Athens, Georgia, United States - 29-17_Aug_MG | ecosystem: Environmental > Aquatic > Freshwater > Creek | place: USA: Georgia... | reverse complement strand
TGGCAGACCCGGGCAAGATCGATTTCGTGGTTGTTCGCGAGGGTACCGAGGGTCCTTACGTGGGCAACGGCGGTGCCATCCGCGTCGGCACCGAGCACGAGGTGGCCAACGAGGTCTCCGTCAACACTGCCTTCGGTGTGGAGCGCACCGTTCGCTACGCCTTTGAACTGGCCAGCACTCGCGACCGCAAGAAGGTCACTCTGGTGCACAAGCACAACGTGCTGGTTCACGCCGGTTCGATGTGGCAGAAAATCGTCAACCGCGTCGCCGAGGAATACCCGGGCATCAGCCACGACTACCTGCACATCGATGCCGCAACTATTTTTATGGTCACCGACCCGGAGCGCTTCGACGTCATCGTGACCGACAACCTTTTCGGTGACATCCTCACCGACCTAGCCGCCGCGATCACCGGCGGAATTGGGCTGGCCGCCAGCGGAAATATCAATCCGGATGGCGACTTCCCGAGCATGTTCGAACCGGTACATGGTTCGGCGCCAGACATCGCAGGCAAGAACCTTGCCGACCCAACTGCCGCCATCCTGAGCGCGGCAATGCTGCTGCACCACCTGAAGAACCCGGTGGCCGCAGGGCGAATCGAGCGCGCGGTGGCGGCAGACCTAGCCAGCCGTGGCAGCGCAAAGCGATCCACCAGCGATGTGGCTCAGGCTATCTTCGCGTACCTCTAACCTTCTTAGAAACTCAGCTGTATCGCCGCCAACGACGGCGTGCGGTACGAAAGGCAAAATCATGAGCTACCAGTGGACTGTCACCAAAAACAGCAACCCGCTACCGGATGCACAGCGTGAGGAAATCCTCAAGGCTCCGGTGTTTGGCGCCAACCTCACCGATCACCAGATCGTGGTGACCTGGACCAAAGACGAGGGCTGGCACGATGCCCGAGTTGAGCCATACGGCCCAATCATGATGGATCCGAGTGCCGCCGTGCTTCACTACGGCCAGGAGATCTTCGAGGGCATCAAGGCCTACCGTCACGAAGACGGCAGCATTTGGACCTTCCGCCCGGTTGCCAATGCCGAACGCCTGCAGCGCAGCGCACACCGCATGGCGCTGCCAGAACTGCCGGTCGAGATCTTCGTTGAAAGCCTGAAGCAGTTGATCGCGGTTGATGGCGCCTGGGTGCCACAGCCAGTGGACGAAAAGACCCTGTACATTCGCCCATTCGAGATTGCCGCCGAAAACTTCCTCGGTGTACGTGCCGCGCACCGCGCCGAGTATCGCGTGATTGCCAGCCCGGTTGGCCCGTACTTCACCGGTGGTGTCAAGCCGGTAAAGATTTGGATCTCCACCGAGACCAACCGCGCCGGCAAGGGCGGAACCGGCGAGGCCAAGACCGGTGGAAACTACGCGGCTTCGCTGCTGGCTCAGAACGAAGGCTACGAAAACGGTTGCTCGCAGGTAATGTTCCTGGATGCCGAGACCGGCACTCACATCGAAGAACTTGGCGGCATGAACCTGTTCTTCGTTTACGCCGACGGCCACGTTGTGACCCCGGCCCTGGACGGCAGCATCTTGCACGGCATCACCCGCGACAGCGTGATCACCCTGATCAAGGACCGCGGCATCAAGATTGAAGAGCGCCTGATTACCCTGGACGAGGTCCGGGAAGGATTCAACAGCGGCGCCATCACCGAGATCTTCGCCTGCGGTACCGCCGCGGTAATCACCCCGGTTGGTCAGTTGAAGAGCCGCACCGAGACCATCGGTGCCGACGACGCACCTGCCGGCGAACTCACCGTAAGTCTGCGTGAAGAACTGACCGGCATTCAGTACGGCCGCGTGGCAGACCGCCACAACTGGCTGGTAAAGCTGAGCGACTAAGGACTCAACATGCGAATCGCCCGCTTCGAACACAACGGAACCACTGCTTTCGGAACTGTGATCGGGGAGGGCGATTCGGCTTATCTGACGGTGCTGCACGGCAACCCGATGCTGGGCCTGACCGAGCCCACCGGAGAACACCTGAGTCTGGCCGAGGTGCAGCTACTGCCACCATCGGAGCCGAGCAAGATTGTGTGCGTAGGTAAAAACTATGGCGCTCACATTGCCGAGATGGGTCTGACCGGTGGGTCCGAACCAACCATTTTCCTGAAGCCTCCGAGTTCGCTTATTGGTCACGGCCAGGCGATTGTTTTGCCCTGGCAGTCCAAGCAGGTGGAGCTAGAGGTTGAGCTGGCAATCGTGATTGGCCACCGCGCCAAGAACGTCTCGCCCGAGGACGCCCTCGGTGTGGTTTGGGGATGCACAATTGCGAATGACGTGACCGCTCGAGACCTGCAGGCCACCGACGACCAGTGGATGCGCTCCAAGAGCTTCGACACCTTCTGCCCGGTTGGCCCATGGGTGGAGACCGATTGGAAGCCAGCCGGCCAGCGCATTTGGAGCGAAGTTGTTGGCGCGGATGGTCTGGCAGAGGTTCGCCAAGACGATTCCTTGAACTCGATGATCTTTGACGTGCCAACCATCATCAGTTACATCAGCAAGAACCTGACCCTGCTTCCGGGTGACATCATTTTGACCGGCACACCGAGCGGAATCTCGGGCATAATGGCTGGGCAAAAGGTAGTTTGCTCGGTGGAAGGTATTGGCTCCCTGGCCAACCCCGTTTGCTAACTAGCATTGGCTGTTAGCCCCCAAATGGCCGCGGGTAAACTGGACTAATCATGTCTGCAATCACCGCACCCTTTAGCACCGCGGAAGGCGTCGACGTTCGCGTCCGCTTCTGCCCATCGCCAACCGGAACCCCGCACGTGGGTCTAGTGCGCACCGCCCTCTTCAACTGGGCATACGCGCGTCACACCGGAGGAACCTTCGTGTTCCGCATCGAAGACACCGATGCCGAGCGCGACAGCGAAGAGAGCTTCGAGATGATCCTGGACGGCCTCGGCTGGCTGGGTATCAACTGGGACGAGGGCGTCAACGTCGGTGGCCCAAACGAGCCGTACCGCCAGAGTCAGCGCAAGGACATCTACCTTGATGTAGTGGAGAAGCTGAAGGCCAGCGGCCACATCTACGAGAGCTACCTGACCGGCGAGGAAATTGACGCTCGCAACGAGGCAGCCGGCCGCGCCAAGCAGCTTGGCTACGACAACTCGGAGCGTGACCTCACCGAGGAGCAGCGTGCCGCATACCGTGCCGAGGGCCGCCAGCCGGCACTGCGCCTGCGCGTGCCAGACCAGGACATCAGCTTCAACGACCTGGTTCGCGGCGAGATCACCTTCCCGGCCGGATCTTTCCCAGACTTCGTTGTGGTACGCCCGAACGGCCAGCCGCTCTACACCCTGGTCAACCCGGTAGATGATGCCCTCATGCGCGTGACCCACGTGCTGCGTGGCGAGGACCTGCTGTCTTCCACCCCACGCCAAATTGCGCTCTACAACGCGCTGTTCGAGGCTGGCATCGCCGAGTGGATTCCGCAGTTTGGCCACCTGCCATTCGTGATGGGTGAGGGCAACAAGAAGCTTTCCAAGCGAGACCCAGAGAGCAACCTGTTCCACCACCGCGACCGCGGCTTCATCCCAGAAGGCCTGCTCAACTACCTGGCACTGCTGGGTTGGGGCCTGAGCGCAGACCAGGACATCTTCACCCTGGAAGAACTGGTTGCCAACTTCGACGTGAAGAACGTGAACCCTAACCCGGCACGCTTCGATCAGAAGAAGGCCGACGCCATCAACGCCGCACACATTCGCCTGCTGACTCCGGATGATTTCAAGAACCGCTTGGTTCCGTATCTTCAGTCCGCCGGTCTGGTGGGTGCCGAGCTGACTGCTCGCCAGGAAGAGATTCTGAGCGAAGCCGCCCCACTGATTCAAGAGCGCATCGTGGTGCTTTCTGAGGCGGCGCCGATGCTCGGATTCCTGTTCAAGCAAGCAGCAGACATCACCATCGACGACGACGCCAAGGCCGGTCTGCCAGAGAACTCGGCGGAGGTTGCTAGCGCAGCCATCACCGCGCTGGAAGCAATTGCCGAAACCGATTTCAAGACCGAGGCCATTCAGAACGCGCTGCAGGTAGCGCTCATCGAGGGCCTAGAGCTGAAGCCACGAGTTGCCTTCGGACCGATTCGCACCGCGATCAGCGGCCGCCGAATCTCGCCACCGCTATTTGAAAGCATGGAGATTCTGGGTAAGGCCGAGAGCCTGGCACGACTAAAGCAGTTTGCTCAGACCGCCTAGGTGCGTGTAAAGTAGAGAGTCGGTGCCGGCCTTAGGGCGGCCCGAAACATACTCTGGGGTATGGTGTAATTGGCAACACGGAGGTTTCTGGTACCTTTGTTCTTGGTTCGAGTCCAGGTACCCCAGCTTTGAAAAACGGTCCGATTTCGGGCCGTTTTTGCTTTTAATTGCGCTGCTTCGCCCGCGCGCATAAAGCACGTCCTCAACCTGAAGCTCTAACTGGTTTAGGCTGTGGTCATGACTCAGTATGTGGATGAGGTCGAGACTTACCTGGCCGGAGTGCCGGTGAAGTATCAGGCACCGCTTCGCCGCGTGATGGATATTCTCGTTGCGGAACTGGGCATTGAGCCGCGGATTAGCTATGGCATTGTGGCTTTTACAATCAGTGGCAAGTACGGCATCTATGTGAGCGGTTGGAAAGATCACATGAGCTTTCATGGCGGCCACTTCTTGGAGCCGCTGGCTGAAAAACACCCGGATTGGTTCAAGCGCAAAGGCGCAACCATTTGGTTCCAGGACCAACCGGAACTGCCAGTCGAGGTAATTCGCTCGGTTATTGCGGCGCGCTTCGAGAGCATGCCGGACGAACTTCGCCCAGCCGCTACCTGACAGGGCAAAACTGCCCACCGAGTTCGCCTACTCGAAGTCCAGGACCTCACCGATTTCCAGGTAGCGGAACTTTCCGCCGTGCTTTTCGGTTACCGCCTGAATCCGGCCGTTGTTCAGCTCGTGACCCTGGGCGCTCAGGTGAATGTTGTGGGTGGCAAAGCTGAGATTTGGGCGCACGTCGTCTACAAAGTCCATGACCTCGCTGATCTTCAGCCAGGGTGCGCTCGACGGGCAAGCCAAAACGGCCACCGGGCGATCCGGGCGGGTGAAAGAGTCTCCAGGGTAGTAGAGGGTGTCGTTCACCATCACGCCGGTGTTTTGAATCAAAGGAATTGAACGGTGAATCTCGGCGTGCATGGCACCAAAGAATTCCAACTGGAAGCTGCCTGCCAGGTGCAGGTCTCCGTGGAACACGGCGATGGTGTTGAAGCGCTCCGGGTGCGGGGCGGCGGCAAGGCGCTCGCAGACATCGGTGGGGGCGTAGATTGGCACTCCTGGGTTTAGCGCGATGATGCGCTCCAGCTGCTCCTCGTAGCAGTGGTCATCGTGCTTGTGGGTCAGCACCACGGCCTTCACGTTGGTCATGCCATCCATGGCCTCGGTGTAGAAACCAGGGTCGATAATCAGGCGCTCCTCGCCATCGATGAGTTCAAGGCAGGCGTGTCCGTGTTTAATCATGCGCATGTTTTTAACCTAGTCTTGTTTGGACAGGAGGGGCTCATGGAGTTTGAAACCGAGCAAGCTGAGACGGCAGCGCAGCTAGAAGCTGCGGCAATTCAGCCGGCTGACTCGCGCGATTTTGTTTCCAAAATCCCAGTCGCTCGCCTCGGGGTACCGTTGCTCACTTGGCCCGGTGTAGTTCTGGCGCTCGGCTTCGCCGGGTACCTCCAAATAGGTGCCGCGTTGAACTGGCCGGGGGCCAGTGGCAGCTACTGGGTTGTTGCCGGTGGAGTTCTAGCGATGGCAGTGCTGGGGCGCATCGCAAACGGGTTCTATCTCAATAGGGGTCTGCGCCGCCTGGCTCAGGCCACCGAGGAAACGGCCAGTGCCCAACAGCACACTTTGACTCGTACCGCGCGTTTCCTGCAGCTGGGAACGGTATTGCTCGCAATCGCGGCGGCCGTTGCCTGGCCGACCACTGGTCGAAGCCTCGAATTCACCATCTCAACGGTGGTGGCTCTATTGCTCTTGGCTAACGCTCCCGCGCTGGCCCTACTTGTGCCGCTGGCCGTTGCCTTGGCCACCGAGCAAGCCAAGCGGTTAGGCGCCCGCATAAATGACCGTGCCGGCTTCGAGAAACTTGCCGGTCTCGATCTAGTGCTTTTTGACAAGACCGGCACCTTGACCACCGGTGAACGCCGATTTGTCGCAGCCCGATTGACTCGCCGCGGGGGGTTAGAAAGCCAAGACGAACTCTTGGCGGTGGCAGCCGGTCTGGAACAAACTGGAGATGATCCAGTAGCACTGGCAATTCGCACCGAGGCTGAGGCCCGCGGGATCGAGTCGGTGCCGGTGAAAGACATCATGGTGATTCCGGGAATCGGTGTCTCTGGTCGTTTCGATGAGTTCCGGCTCTACGCCGGCGGGCCGGCGCTGCTCACCCGTCAGCGAATTCAAATCGACGTGCAGGACCTATACGCCGCAGATGCGATGAACAGTCAAGGCAACACAGTCATCTACCTGGTGCGCGATGACATTCTCCTTGGATACGTGGCCCTGAGCGATCACGTGCGAGCCACGAGTGCAGACGCGGTGTGGCGTCTGCAGCAGGTTGGCAAGAAAGTTGGGCTGCTCTCGGGCGACGCCCACGGAGTAGGCGCCAATCTGAAGAAGATTCTGACGTTGGATGAGGTGTATTCCGAGGTTCTACCGCATCAAAAGGCCGATGTTGTTGCAAAGCTGCAGGGCGATGGTCGCTCGGTGGGTATGGTCGCCCATCCGGTAATCGGCGCTGCCGCAATGTCGGCGGCGGACGTAGGTTTGGCGTTCGGTGTGGAGCGAGAAGGCGCAACCGGTGTTGCTCCGATTGAATTGCTTTCCACTGACCCGGAACTGGTCTCGGAAACCGTAGAACTCTCCAGAGACCTGCGCGGCAAGATTCGAGCTGGCATCTGGCTGGTCGGCGGCTACCACGGTGTGCTCCTGGTGCTGGCCTCTGGTGTCTTTGGTTTTGCCTTCCCACCGATTCTGGCCGCCGCGCTTAGCCCCGCGCTAGGGTTGGGTTTGACCGCCATGCTGCGCCGGCTTTGGAGAAAGGCTTGACCGCGCTGCCAGTGGGAGTCGTAATCAACCCCACCAGCGGCAAGGGTAAGGGTGCCAAAGCAGCGGCTAAGGTTTGGCAGGCGCTCGCCGCGGAGCCCACGGTTGATCTGAGTGGCGCCAGTTATGAGGAGGCTCTGACCAATGCGCGGGCTGCGGTCGCCGAAGGTGCGATTGGCGCATTGATTGTGGTTGGTGGCGATGGCATGGTTCACCTCGGAGTGAACGCCTGCGCAAATAGTGAGGTTCCGCTGGGAATCGTGGCCGCCGGAACCGGAAACGACAGCGCGGTGGCGCTTGGTCTGCCGCTTGATGACGCGGCGGAGTCCGTGGCCGTGGCGCTCAAATTCCGAAGCAATCCCCGCCGAGTGGACGTGCTTTCGGGGGAGTCTCGCGCAAGCCTGGATGCACCCGAGGGTAGTCGAAAGTTCCTTTCATTTGGCACGATCTCTGCCGGTTTCGATGCCCTGGTAAACGCCCGAGCAAACCGCATGAGCTGGCCAAAAGGCTCAAGTCGCTACCAGGTTGCGATGGTCCTGGAGTTAGCGAAGTTCCGCGGCATCAAGTACCTGGCCGCCATCGATGGCACCGAGCGTCGGCTTGAGGCGATGCTCTGTGCGGTGGCGAACGCACCGGCATTCGGGGGTGGCATGTTGATTGCCCCGCACGCCAAGTTTGACGACGGAAAACTGGACTTGTTCCTAGTGCACCGAATCAAGCGAAGCACACTGCTGAGGATATTTCCGAGCGTATACAAGGGTGGACACGTCTCACATCCGGCCGTGGAATTCGTGGAAGCCACCCAGGTGAGGTTAGACAACGGAGACTTGCCGACCTACGCCGATGGGGAGTTTGTAGGTTATTCCCCAGTCACGGCCACCATTGCTCCGGGAGCCTTGCTGGTGTGTGCGCCGCCCAAGAGTTAACCAAAAAACGGTTTGCGTGACACCCCAAATTCATGGCATAATAGACAGGTTGCTCAAACGGCCCCATCGTTTAGCGGCCTAGGACGCTGCCCTCTCACGGCAGTAGCAGGGGTTCAAATCCCCTTGGGGTCACGATACTCGCTCTTGGTTGACGAAAGTCCCGGGAGCGAGTTTTCTTTTCCGCGTATTTTGGTGCTGCTTCGCCCGCACGCATAAAACACGACTCGGCCCATGCAAACAGCGTGACCGCACGCATAAACCACAGCTCGATCAGTGTCGCCTGACTTAGGCTCTGGCTTGGCGCAACTGGCGCAGCGCAAAGGCAAGCACGATGGCCACCGGAATCAACGCCACAGCCGAAAGACCGGCGTAGGTGACGCTGGCCAGGATGACTCCTGCGATTGCGCCTCCGCCGGCTCCGCTAAGGCTCTGCAGGGCATCCGAGAGTCCCTGCACGTTTGGCTTTTCATCGCCGCTGACCGAATCGGTGAGCAGTGCCGAACCCGAAACCGTTCCGGCCGACCAGCCGAGACCAAGCAGCAGCAAGCCAATGCTTAGGCTGAATCGATCCATGTCGCCAAACCAGGTGAACATCAGCGATGCGCCGAGCATCAGCTGCGAGATGATGATCAGCGGCACCCGGCCCCAGCGGTCCGCCAGCCAACCAAAGACCGGACTAAGGGCGTACATGCCCGCTACGTGCAGGCTAATGGTGAACCCAACAATTACGAGATCAAACCCCATGCCCTTCATGTGCACGGTGGTCATACTCATCACGGCCACCATCACCATGTGGCTCAGGGCGATAGCCAGAATGGCGAAGCGCGCCTTAGGGTTCTTGCCCAGGATGCCGAAGGCCGCCGGCAGCGATACCTTTGGTCGTAGCCCGGTCTTGCTGGAATCCAGCGAGCGCGCAGTCAGCAGCGGGTCCGGGCGTAGGCCGATGAGGAAAGCTGTGGAACCGGCAATCTGCGCCATCACGGTAATCAGAAATGGACCGGTGAGGTGCGGCAGGTGTAACAGGTTTCCAAGTGCCTCACCCGGTTCAAAGAGGTTTGGGCCAATCACGGCACCGATTGTGGTGCCCCAAACGACAATCGCAATATCACGGCCGGAGTGGCGCAGCGATGGCAGGTCGGTGGCGGCGAAGCGGGCCTGAAGACCAATGGCGCTTGCGGCACCGAGCCCAAAAAAGCCAACCAATAGCAATGGGAACCAGCCCAGAATGCCGGCCAGCACCGAAAGGAGGGCACCCGCGATCGCAATGGACGAGCCGGTTACTAGGGCAACTCGGCGACCGCGGTTTGACGCTAGGCGAGCCAACGGGAATGCCCAGACCGCGGTTCCTAAAGTGCTAAAAGTGGCGCCGGCACCCGCCCAGGCGGGAGTGCCCGAGAGCTTTTCGGCAAGCAGAGCACCGATTGAGACCACCACTCCCACACCGAACCCACTCAGCAACTGCCCCAGGACCAGGGTGCGTAGCACTCGGCGCTGTAGTGCTGGGATTGCTGGGTTTTGCGCTGTGCTCATTGTTCCAGCCTAGCCCCGTTAGCCTATTTTTCGGCGACCGCTGCTGCCGCTAGAGCGTGCAAGTGAAAATGGGACTTTGCCGCGCCAGAATGCGGTTAAAGGTAGAATTGCAGTTCCCGAGTTTGAGGTGTTTTCATGACGAATAAGCCGTTGACGCTGGCCGAGAAGGTCTGGCGCGATCACCTGGTTGTAGAGGGCAAAGACGGCGCCCCAGACCTCCTATACATCGACCTTCACCTCATCCACGAGGTCACCAGCCCGCAGGCCTTCGATGGTTTGCGCATGGCTGGTCGTCCGGTCCGTCGCACCGATCTCACCATCGCCACCGAGGACCACAACACCCCGACCCTGGACATCGACAAGCCAATCGCGGATGTAACCAGCCGCACCCAGATTGAGGCACTGCGTAAGAACGCCGCCGAGTTCGGTGTGCGCATTCACTCGCTCGGTGATGCCAACCAAGGAATCGTTCACGTGGTTGGACCGCAGCTGGGCTTGACTCAGCCTGGCATGACCGTGGTTTGTGGCGACAGCCACACCAGCACCCACGGTGCCTTTGGTTCGCTTGCCATGGGCATTGGTACCAGCGAAGTCGAGCATGTCCTGGCTACCCAGACCCTGCCCTTGAAGCCGTTCAAGACCATGGCCATCAACGTCGAGGGCACTCTGCGCCCGGGCGTGACCGCAAAGGACATCATCCTGGCAGTCATCGCCAAGATTGGCACCGGTGGCGGTCAGGGTTACGTCCTGGAATACCGCGGCAGCGCAATCCGTGCACTGAGCATGGAAGGTCGCATGACCATCTGCAACATGAGCATCGAGGCCGGTGCTCGTGCCGGAATGGTTGCTCCGGACGAGACCACCTATAAGTTTGTGAAGGGTCGCCCGCACGCACCGGAAGGCGCCGACTGGGATGCCGCAGTTGCTTACTGGGACACCCTGCCAACAGATGAAGGCGCCAAGTTTGACGCCGAGGTAAACATCGACGCCAACAAGCTGGACCCTTTCGTAACCTGGGGTACCAACCCGGGCCAGGGCGTCTCGCTGCTGGAATCGGTGCCAAACCCGGCAGACATCGCCGACGCCAACGAGCGCGAGGCTGCAGTCAACGCGCTGAAGTACATGGACCTCAAGCCGGGCACTCCGATGCGCGACATCAAGGTGAACACCGTGTTCGTCGGCTCTTGCACCAACGGTCGCATCGAGGACCTGCGCGCCGCCGCCGGCATCATCCAGGGTCGCACCAAGGCCAGGGACATCACCATGCTGGTGGTGCCAGGTTCCGCCAAGGTCCGCCTGCAGGCCGAGGCCGAGGGCCTGGACAAAATCTTCACCGATTTTGGTGCCGAGTGGCGCTTTGCCGGTTGCTCGATGTGCCTGGGTATGAACCCTGACCAGCTGGCTCCGGGTGAACGCGCAGCTAGCACCAGTAACCGCAACTTCGAGGGCCGCCAAGGCAAGGGTTCACGCACTCACCTGGTCTCGCCAGTTGTTGCTGCCGCGACCGCCGTGCGCGGAACTCTATCTAGCCCGGCAGACCTGCCGCCGCTTGAGCCACTGACCACCGGAATCGCGACCCTGGGGAACAACTAATGGAAAAGTTCGAAGTTTTCACCGGCACCGCGGTTCCGCTGCGTCGCAGCAACGTTGACACCGACCAGATCATTCCGGCCGTCTACCTAAAGCGCATCACCAAGACTGGCTACGACGACGCGTTGTTCGCTGCTTGGCGCGGCGAGCCAGACTTCATCCTCAACCAGGAGCCATACAAGGCAGGCCAGGTTTTGATTGCTGGCGCTGACTTCGGCACCGGCTCTAGCCGTGAGCATGCCGTCTGGGCGCTGCGCGACTACGGTTTCAAGGCGGTGTTCAGCAGCAAGTTCGCCGACATCTTCCGCGGTAACTCCGGCAAGCAGGGTCTGCTCACCGGTCTGATCACCGAGGCAGACACCGAAAAACTCTGGGCGGCCATCGAAGCCAACCCAGGCATTGGCGCAACCGTGAACCTGCAGGACCGTACCGTCAGCATCGGTGACCTAAGCGTGTCCTTCGACATCGATGATTACACTAGGTGGCGTCTGCTTGAAGGCCTGGACGACATCGGTCTGACCCTTCAAAATGAGCAGGCGATTGCAGAGTACGAGGCTAAGCGACCATCGTTTAAGCCAAAGACCCTGCCTGCCAAGGGAGTCTAATGAGCCAGATCACCGTCGTCGGCGGTAAGCCTCTTAAGGGTCGAGTAGACCTCAAGGGTGCCAAGAACCTGGTCACCAAGGCCATGGTTGCGGCGCTGCTCGGTGACTCCACCAGTGTGCTCAAAGACGTTCCACGTATCTCCGACGTAGACGTGGTTCAGCGCCTTCTGGTGCTGCACGGCGTGAACATCGACTTCGCCGAAGACGGCACAATGACCATGGACCCGAGCGGTGTGAAGAGCGCGCGCATCGTGGACATCGACGCCCACGCTGGCTCCAGCCGTATCCCTATTCTTTTCTGTGGCCCGCTGCTGCACCAATTGGGTGAGGCGTTCATCCCTGGCCTCGGTGGCTGCGACATCGGCGGACGTCCTTTGGACTTCCACTTTGATGTGCTGCGCAACTTTGGTGCGGTCATCGAGAAGCTGCCAAACGGCACCCGTTTGAGCGCACCAAACGGTCTCCACGGCGCCAAGATGAGCCTGCCTTATCCTTCGGTTGGTGCCACCGAGCAGGTGCTGCTCACCGCGGTTCGCGCCGAGGGTAAGACTGAACTTTCCGGTGCTGCAATCGAGCCAGAGATCATGGACCTCATCGCGATTCTGCAGAAGATGGGCGCCATCATCTCGGTGGATGCCGACCGCGTGATTCGCATCGAGGGCGTCAAGACCATGGGTGGCTACACCCACCGAGCACTGTTTGACCGCAACGAGGCCGCCAGCTGGGCTGCCGCCGCACTGGCCACCAAGGGCGATATTTTCGTTGGTGGTGCGCGTCAACCCGAGATGATGACTTTCCTCAACGTCTTCCGCAAGGTGGGTGGTGCTTTCCAGATTGAGGACGAAGGCATCCGCTTCTGGCATCCGGGTGGCACCCTGAAGTCTGTGGTTATTGAGACCGATGTGCACCCTGGCTTCATGACCGACTGGCAGCAGCCGCTGGTGGTTGCACTCACACAGGCCGAGGGCATGAGCATCATCCACGAGACCGTGTACGAGAACCGTTTTGGCTTCACCGATGCCCTCAACCAGATGGGCGCACAGATTCAGCTTTACCGCGAATGCCTGGGCGGCACCAGTTGCCGTTTTGGCCAGCGCAACTACTTCCACTCCGCGGTAATCAGCGGGCCAACCAACCTCAAGGGTGCGGACATTCGTGTTCCGGACCTGCGCGGTGGTTTCAGCCACATGGTCGCAGCGCTTGCAGCCGAAGGCACCTCGAACGTCACCAACGTGCAGCTGATTTCCCGCGGTTACGAGAACTTCCTGCAGAAGCTGACCGATCTCGGCGCTGATTTCACCTACACCGAATAGGAACCAGGACTATGGCAAGCAAGAAGAGTGCGCTCCCGATGCCAAAGTTCCACAAGTCCGAGTTGAACCCCGGACTGCAATCGGTGGCCCTGTGGCTAGTGCCCCTGGTCCGCCTGATGTTCGGCCTTCGCGTCAAGGGCATGGAGAAGCTTCCCAAGACCGGCGCCTATGTTCTGGTAGCCAATCACGTCACCAATGTTGACCCGCTGGCGGTGGCCTATTTCGTCTATGCCAAGCTGCGTAGGGCACCGCACTTTTTGGCAAAAGAGAGCCTGTTCCGCATTCCACTGGTTGGCAAGATCTTGCTTCGCGCCGGTCAGATTCCGGTTTACCGCAGCAGTGGCAACCGCAACGATGAACCGCTGCGCATGGCTCACGAATACTTGAAGCACGGTCACACGATCGCGATCTTCCCTGAGGGCACACTCACACGAGACCCTAACCTCTGGCCGATGCGGGGAAAGACCGGCGCGGTTCGCCTGGCGCTGGATACCAATGTTCCGGTTTATCCGATCGCTCACTGGGGTGCGCAAGACATCCTGCCGCGCTACGGCAGCAAGTTCCGCCCCGGTTTTTGGAAGCGCGTGGACATCCTGGTTGGTGACCAGATCGACCTCCGCGAGTTCC
>Ga0228703_1001569_pt1 | contig 13660 bp, 13 predicted proteins | sample McNCre217_Aug_MG_3_FD_178020 | JGI IMG/M metagenome (GOLD analysis project Ga0228703, IMG submission 178020) | Freshwater microbial communities from McNutts Creek, Athens, Georgia, United States - 29-17_Aug_MG | ecosystem: Environmental > Aquatic > Freshwater > Creek | place: USA: Georgia... | reverse complement strand
TACGCCAACAGCAAGAAGGCCTGATCGCCCATGACCCGGCGCCGCGTTGTTGTCACGGGTTTGGGATGCATCAGCCCCGTGGGCAACACGGTGGCGGATGCATGGTCCAACCTGCTTGCCGGTCAATCCGGCATCGGTCTGATCACGAAGTTCGACGCTTCGGCACTGGCCTGCAAGATTGCAGGCGAGGTCAAGAACTTCGATCTGGAGTCCTACATCAGCGCCAAAGAGGCGCGCACGATGGACACCTTCATTCACTATGGCATTGCCGCAGCCGCACAGGCCGTGGCCGATGCTGGCCTGGCCACCGGCGAGGCATTGGGTGAAGAAGAGGCGACCCGGATCGGCGTGGTCATTGGTTCTGGCATCGGCGGTTTGCCGATGATCGAAGAGACCCATGCCGAGTACACCAACCGCGGCCCGCGCCGCATTTCTCCTTTCTTTGTGCCGGCCTCGATCATCAACATGATCTCGGGCCACGTGTCCATGCGTGGTGGCTTCAAGGGCCCGAACCTGGCCGTGGTCACCGCCTGCACAACTGGCCTGCACAGCATTGGCGAAGCAGGCCGCCTGATCGAATACGGCGACGCCGATGTGATGATCGCCGGGGGTTCCGAGGCCACGGTTTCACCGCTGGGTGTGGGGGGCTTTGCCGCCATGCGCGCCCTGTCCACGCGCAACGATGACCCGACGGCCGCATCGCGTCCCTGGGACAAGGACCGTGACGGCTTTGTGCTGGGCGAAGGTGCCGGCGTTTTGGTGCTCGAAGAATACGAGCACGCCAAGGCCCGTGGCGCCAAGATTTACGCCGAGCTGGGCGGCTATGGCATGAGTGCTGACGCCGGCCACATGACCGCACCCAATATGGACGGTCCCCGCCGCGCCATGCTCAATGCTTTGCGCAATGCCGGTGTCAATGCCGACCAGGTGAACTACCTGAACGCGCACGGTACTTCCACGCCTCTGGGCGATGTGAACGAAACCAATGCCATCAAGGCGGCGCTGGGTGACCACGCGAAAAAGACGGTGGTCAGCTCGACCAAGTCCATGACAGGCCACTTGCTGGGTGGCGCTGGGGGCATCGAGAGTGTGTTCACCGTGCTGGCGCTGCACCACCAGAAAGTGCCGCCGACCATCAACCTGGTCAACCAGGATCCCGAGTGCGATCTGGACTACTGTGCCAACATCGCGCGCGATCTGAAGATCGATGTGGCCGTCAAAAACAACTTTGGTTTTGGTGGCACCAACGGCACTCTGGTGTTCAAACGCATCTGACGCCGGAGCCGCTTTCATGCGCAGCGCCCCACCCGTGCTTGTCCCGGTGGGGCGTTTTGTTTGGGGCCATGCGCTGGCGCTGGCTTCGGGCGTGGCCTTGTCGCTGGGCTTTGCGTGGTACAGCGCAGGTGCGTCCCTTGCGCAAGGGGGGCTCTGGCTGTTGCTGTGGGGGCTGGGTGGCCTTGTGTCCTGGTGGCTTGGGCTGCGCGAGGTCCTGCCGCCTGGAACCCTGGCCTGGGATGGTGAGGCTTGGCACCATGCATCGCCAGTCCTTTCAGGCAAGGTGCATGCCCTTTTGCCCATCCCTGTGACTGTGCGTGTGCTGTGGGACGCCGGCGCGTTCATGTTGGTGGGTGTGCGCGTCCAGCAACAAAGTTGCGCGCACGAGGGGCGCTGGAACGGGCAAAGGTTTGCATTCTTGCGCGCAACCGACATGCCTGGGCAATGGCATGCCCTGCGCTGTGCGGTCTATGCCGACGACATTTTGTAACCGCGAAAAATGACCAACGGGCTTGAGTGAGGGGCGTTTGCCCTTATCTTCGGGCAGTTGTGAACTGGAGGGTTTCCCCATGACTACAAGCATCTGGAAAAAGACTTTGGTGGCCAGCGCGCTGGTCGTTTTGGGCGGCAGTGGTGCCCTGTTGCTGCAAGGCACGGCGGTACACGCCCAGGCCGTGTCGCCGTCGGCATCTGCACCATTGGTGAAGGGCTTGCCCGATTTCACCGAACTGGTGGAACAAGTGGGGCCCTCGGTGGTCAACATCCGAACCCTGGAGAAAGTGCGCCAGGTCGATGCGGACAATGCAGGCCCTGACGAGGAAATGCAGGAATTCTTCCGCCGCTTCTTTGGGGTGCCCATGCCGAATCTGCCGCGCCAGGCCCCCCGACCCAATCGACCGCAGCAACCGGAAGAAGCGCAGCCGCGTGGCGTGGGCTCGGGCTTTATCCTGACGGCCGATGGCTACATCATGACCAATGCGCACGTGGTCGATGGGGCCGACGAGGTGGTGGTCACGCTGACCGACAAGCGCGAGTTCAAGGCCAAGATCGTCGGTGCCGACAAGCGCACCGACGTGGCTGTGGTCAAGATCAGCGCCAGTGCCCTGCCAGCCATCAAGGTTGGCGATGTGAGTCGCCTCAAAGTGGGTGAGTGGGTGATGGCGATTGGTTCGCCCTTTGGCCTGGAGAACACGGTGACTGCCGGCATCGTGAGTGCCAAACAGCGTGACACAGGTGACTATCTGCCCTTCATTCAGACCGATGTGGCCATCAATCCGGGCAACTCGGGTGGGCCGCTGATCAATATGCGTGGTGAAGTGGTGGGCATCAACAGCCAGATCTACTCGCGCTCGGGTGGCTTCATGGGCATCTCGTTTTCCATTCCCATGGACGAGGCGATCCGTGTGAGTGACCAGCTGCGCGCCAGTGGGCGTGTCACGCGCGGCCGCATCGGCGTGCAAATCGACCAGGTCACCAAGGAGGTGGCCGAGTCGATTGGCCTGGGCAAGCCGCAGGGCGCACTGATCCGCGGTGTGGAAGAAGGCTCTCCGGCCGAAAAGGCGGGCATTGAGGCGGGGGACATCATCACCCGATTCGATGGCAAGGCGATCGAGAAAGCCTCAGATCTGCCACGTCTGGTGGGTAACACCAAACCGGGCAGCCGTGTGGGTTTGACCGTGTTTCGGCGCGGTGCGAACAAGGACCTGAACATCACGGTGGCCGAAGTGCAAGCGGAGAAAACCACAGCGCAAAAGTCACAGGAAGACCGCAAGAGCAGTGCCGCGGCCACCTTGGGGCTGGTGGTGGGCGAGTTGAGCGATGCCCAAAAGCGCGAGATGCGGGTGCGCGGCGGGGTGCGGATCGAATCGGCAGCCGAACCCGCCGCACGTGCGGGTCTGCGCGAAGGCGATGTGATCCTGGCGATTGCCAACACCGAAGTCCTGGGCGTGCGCGATTTCGAGGCGGCCATGTCCCGCGTGGACAAAAGTCGCCCGGTCAGCTTGCTGATTCGGCGTGGCGAGGTGGCTCAGTACGTGTTGGTCCGTCCGGCACGCTGATCCTGCTTGTCAATACCCCCAGGGCTACAGAGGGTCTTTGCAGGTGGTCGGGGGAGAATTGCAACAGGCCAAAAATATTTTTTCGACCTTGGGTTTTTGTTTTTAAGGTTTGCGCTCACTTACTTTTTCCGGGTTTGCATGCGCATTTCGTTAAAATTCGGCACCTTGTCCGATGATTGCTGGCATCGAGGGCAGGTCTGGATTCACGATGTGGGATGTTCAGCAACAGTCCACGTCTGATCCACAGCAAGCCCACAAGTTGTTCAAAAGAGCCGCCGGCATTTTGTGGATAACCTGTGTATAAATTTGCTGTTGCAAAGCTGCAACGACCTGAAACCCGCGCTGGAGGGGCTATGCGAGGTGGGCAATTTGCCTACAATGAAGTCCCAACTATCGCAGTTGCCATAGATTGTTGGTTCAGGGCGCGTCACCACTCGACGCGCCCTTTTTTCTTGTGTGGACCGTGTGTTCACAAGCATTTGCAAAACGTCGTTGATGAATCACATCCGAAATTTCTCGATCATTGCGCACATCGATCATGGCAAATCGACACTCGCAGACCGTCTGATCCAGCGCTGCGGTGGTCTGGCCGAGCGCGAGATGGAAGCCCAGGTGCTCGACTCGATGGACATCGAGAAAGAACGCGGCATCACCATCAAGGCGCAGACTGCTGCGCTGCAGTACAAGGCCAAAGATGGCCAAACCTACAACCTCAATCTGATCGACACGCCCGGCCACGTGGACTTCTCTTATGAAGTGAGCCGTTCGCTGTCGGCCTGCGAGGGGGCCTTGCTGGTGGTCGACGCCAGTCAGGGCGTGGAGGCCCAGACGGTGGCCAACTGCTACACCGCGCTCGACCTGGGTGTCGAGGTGTTGCCGGTGCTCAACAAGATGGACCTGCCCAACGCCGATCCGGAAAACGCACGCTCCGAAGTCGAAGACGTGATCGGCATTGACGCCACCGATGCGATTCCCTGCTCGGCCAAGACCGGCATGGGCATCGAAGAGATCCTGGAGATGATCGTGGCCAAGGTGCCGGCACCTCGCGGCAAGCCGGATGCGCCGCTGCGCGCCATGATCATCGACAGCTGGTTCGACAGCTATGTGGGCGTGGTCATGCTGGTGCGCGTGGTCGATGGCCGCCTGGCCAAGAACGAGCGCATCAAGATGATGGCCACAGGAGCCTGCTACGAAGCCGGGACTTTGGGTGTGTTCACACCAGCCAACCAGCCGCGCGAGAGCCTGGAAGCAGGCGAGGTGGGCTACATCATCGCTGGCATCAAGGAACTCAAGGCCGCTAAAGTGGGTGACACCATCACGCTTGAGAAAAAGTTGCCCAACAACCTGGGGCCAGCCGCCGAGGCACTGCCCGGCTTCAAGGAAATCCAGCCGCAGGTGTTTGCCGGCTTGTACCCGACCGAAGCCAACCAGTACGACGCGCTGCGCGATGCGCTCGAAAAGCTGCAGCTCAACGACGCTTCGCTGCAGTACGAGCCCGAAGTCTCGCAGGCGCTGGGCTTTGGTTTCCGCTGCGGCTTCCTGGGCTTGCTGCACATGGAAATCGTGCAGGAGCGTCTGGAGCGCGAATTCGACCAGGACCTGATCACCACCGCGCCCAGCGTGGTCTACGAAGTGCTCAAAGGCGATGGCGAAGTCATCATGGTGGAGAACCCCTCCAAGATGCCCGAGCAAGGCCGCATCCAGGAAATCCGCGAGCCCATCGTCACGGTGCACTTGTACATGCCGCAGGACTATGTGGGCCCGGTGATGACGCTGGCCAACCAGAAGCGCGGCGTGCAGATCAATATGGCCTACCACGGCCGTCAGGTGATGCTGACCTATGAGATGCCGCTGGGCGAGATCGTGCTGGACTTCTTTGACAAGCTCAAGTCGGTCAGCCGGGGCTATGCCTCGATGGACTACGAGTTCAAGGAGTACCGCGCTTCCGATGTGGTCAAGGTCGACATCCTGCTCAACGGCGAGAAGGTCGACGCCTTGTCCATCATCGTGCACCGCAGCCAGTCCCAGTACCGTGGGCGGGCGGTGGCGGCCAAGATGCGCGAGATCATCAGCCGCCAGATGTTCGACGTGGCGATCCAGGCGGCCATTGGCGCCAACATCATTGCCCGCGAGACCATCAAGGCCTTGCGCAAGAACGTGCTGGCCAAGTGCTATGGTGGCGACATCACCCGCAAGCGCAAGCTGCTTGAAAAACAAAAGGCGGGCAAAAAACGCATGAAGCAGATCGGTTCGGTCGAGGTGCCGCAAGAGGCCTTCCTCGCCATTTTGCAGGTGGAAGATTGATGCCTATCCTCACGGCTTTTGTCCTGGGCGCTTTTGGCGCCTACATTGCGGGCTGGTACTTTGGTGCCATCGAAGGCAACTTTGCATTGCTGCTCTTGTTGGCCAGTGTGGTCACCGGCATTTACTGGCTGGCCGAGCGCTACCATTTCTTGCCGCAGCGGCGTGCTGCTGCGGCACGCCTGGAGGCGGAAACCGCCAACCGCCGTGCCGACCTGCAACGCATGGGCATTGAAAAGGTCGACACCGACACCCGTGAAGCCCAGCAAAAGTTGCTGGCCCAGCCCTGGTGGCTGGACTGGACAGCCGGTCTGTTTCCGGTGATCTTGGCAGTGTTCCTGTTGCGCTCCTTCTTGTTCGAGCCCTTCAAGATTCCCTCGGGTTCCATGATCCCGACGCTGCAGATCGGTGACCTGATCCTGGTGAACAAATTCCACTACGGCATCCGTCTGCCGGTGGCCAACACCAAGGTCACGGCCGGCAACCCGGTGCAGCGTGGCGATGTCATGGTCTTCCGTTACCCTCCCAAGCCCAGCGTGGACTACATCAAGCGTGTGGTCGGTGTGCCGGGTGACGAGGTGGCCTACCTCAACAAGAAACTGACCATCAACGGCCAGCCTGTGGCCAGCGAATCGCTGCCCGACTACTTCGATGAGTCGACCATGCGTTACTTCCGCCATGAGCGCGAGCAGCTGCCGGGCAAGACGCACCAGATCATCATCGACAACGACCGCCCTGCCTTCATCCCTGGCGCGGACGAATTTCCGAACCGCGCCAATTGCCGCTACAGCGTCGAAGGTGTGGTGTGCAAGGTGCCGGAAGGCCACTACTTCATGATGGGCGACAACCGCGACAACTCGCTCGATTCGCGCTACTGGGGCTTTGTGCCCGACAAGAACATCGTGGGCAAGGCCTTCTTTGTCTGGATGAACTTTGGCAACCTCAAGCGCATTGGCTCGTTCGATTGATGTCCAGACCCACTGTGAGCACGCCTGACCTTTTGTCCCAGCTGCAGATCCGTCTGGCTTACGCTTTTCGCGACCGGGCGCTGCTGCAGCAGGCCACCACCCACCGCAGCTTTGGCGCCGACCACAACGAGCGCCTGGAGTTCCTGGGGGATTCGGTGCTCAACCTGGCCGTGGCGCACCTGCTGTATGCCCAGCTGAGCCAGCTGCCCGAGGGCGATCTCTCGCGTGTGCGTGCCAACCTGGTCAAACAGGACACCTTGCAGGCACTGGCGCAGCAGATCGGCCTGCAGGACGTGATTCGCCTGGGTGAGGGCGAGCTGCGTTCGGGCGGCCGCAATCGCCCGTCCATTCTGGCCGATGCCATGGAAGCGGTGATCGGTGCGGTCTACCTGGACGGCGGCTATGAGGCCGCGCAAAGTCTGGTCGAGCGCCTGTTCCGGAATGTCGAGATCCAGCCACAGATGCAGGCGGCCGCCAAAGACCCCAAAACCGAATTGCAGGAATGGCTGCAGGGGCGCAAACTGGCGTTGCCGCAGTACGCGGTGATGGCCACCACCGGTGCAGCACACCGCCAGACCTTTGAAGTGTCCTGCGAGGTGCGCGAACTGCGCCAGTCCCAGCGCGGCATGGGCCCCTCGCGTCGCGCCGCCGAACAGGCCGCTGCTGCTGCATTGCTCGAAATCCTCAAGGCTTCAAACGCATGAACGACCCTCGCCCTACCGACCAGCCGTCCACCCCTGTGCACCGACGCGCCGTCGACATTCCTGGCGTGACGGTGCAAGCGCGCAGCGCCGATGAAGCCACACAGGCTGGCATCACTGCAGAGCCTGCCGCACAGCCGACCGCCGAGGGTCAGCGCTGCGGCCTGATTGCCATCGTGGGCAAGCCCAACGTGGGCAAATCCACCCTGCTCAATGCCTTGGTGGGCCAGAAGATCAGCATCACCTCGCGCAAGGCGCAGACCACGCGCCACCGCATCACGGGCATCCGCACGCAAAACCAGACCCAGTATGTGTTCGTGGACACCCCGGGTTTCCAGACCCGGCACAGCACGGCGCTGAACAAATCGCTCAACAAGACCGTGGTGGGGGCGGTGGGCGATGTGGACCTGGTGCTGTTTGTGGTCGAGGCGGGCAACTTCACCCTGGCCGATGCCAAAGTGCTGTCCCTGCTCAAGCCCGGCATTCCGGTGCTGCTGATCGCCAACAAGCTCGACATGGTGAACCGCCGCGCCGAAATCGCGCCTTGGCTGCGTGACATGCAGGAACGCCACCCCTTCGCCGAATTCGTGCCCATGTCGGCCAAGCAACCCAAAGACATTGAGCGCCTGCTGGGCATCTGCGACAAATACCTGCCCGAGCAGGGCTGGTGGTACAGCCCCGACGAGCTGACCGATCGCAGCGAGAAATTCCTGGCCAGCGAAATCATCCGCGAAAAGCTGTTCCGCCTGACGGGTGACGAGTTGCCCTACACCTCGACCGTGGTGATCGAAAAGTTCGACGAAGAACCAGGCAAGACCGCCAACCGCATGGTGCGCATCGCCGCCACCATCGTGGTCGAGCGTGACGGCCACAAGGCCATGGTGATCGGCGAGAAAGGTGAAAAGCTCAAGCGCATCGGCACCGAATCGCGCATGGAGCTGGAGAAGCTGTTGGACGCCAAGGTGTTCATCGAACTGTGGGTCAAAGTGCGATCCGGCTGGGCCGATGACGAAGCGCGTGTGCGCTCCTTTGGCTACGAGTGACCTTGAAAATGGCGACGCGGCGCATCGCTGACGAACCGGCTTATGTGCTGCACCGCTACGACTGGAGCGAAACCAGCCTGATCCTCGAAGTCTTCACGCGCCAGCACGGGCGCGTGGCGCTGGCGGCCAAAGGGGTCAAGCGGCCCACTTCCAGTTTCCGTCCGATCTTGTTGCCCCTGCAACCCTTGTCCATCAGCTACGGTGGCGAGGGCGATGTGCGCACCCTCAAAGGGGCCGAGTGGGTGGGCGGGCATGTCATGCCCACGGGCGAAGCGCTGCTCTCGGGTTATTACCTCAATGAATTGCTGATGCGCTTGCTGGCACGTGACGACCCGCACCCAGCCTTGTTTGACGTGTACGCCGCCACCGTGCGCTTGCTGGCCAGTGGCGAAAGCGAAGCACTGCAATGGGCGCTGCGCGGCTTCGAGTTGCTGCTGCTGCGCGAATTGGGCTTTCTGCCTGCGCTGGATGTGCAAACCCTGAGCCTGCAGCCGCTGGCCCCCGAAGACCGTTATGCCCTGGTGCCCGAGGCCGGCTTGCAGTGGGTGCGACCGGATGAACGCCAGGCCCTTTCGGGCGGGCAGTGGCTGGCCCTGCAGCAAGCGCTGGATGAGCCGGTGCCCTTTGCCGCGCTGCTGCGCGAGTGTGCCGACCTGCTGGCCTTGCTGCAGCGACCCTTGCGCCACCTGCTCAACTACCATTGTGGGGTCGGGGCCTTTCGCACCCGCCAGATGATGCTGGATATTCAAAGCCTATGAACGCTTCCACTTCCCACACAGCTTCCCGTGTGGCACTGTCTGTCAACGTCAACAAGGTCGCGTTGCTGCGCAATTCGCGCCACCTGGGCATTCCCAGCGTCACGCGCGCCGCCGAGCTGTGCCTGCAGGCCGGTGCGCAGGGCATCACCATTCACCCACGCCCCGATGAACGCCACATCCGCGCCAGCGACGTGACCGAACTGGCGGCACTGATGAAGGCTTGGCCTGACCGTGAATTCAACATCGAGGGCAACCCCTTTCACAACCTCATGCAACATGTGCGTGAGGTGCGTCCGCAACAGGTGACCTTTGTGCCCGACAGCGAAGGCCAGTTCACCAGCGACCACGGCTGGACCTTTCCGCAAGATGCCGAGCGCCTGCGCCCCCTGATCTCCGAATGCAAGGCCCTGGGCGTGCGCGTGAGCCTGTTCATGGACCCGGTGCCCGAGCAGATGGCCGCAGCGCGTGCCGTGGGCGCGGACCGGGTCGAGCTCTACACCGAGCCCTATGCCGCCGCGTGGGGCACGCCAGAGCAGGATGCCCAATTGCAACGCTATGCCCTTGCTGCCCAGGCGGCGCTGGACGTTGGCCTGGGCCTGAATGCAGGCCATGACCTCAACCAGGGCAACCTGCCCGCGTTTGTGAAGGCGGTGCCCGGTTTGCAGGAAGTCTCGATCGGCCATGCCTTGGTCGGCGACGCCCTGGAGATGGGTTATGCCGCCACGGTGCAGGCCTATCTGGCCTGTCTGCACAAATGATCTACGGCATCGGCACCGACATCTGCGACATCCGCCGCATCCGCGCCAGCCTGGACAAGCACGGCGAGCGTTTTGCAGCCAAGGTGCTGTCCGAGGGCGAAATGGCCACCTGGAAGGCCCGCAGTGCCCGCTGGCCCGAGCGTGGCATCCGCTACCTGGCCACCCGCTTTTCGGCCAAAGAGGCTTTCAGCAAGGCCGTGGGTCTGGGCATGCGCATGCCCATGACCTGGCGCCTGTGCGAGATCGCCAAACTGCCCAGTGGTCAGCCGGTGATCGTGCTGCATGGCGAACTCAAGGACTGGTTCGAAGCCAAGGGCCTCAAAGCCCACATCACCGTCACCGACGAAAGCGAATACGCCGCCAGCTTCTGCGTGGTGGAGACCTCTTGAATTGACCGGGCCTGGCCCGACATGGGATGAACACACCATGACCTTGCACGCTCCCCTGATCCTGGACATCGCTGGCACGCAGCTGACCGATGTCGACCGTCGCCGTCTGGCGCATCCGCTGGTGGGAGGCCTGATCCTGTTTGGCCGCAACTGGCACAGCCGGGCCCAACTCACCGAGCTGTGTGCCGAGGTCAAAAGCATCCGGGCCGACCTGCTGGTCGCGGTGGACCATGAAGGTGGTCGCGTACAACGTTTTCGCACCGACGGCTTCACCCACTTGCCGCCCATGCGGGCTTTCGGTGAACTCTGGTTCCAGGACGACAAAGGCCAGCCCGGTTCGGGGGCCTTCAAGGCCTGTGAAGCCGCCACATCGGCCGGTTTCATATTGGCCAGCGAACTGCGGGCCTGCGGGGTCGATTTCAGCTTTACGCCTGTATTGGATTTGGACCATGGCGAGAGTGGTGTGATCGGCGATCGCGCCTTTGCGCGCGACCCACGCATGGTCGCCTTGCTCGCGCGCAGCCTGATGCACGGTCTGCTGCAGGCCGGCATGGCCAACTGCGGCAAGCATTTCCCCGGGCACGGTGCCGTCAAGGCCGACTCGCACGTGGCGCTGCCGGTGGACAAGCGCAGCCTCAAAGCCATCCTGGCCGACGATGCCTTGCCCTACACCTGGCTGGGCAGTGTGCTCACGGCCGTGATGCCGGCGCATGTGATCTACAGCCAGGTCGATGAGCGACCGGCAGGCTTCTCATCGCGCTGGGTGCAGGACATCCTGCGTGGCCAACTGGGCTTTGATGGCGTGGTGTGCACCGACGATCTGTCCATGGCCGCAGCCCGCCAGATCGGCGGGCGCGAGCTGAGCTACACCGAAGCGGTCTTGAACGCGCTGCAGGCTGGTTGTGATCTGGCTCTGCTGTGCAACCGTTCCACGGTGAATGGCGGTGCCGAACTGGATGAAGTGCTGGACAAGCTGGCCGAAGTCCAGCTCAAGGGCCGCTGGGTGCCCGACGAGGCGAGTGAAGAGCGGCGCCTGACACTGTTGCCCCGCACCCCGGCCCGTCCTTGGGACGAGCTGGTGCGCGCGCGGGATTACATGCAGGCGCTGGACCGCCTGCCTTGATGCGGACTGCAAAGATGAACTGGATCACCAAAATTTTCATGGGCCTGCTGGGGCTGACCTTTCTGGCGGGCTTGCTGGTGGCGCTGGGCGGCTACACCGTCTTTGCGGCTTTGCGTTGGCTGCTGACGGGGCAAAAGCCGCAGGTGGTGCTGGTTTGGCAGCAATTCAGTGCCTTGCGCCAGGGCGCAGGCATGCGTTGGGGGCAGAACGGGCCGGTCCCCACGGCGCAAGATGATGTGGTGGATGTGGAGGTGCGTGAGGTGCATGAGCGTGCACCGCGCTTGCCTGACGACAAAGCCTGACTTTCCATTGCCTCAGGTTGAAAAGCAAAACGCCCGCAGCCGCGGGCGTTTTGCTGGGTGCGATCGGTGCTGGTCGGTCAAGCCAGATCGTGCTCTCGGCGCAGCGCCGGGAACAGGATGATGTCGCGGATGCTGGGGCTGTCGGTCAGCAACATCATCAGGCGGTCGATGCCGATGCCGCAGCCGCCAGCGGGTGGCATGCCGTATTCGAGGGCGCGCACGAAATCGTGGTCGAAGAACATGGCTTCGTCGTCACCGCCGTCCTTGGCCGCCACCTGGGCATGGAAGCGCGCAGCCTGGTCTTCGGCGTCGTTGAGCTCGGAGAAGCCGTTGCCAAACTCGCGGCCGGTGATGTAGAGCTCAAAGCGCTCGGTCACCTCGGGGCGGGCGTCGTTGGCGCGGGCCAGCGGGCTGATTTCGGTGGGGTGTTCCATGATGAAGGTCGGCTCCCAGAGCTTGTCTTCCACGGTTTCCTCGAAGTAGAGCACCTGCAGGCTGGCCAGGGTGCGCGTCGAGAGCTTCTCTTTCTCTTCGCTCATGCCCAGTTTTTTGAGGGCGCTGATCAGCCAGGCGGCGTCGTCCACATGGGCGCCGGCTTCGGTGTGGGCGTAGATGGCCTCGCGGATCGTCATGCGGGCAAAGGGTTTGGACAGATCGACCGCGCGGCCGTTGTAGCTCAGATCCAGCGTGCCCACGGCCTTCATGGCGGCGTCGCGGATGAGTTGCTCGGTGAAGCCCATCAGGTCCTGGTAGTTCCAGTAGGCCGCATAGAACTCCATCATGGTGAACTCGGGGTTGTGGCGCACCGAGATGCCTTCGTTGCGGAAGTTGCGGTTGATCTCGAACACACGCTCGAAGCCCCCCACCAGCAAGCGCTTGAGGTAAAGCTCGGGCGCGATGCGCAGGAACATTTCCTGTTCGAGCGCGTTGTGGTGCGTCACAAAGGGGCGGGCGTTGGCGCCACCGGGGATGGGGTGCAGCATCGGGGTTTCGACTTCCAGGAAGCCGTGCTGCACCATGAAGTCGCGGATGCCGCTGACCGCGCGCGAGCGGGCAGTGAAGCGCTTGCGGGCGGCCTCGTCGGTCATCAGATCGACGTAGCGCTGGCGGTACTTCACCTCCTGGTCGGCCACGCCGTGGAACTTGTCGGGCATCGGGCGCAGGCTCTTGGTGAGCAGGCGGATGCGGGTGGCGTGCACCGACAACTCGCCGGTGCGCGTCTTGAACAGGTGGCCTTCGACGGCAATGATGTCCCCCAGGTCCCAGTGCTTGAAGCCGGCATAGACCTCTTCGCCCACATCGTCGCGGGTGATGTAGGCCTGGATGCGGCCGGTGGCGTCCTGCAGTGTGGCAAAGCTGGCCTTGCCCATCACGCGCTTGAGCATCATGCGACCGGCCACCTTGACCTGCACCTGGGTGGCGCCTTCGCCGTTCAGGGCTTCGGCTTCGGTCTCGCCGTACTGGCCGTGCAGTTCGGCGGCATGGTGCTCGGGTTTGAAGTCGTTGGGAAACGCCACGCCTTTGCCCTCGGCCTGGGCCTGACGCAAGGCCTTGAGTTTTTCGCGGCGCTCGGCAATCAGCTGGTTCTCGTCTTGCGGGGCGGCGGGTGCGGCGGCAGTATTTTGTTCAGACATGTCAGGGGTGCTGGCAGAGCCAGGCAATGGGGCCCAATGGAAGCGTTTGGGCAGGGAGTGCAGATGAAGTGCACAGGTGGCCTGCGGGTCACCCATGCGCACAAAACCCTGTATTTTAAAGCGCCGGGGGACGCATCAGCCCGATGGGGGCGGGCTCTGTGGTGAGACCATGTCGCCCACCAGTTCCAGCCGCATCAAGGGCTCGCGCAAGGCCAGCAGGCGGTATTTCATGGTGGGAGGAAGCGGCAGCAGTTCGCCCCAGCGCTGCGAAAGCCAACTGCAGTCGTCCAGAGGCCAGGGCTGGGGCCAGGGCAACGGGTCCATGGGCTCTTTTTGCAGGTGTTGCAGCGC
>Ga0228703_1001565_pt1 | contig 13696 bp, 12 predicted proteins | sample McNCre217_Aug_MG_3_FD_178020 | JGI IMG/M metagenome (GOLD analysis project Ga0228703, IMG submission 178020) | Freshwater microbial communities from McNutts Creek, Athens, Georgia, United States - 29-17_Aug_MG | ecosystem: Environmental > Aquatic > Freshwater > Creek | place: USA: Georgia... | reverse complement strand
TCGAATTAAGAGAAATGGCATAAAAGCGATAAAATACCTACAAAAAAAGGCTCATACATAACGTATGAGCCTTTTTTATGCATTCGCGACGAGAATCGCATATTTTTTATCTCCTTATAGATTGATTTCGCCTACCATATTCTCAGGCTTAACCCAGGCATCAAACTCTTCAGCAGTTAAATAACCCAAAGAAATAGCTGTTTCCTTTAACGTAGAGCCATTTTTGTGGGCCGTCTGAGCAATTTCAGCTGCTTTGTAGTAACCAATCTTCGTATTTAAGGCTGTAACTAGCATCAATGAGTTATTTACGTGCTTAGCGATGTTATCATGAAGTGGCTCTATACCAACCGCACATTTGTCATTAAAGGCTACACATACGTCACCAATTAAACGAGCTGAATGCAAGAAATTATAAATCATCACTGGCTTGAAGACGTTTAGCTCGAAATGGCCATTTGAACCACCAATTCCGATCGCTACATCATTACCCATCACCTGTGCGGCTACCATCGTCATCGCTTCGCATTGGGTTGGATTCACCTTACCTGGCATAATCGAAGAACCCGGTTCATTGTCAGGAATATAGATCTCTCCAATACCAGAACGAGGACCAGAAGAAAGCATACGAACATCGTTACCAATCTTCATTAAACTAACTGCCACTGTTTTTAAAGCCCCGTGAGCCTCTACAATCGCATCGTGCGCTGCCAATGCCTCGAACTTATTCTCCGCAGTAACAAAAGGCAATCCCGTTAGCTTAGCAATATGTTTCGCTACGTTTTCTGAATAACCTTTGGGTGTATTAATACCTGTACCTACAGCAGTTCCTCCCAAAGCAAGCTCAGAAAGGTGGGCTAAACTATTATTAATAGCACGCAAACCGTGATCTAACTGCGATACATAGCCTGAAAATTCTTGACCCAAAGTCAATGGAGTCGCATCCATAAAGTGCGTGCGACCAATTTTGACTACATTTTTAAAGGCCTTTGCTTTAGCCGCTAAAGTATCTCTTAACTTCGTAATACCTGGAATCGTTACCTCTACTAATGCCTGATAAGCCGCGATATGCATCGCTGTAGGGAACGTATCATTAGAAGATTGAGACTTATTAACGTCATCGTTTGGATGCACAAATTTTTGCTCGTCAGTTAAACTTCCGCCTTGTAAAACGTGTGCACGATAAGCTATCACCTCATTACAATTCATGTTTGACTGTGTACCTGATCCTGTTTGCCAAACCACCAGAGGGAATTGGTCTGCCCATTGTCCTTCTAAAATTTCATCGCAAACCTGACCTATCAAATTCTTCTTTGCTTCCTCTAGAACACCTGCCTCAAAATTCGTAATCGCCGCTGCTTTTTTTAAGTATGCAAAGGCACGAATGATCTCTTTGGGCATCTTATTAATATCCTGTGCAATGGGAAAATTCTCAATGGAGCGTTGCGTTTGAGCACCCCAATAAACGTGAGCAGGCACTTGCACCTTACCCATAGTATCTTTTTCAATTCTATACTCCATACGATGTTTTGTATTAAATTTGTCTTAGTCTACAAAAATACCACCAAAATCCATAATATGCTTACTATTTACGGAATTCCTGCTTGCAATACGATGAAAAAAGCGTTTGACTATTTAAACGAAAAAGAGATTCCATTTACCTTCCACAATTACAAGAAAAGTGGAATCGATGCAGCTCAATTACAGTATTTTATCGATCAATTGGGCGAGGAAATAGTCTTAAACAAACAAGGAAGCACCTACCGGCAATTAAGCGATGAAGAAAAGACCAATTTGAACATCTTTAGCTTCCTTCAAGAAAAAACATCTGCCATCAAGCGACCCATTTTCGTCTTGAATAACAGATGTTTTGCTGGATTCAAACCAGAAGAATTAGATATTTGGCTAAACAATTAATTACCCTTTATAAAAGAGCCACTTTGCCATTTCTTTTACCGTAATTTTCTTCCCATACATCAAGATTCCTACCCGGTAAATACGCGCTGAAACCCAGCTACAACCTAAGAAACCTAACACTAATAAAGTCATCGATGTTGCTAATTCCCACGCAGGAACCCCATAAGGCAAACGAACCATCATGTTGATAGGTGAAGTAAATGGAATCATAGATGCCCAAAACGCCATCGTACTATCTGGATCTTGCATTGTAAATTGTGCCATAATGAAGGCCATAATGATAGGTAACATCACAATAAAAGTGAATTGTTGAGCCTCTGCCACACTTTCTACAGCACTTCCAATTGCAGCAAAAAGAGAACTATACAACAAATATCCGAACAAGAAATAAAACAAAAAACCACCTACCACTAGGGGAATATTCGTACTTTCAATCACTTTTGTTACTTCTGCCATAGGAGAAGCATCATCCATTTTCTTAGCCACTTCCGGATCCACCTTTTTCATTTGCTCTACCTTCTGCTTCACAGGACTCACAGTGTAGAATGTAGAGGCTACTTGAGACAGGCCGAATGTCAAAACAATCCACAACAAAAACTGCGTTAAGCCCACCATTCCCACACCTAGAATCTTCCCTAACATCAATTGATAGGGCTTGATAGAAGATATTATAACCTCAATAATACGACTACTTTTCTCCTCTATGACCCCATTCATTACCTGCGATCCATACAATAATAAGGTAATGTAAAGCAACATTCCCATGACACCCGCCAAGATCATCGCACCACCGGAAGAAGAACTCGTCTCATCTCCTTTTTCAGACACAGTAATCGTCTCACTGCTAACCTCTATTTGTGTTTTTTCATATACTTCAGAAGCAATTCCCGCGTCTTTCATGAGAATGGCACGCACTTTCTTCTCAATCACGCGCTCAATGGAAGACTTTAGTGGCAGACTTAGGTTCTTTTCAGAATAGATTTTGATATCTTTTGCATGGGCCAAAATATCGGAAGGCAAATGTACGAACGCCGTAAATCCATCTTTAGAGAAAGTACTTTTCAACTCTGCTGCCGGCTTATTGACTAGCTTAAACTCCACTTCTTTGTCCACTAAGTCCTTCGTTTGAAACAAACCACTTTCATCCAATATCTCAACCCTTTTCACCTCTTTATCTTGCATCGCAAGCCAAATAGGGACAGCATAAATCGCTGTGATTAACAAGGGGCCTAATAAGGAAGCAATCCAGAAGGATTTCTTTTGAATGCGGGTAAAATATTCCCGCTGAATCACTAGTAATATCTTGTTCATGGCTTATTTCGTTTCAGCTACAACTTGAATAAATATGTCATTAAATGAGGGAATCACCTCCTTAAATTCGTATAAATCCACCTGCTTTAGTAAGGCTGCAATCGCTGGATTCGTTTGATCTGGCTGTGCCAATTTAATGATCGCTTTGTTCTTTTCAGGACTAATCGATACAATTTCAAATGCTTTCGATTCTCCTAATTCACCTGAAAAGCCAATTTCGTAGGCATGTTTTTTAAATTGATCCCTTACTTCATTTTTCTCACCAGTCAATACCACCTGAGCATGGTTAATCAATGCCATACTATCACACAATTCCTCCACTGATTCCATCCGGTGGGTGGAGAATAAAATGGTGGTTCCTCGTTCTTTTAAGGCCAAAATTTCATCCTTCAGCATATTCGCATTGATCGGATCGAAACCGGAAAAAGGCTCATCTAAAATCAATAATTTAGGCTCGTGCACTACGGTCGCTATGAACTGAGTCTTTTGTTGCATTCCTTTTGACAAATCATCCACGGGTTTATTCCACCAATCCTTAATATCCAAGCGAATGAACCAATCCTTTAATCTACTTTGCGCCTCAGCCTTAGAAAGCCCCTTTAATTGCGCTAAATACATCAACTGATCCCCTACCTTCATTTTCTTGTACAATCCGCGCTCTTCAGGCAAATACCCAATTTGCTCCACGTGCTTAGGTTGCAAAAGTTCCCCATCAAACAAGACTTTACCTTCATCTGGCGCAGTAATCTGATTAATGATTCGTATAAGTGACGTTTTACCGGCACCGTTGGGACCTAGAAGACCAAATATCTGGCCTTTCGGGATTTCCAAACTTACTCCGGCTAACGCAGTGTGATCCGCATAGCGCTTCACCACATTCTGTATTGAAAGTATCATAGATTGAAATTAACAAAACGAATTTAAACAAAAAATGCGCTCAAATCCTGGTAAAAGGATGAACGCAAAATAACGAGGATGAATGAATTTAGGCGATAATTTTAGACACAAAATCCCAAATAACCACCCCCATACTTACCGACACATTCAAGGAATGTTTCGTCCCAAATTGAGGGATTTCTAAGCTGAAATCTGCCTCTTGAATCCAAGCATCATTCACCCCAAATACTTCATTACCGAACACAAAGGCATATTTTTGCCCCTGAATCGGCTCAAAATACTCTAGAGAAACGGATCCTTGTACTTGCTCGACACAGACAATTTGGTAGCCCTCTGAGCGCAAAGCTTGTCGGCTTGCTGCACCCTCTTCAAAATAAAGCCAATCCACTGATTCATCTGCCCCTAAGGCTGTTTTTGAAATCTCGCGGTGAGGTGGTTGTGCTGTAATTCCGCACAAATGAATAGCGGCACATTTAAAGGCATCCCCCGTTCTGAAAGCAGAACCGATATTATTCATGCTTCTTATGTCATCTAATACAATGACATAAGGAAACTTTTCTGTGCTTTTAAAAGTGGATACGTCGAGCCTGTTTAGCTCATCCATCGATAATTTCTTTGACATATTAGGCAATCCAAGAGAAAGGATACGCTAATTCAGGTACCTTAACTCGATCTGCTAATTTTTCTAAACGGGCAGGCAAATTAGCCACGTAATCACGCGCTTTTTCTGCTGATTCGTTTAAACCGGTCATATTTTCAATATTCCAGTCACTAATCAATCCCTTCATGATCGTCACATAATCCTGAGTGGTATACACACCTAATCGCTGTGCTGCATCGGAAAAATGCTCAAATAATGAACTTTTCGCCCCATTGATTTCACGTAGAAAATGAGCTGGCATGACGATTTTCTTTTTCATCATATCCGCGAAAGCAAGCATCATTTCATTGGGATCCAATGTAAAGATTTCCGACACAAAGGCACGGTATGCTTTGTGGTGACGCAATTCATCTGCAGCAATTTGTGCACACATACGCGACAACAAAGAGTTTCCGTGTTGCTTTGCTAAAGAAGCGGTACGACGGTGAGAAATGTTCGTAGCTAGTTCTTGAAAAGAAGTGTACACGAAATTTCGGTAAGGATCTGCTGATGTTCCAATATCAAAACCATCTGCAATTAAGTATTGTGTGGATACAGCGACCGCTTTCATGTCCACCTTTCCTGATAAATACAAATAGGTACCTAATAGATTCCCATGACGGTTTTCTTCAGCTGTCCAATTACGTATCCAACGCGCCCAACCATCATTTTGATCTAAATGATTCACAGAATCCATCGCTAATAGCCAAGATTCATAGGTAGGTAATGCTTCTTCTGTAATCGTATCACCCACTAAAACTGCCCAATAATCGTAAGGCAATTCATTCGCTGCTTCTTGCAAAGCCTTCACATCCGAAAAGAAAGATTCCTTTGTCGCATCCGGAAGCATGTCTGCTGGCTGCCAATTGGTCTCGATCGGGACTAAATAGTCCTTCACGTAAGAATCCATATTTTTGGCCAATTCTGTCATGACCTCTAAGCGAGTGTGAAATTGCGACATTTGTTTCTTGGTTAAATTTTCAGCTTGTGAAGATAGTAAAAAATCCCTATTTAATCTCCCAAATACGCAATTCCTTTATCCTTAACTCTCCTCCCAAGGACACTAAACGAACGGTTTCTTTTTTCTTTGGAAAGCGTAAAGAACTGATTGCCACCGTCCCATCTTGTGCTAATAATTCCAAAGTGGAACGATCGACCACCAATTGCATTACTTTATCTCCACCAGGAATAAACGGAGCAGATTGAATCATATCAAAGCCAGGGGCAGGAATTTGACCACTTAGACGGCGATCAATAAACCAATCCTGGCTTTTTTCGTCAAAAGCAATCCGCGTTAATTCAGGGTTTTCTTTCGCCTCATCCCCTAGTTCAATACCCCATTGTTTTGCATTACCGGCATCCACTTTGAGTTGAATCACATAGGTTTTACTTTGCAAGAATTTCATTCCAGACAACACCTTTCTACCTTTTAAAACAAAATTTTTAGCCTCAAAACTTGGTTTCAACTGAGTCAAATCCGGTTTCAACACTTGTCTTAATTTTAATCCCTGAGAAGTAGGGGTCAAAGAAAGGGTTCTTGGCAATGACATCTGCCCTTTCCATGGGAAGGTCGGCTGCTCTTTGGCATAAGACCAACTAAGCATCCAGCCTAACCAAAAAACCTCTTTATCTACCGTATTGTAAAAAGGAACCGCCGCATAAAAATCACGACCGTAATCTACATAATTCACTTGCTCTTTAGGAGCTTCATTTACAAAGTTTTTTCCATCAAAATTCCCCACAAAATACTGCATCCCCACCGCTTTTTTGTAAGGCCCTTGGCTAGATAAAGCCAAAACCCACTTCGTCTCTTTCGAATGCTCCACAGTCAATTCCATTAATGACGGACATTCCCAAATCATATCTACATCACCTTGCTTCCCAAATTCACTCAATAAATCCCAGTGGATCAAATCTTTAGATCCATAAAACTGCACAGTATATTCCCATGGTTTCGCCACCGTCATGACGAATTGCTTGGATGGCGCATGGTACATAATATTAGGGTCTCTAAAGTCTTTTAAATTGATATTCAAGACCGGGTTTTGAGCATATTTTATCCAAGTTACACCTTCGTCATTCGAATAAGCCAAATGTTGCTCCTCTCTAGTATAGGGATAATCTGCAGTGTAAATCGCTATTAATAAGGGCTTTGCAGGATCACCTAAACCTGAAACGTGGTCCTTGTCATAAACGACACAACCAGAGAAAATGAACTCTTTGCCATTCGGAATAGCCACAGGCAATTCCTCCCAATGCAATAAATCCTTGCTTTTGGCATGCCCCCAACTCATATTTCCCCACTCATTTCCCTTCGGGTTATGTTGAAAAAACAGATGGTAATAACCGTTGATATAGATTAATCCATTCGGATCATTTGTCCAGTTTTTCTGTGGACTAAAATGAATGGCAGGTCGCCAATTTTCGGTGGATGGCTGTGTTAATTGTTGCGAAAAGGAATTAAACGCGATCAGCGTTAAGATGAACAAAGTTGATTTTACTTTCATCAATTTGAAGATAATATGCATTTTGAAAATGAGGATTAAACCAATCCCCTAAATTATAATAAATGGCGCCAGAACTAAGTGGAAGTGCAACAGGGTGATGGCGATGACCAAATACAAAAGCTTCCACAGAGGGCTTCGACTGAGCCGTATCACGCACATAGGATAATATGTAATCAGTCTGTGGATCAAAGGCTTTCTCCCCTTTCGTCATTGTACTTTCCTTCCGTGTAGAGGACCAAAAATTTGCCAAACTGATACCCACATTGGGATGCAAGAAACCAAAAAGCCATTGCGCTAATCGATTCGTAAACACCTTCTTTAAAAGCTTGTATCCCGTATCTCCAGGTCCTAGTCCATCGCCATGGCCTATATGCAATTGAAACTGTTTATTGCTAGATTGAATAGTTAAGTCACTCGGACTTCTATATATCTTAGCCCCTAGTTCCCTTTCTAAATAATCCCACATCCATAAATCGTGGTTTCCCACAAAAATGTGAATGGTGATTCCCTGATCAGCTAAAGCAGATAACTTTCCTAGAAAGCGGACAAAACCGCGAGGAACTGCCGTTTTGTATTCAAACCAAAAATCAAAGAGATCCCCTAATAGAAATAAAGCCTGCGCATCCGATTGTATTTGATCTAACCAAGATGCCAGGACTTTTTCGCGCGACCGAGAAGTCTTTTCATCTGGAAATCCCAAATGAAAATCGGATGCGAAATACACTTTTTTCCCGGATGTCAGATTAATGTGAATCATATAAAAAAAATGGGCTCCCTAGAGGGGGCCCACTGATTATTAACTATCTGTACCTGTTGATTTCGGTTTTCTTACTCGCGGCTTAGCTGCCACCTCTTTCGAAGCCGCTGGCTTTTTAGCTGGCGCTTTCTTCACCGCGACAGGCTTCTTAGGAGCATTTTTTTTCTCCTCCGCTAAATCCCGTTCATCCTTTGCATCCTTCCGCTTCTTTTCCGTTTCACCTTTGATAAACTCTTGGTAAGACGTTAATTGCTCGAATGGACGTGGTCCTACCAGCGCTTCTAAGTCACTTTGGAACAAGACCTCTTTTTGCAATAATTGCTCTGCCAAAATGGTCAATTTATCTTGCTTGGACTTCAATAACTTCTTCGTACGATCATAGGCCTCTTTGATGATTTTACGTACTTCTTCATCAATTTCACGCGCTGTCGTTTCTGAATAAGGCTTATTGAATTGGTATTCTGAGCCTTTGGAATCGTAATAAGAAATATTCCCTAATTTATCGTTCATACCATAAATGGTCACCATCGAATAAGCTAGTTTCGTAATACGTTCTAAATCGTTTTGAGCTCCAGTAGAAATTTTACCAAATACAATTTCTTCCGCTGCGCGACCACCTAAGGTCACACACATTTCGTCCATTAATTGCTCTGTACGGTACAAAAATTGTTCTTTAGGCAAATACTGTGCATAGCCTAAAGCTGCAACTCCACGTGGCACAATCGACACCTTCACTAAAGGATTAGCATGCTCTAAGAACCAACCTGCAATCGCATGACCCGCTTCGTGGAAAGCAACAATTTTCTTCTCTTCAGGTGAGATTAACTTGTTTTTCTTCTCTAGACCACCAATCACACGATCCATCGCTTCTTGGAAATCATTCATATCCACCGCCGTTTTAGAACGTCTAGCTGCAATTAAGGCCGCCTCGTTACACACATTCGCAATCTCTGCACCCGCAAAACCAGGAGTTTGTGCCGCTAATTCTTTCGGATCTGTATCAGCCGCTAATTTCAATGGTTTTAAGTGTACTTTGAAAATAGCTTCGCGACCTATGATATCGGGTTTGTCAATTGAAATTTGACGATCAAAACGACCAGGACGCAATAAGGCAGGATCTAATACATCTGGACGGTTTGTCGCAGCCATGATGATAATTCCTGAATCCGTTGCAAAACCATCCATCTCAACTAAAAGTGAGTTTAAGGTATTTTCACGTTCGTCATTTCCACCTGGCATAGAGCCACGTCCACGAGAACGACCTACTGCGTCGATCTCATCGATAAAGATGATACAAGGCGCCTTTTCCTTTGCTTGCTTAAACAAGTCGCGCACACGTGCCGCACCTACTCCCACAAACATCTCCACAAAATCAGAGCCTGATAAAGAGAAAAAAGGCACTCCTGCTTCACCTGCAACCGCTTTGGCTAATAAGGTTTTACCCGTCCCTGGAGGGCCTACTAATAAGGCTCCTTTCGGAATTTTACCCCCTAAATCAGTGAACTTTTTTGGGAATTTTAAGAACTCAACAATCTCTTGAATTTCTTCTTTCGCTTCATCTAATCCAGCTACGTCATTAAACGTAATCTTTACTTTCGATTCGCCTTCAATCAGGGTAGCACGAGAGCGTCCAATGTTGAATATTTGTCCGCCGCCACCAGCTCCACCTCCCATACGGAAGAATAAAAAATAAAAACTTAGCCCCATCAAAATGAAGAATCCCCACGTTCCTAACCAATCCAAAGGCCCTGTTCGCGTTTCCGGAGAAGCCATAATTTGTTCATTGCGCGGAAAGGTTTTTTGGCGATCTTCTAAAAAACGCTCAAAGCTTTCTTTCGAATTTATTTCGAATTCAAAGTGAGGAACTTGCGTTGCCGGAACCAATTTCTGCGTCGTATTCTTCTTGAAATACTTAGGAATATAGGCGGGCTTGAGGCTAACTTCAACAATTTTATCATTAACAATGACCACTTTTTCCACCTCTTTTTGAATCAACATGGACTCAAATTGCTTAATGGTAATCGGTTGCAATGTGGATTCCTTAGAAAAGAAAAATAGACTGATCACAGCGATTACTAAACCTACCACCATCCAGCTCTGAAAGCCACCTACTGGTTTTTTAGGCATTCTTGGTTGTAAGCCAGAACGCTTCGCATTTTTTAAATTGTTCCCTTGTTTAGCCATTTTGATTTTTATAGTTGGGCATTTAACACCTGAATCAGTGCAAAAGGTTCGTTATTTTTAAAATATTAATCTGGGATTACCGTAAACTTAGCATCACCCCATAATTCTTCTAATTTAAAGAATGAACGTTTTTCTTTTAAAAAAACATGAACGATAACGTCGTAATAATCCATCAAAATCCATTCCCGATTCGCTTTCCCTTCCACGGCATGAACGTGGATTTTACCTGATTCCCAGACTTCTTTATCTACTGAATCTGCAATTGCATCGATTTGCGTATCAGATGTACCCGAGCAAATCACAAAAAAGTCTGTGAAGGCGTTGTCTACTTTACGTAAATCTAAGACCGTAATTTCTTGTGCTTTTTTATCCTGCATGCCTTTCACCACCCAGCTCACTATTTCTTCAGACGCATCGACTTGCTTTGCGGCTTTCTTCAGAATTTTACTCATAAATGTTTTTTCTGTATTAATTTGTGTTACAAGAAACCAATAACGAATAAAAATCTAAATTTGTTCTTGTAACCCTAAAATTACAAATAATAATTGAACAATTACCACGCCCCTACCCGCTTCGTCGGCAAAAACAGCAAATATCTAGACATTTGCCCTTCGACTAATTCTTTGGCCTTCTCTGAGGCCTTAAACGAAGATTTACCCGAAGGATTTACTTGGATTGCGGGCCATCAAACGGCTGGTCGAGGCCAAAGAGGGAACACGTGGAATGCAGAACCTAATCAAAACCTAACCTTATCTATTTTATTAAGACCGGACCATCAATTAGTCGATAAGCAATTTTACTTGAGCAAAGCCATTGCCAATGGGATTTTAGCAGGCTTAGTAGATTGGTCACGTGCCACCCAAGGTGAAAGCTTTAACTTCGAAATCAAATGGCCGAACGACATCTACCTAGATGGCGTCAAAATGGGTGGTATTTTAATTGAAAATAATTTTCAAGCTGGACAATGGAGCTTTTCTATCATTGGCATTGGGCTCAATATTAATCAAAAACACTTCGAAAATATCCGAGGCACTTCCCTTCGCTCTTACCTACAGCTTAACCAAGAGATCCCGCTTACTGAAATCTACACCTACCTTTCCGTAGGCATAGAAGAATCCTATACTTTATTCACAAGTGAGCAGTTCGGTAAAATTGACGAAATATACCACGAAAGGTTATTTAGACGCTCTAAATGGGCATTGTATGAGGCTGAAAATGTACAATTTGAAGGTAAAATTAGAGGAGTCAACGAACAAGGATTATTGGAAATTGAAAAAGAATTCACGGTAGAATCCTATGATTTAAAGGAAATTAGTTTTATTTTTCCTGCCTAATTACCTCTAAAAAGAATACATGATCCCCCATTACCAAAGCCATTTGGAGAACTTTCTTCATTGGGCACAACAGACTCCTAATAAGCTCTATTTAAAACAACCGATTGGTGACCAATACATTGACTACAGCTATGCTGCTGCTGCAACAGAGGTAAAACGAATCGCTCAATTCATCTCAAACCACCTTACAGGAACTGAAAAAAATGTAGGCATTCTGTCCAAGAATTCTGCCCATTGGATGATGGCAGACTTAGCCATTGCCGCAGCAGGTGGCATCTCGGTTCCTTTTTATGCGACGCTAACGAAAGAACAGCTAAATCAAATACTGGTACATGCGGAATGCCAAATCCTAATCGTAGGTAAATTAGATCATTGGGAGAAAATAAAAGACGGGATTCCTGACCATATTTTACTCATTCATACACCAGAAAGTACGGAGAAAACGGGAGTTCAATGGACAGAGATATTGAAAAATACCCCAGAAATTGAAAGAATTCCTACCCACCTACCCACGGATTTAGCGACCATTATATATACTTCTGGTACCACAGGAATGCCTAAAGGGGTTATGATCACGTATGGTGGAATTGAAGCTGGAATTAATATGGCTCGAGAGATTGCTTTATTAGACCTGCCAAATACGCGTTTTATTTCTTATTTGCCTCTATGCCACATTGCTGAACGCAATTTTGTAGAGTTTGCTGCCACAGCAGCAGGAGGAACCATCTATTTTGTCGAAAATCTTGATACCTTCTCCAAGAACCTTGCCAGTGCACGTCCTACCCATTTCTTGGCTGTCCCTCGTATTTGGGCCAAATTCCAAGAGGGTATTTTGCAAAAAATAGGAGGTCAACAAAAATTAAGTCTGCTTTTACGCATTCCTTTGGTCAAATCCTTCATCCAAAAGAAAATTCAAAAGGGCCTCGGTCTAGATTGCGCAAAACTTACGGTGACGGGTGCCGCTCCCATTTCAGCTGAACTGTTGATTTGGTTCCAAAAAATCGGCATCTATATCCAAGAAGCCTATGGAATGACTGAAAACATGGGGTTGAATTCCGTGATGCCTCGAAATACCATTAAGTTAGGTACCGTGGGCAAAATTCATCCGGATTGTGAAACCCGTATTGACCAGGAAACACAGGAAATTCAAATGCGCGCCCCTTACAACACAAGTGGTTATTTTAAAGAGCCTCAATTAACGGAAGAATTATTTACTACAGATGGGTGGTTAAAAACAGGGGATCAAGGCAAATTAGATGAGGAAGGATTTATCTCCATCATAGGCCGCGTAAAAGACAATTTCAAAACAGCTAAAGGACATTACGTTGCTCCTGCGCCGATTGAAAACAAATTAAATACGCACGATTTCATTGAACAAGTGTGTGTCGTAGGCCTCAATTTACCACAACCCATCGTTTTAGTCGTATTAAGTGCATTAGGTAAATCAAAGGAACGAACCGAAGTGTTGGCCGCTTTGCATGAATTGCGCAATGAGGTAAATCCCACATTAAAAAATTATGAAAATTTGAAAAAGGTCGTTATCGTTCTGGAAGATTGGACCATCGAAAATGAATGCCTAACTCCTACCATGAAGATAAAACGGCCCTTTATCGAGAAAAAATACCAGGCCCATTTTGAAACGTGGTATGCTCATCCTGAGACGATTATTGGTGAACTAATGAATTAAAATTTTTACCTTGCGGGGTGAAATGTTCCCGCCTACTTTTACTAACCCTACTTTGCTTTTTCTTACACGAAACAGCTGAGGCACAGTACGTCATCGTAGACAGCGTTATTTTCAAAGGAAATGAAAAAACCCGAGACAACATTCTTAGAAGGGAACTAGATATTCACGCTGGAGATACACTTCAAACAACAGAATTAGACTCTCGATTAGAATTTAACCGGCGAAAATTAACCAATACAAATTTGTTTATTTGGGTGAAAGGTGACTACCACCAAAACAAGCCAGAACATATCGTTCTGACTTACGAATTCCTCGAACAATGGTATTTATTAGGCTATCCCATTTTCCAATTAGCCGATAGAAATTTGAACGATTGGTGGTCCAGAGGTCATTCGATGGACCGAACAATTTATGGCGCCCATTTCATCCATAATAACTTTATGGGAAGAAATGAAAAACTCAGTT
>Ga0228703_1001562_pt1 | contig 13710 bp, 14 predicted proteins | sample McNCre217_Aug_MG_3_FD_178020 | JGI IMG/M metagenome (GOLD analysis project Ga0228703, IMG submission 178020) | Freshwater microbial communities from McNutts Creek, Athens, Georgia, United States - 29-17_Aug_MG | ecosystem: Environmental > Aquatic > Freshwater > Creek | place: USA: Georgia... | reverse complement strand
GTTTTGAGCCTTGCGAATGACGTTCTGCATGCATGATGTTTATGTGCGCGGTTGATATGCGCATATTTTGCGCGCATCACGTATTTCTTGCAATAGAAACTTGGGCTCAGTAAGCCGAAAGAAGCGCGTTCAAGTGCTCTTTGTGATCTGCCGTTGCATACGGTAGCAACAAGCTCAACACGCTCTTTGCCCCGCGCAGCAATGATGCTTGTGCGCTCTCGGGCTCTAGCGCGTGACGAGGGTCTCGCACGTATTCGTAGCTCAGCCACCACGTCAGCATCACTACCATGTGCGTGGCGGTGGCTTCTCGCTCGCTCACGGTGATGGCCAAAGCCCCATCGTGTTCTAAGCTGTCTAGCAGCGTGCGAAACGCGGTGGTTTTATGCAGCAGCGCGTCTTTGATGTGGGTTTCGAGCTTACGGTTCTTGCTGAGCAAGTCGTTCAAATCGCGGTACAAAAAACGGTATTGCCACACCAGCTCAAACAGCGTGTGCATGAAAAACCAAACGTCTTCCACGTCGTGCACGCCGGGTGCTGCCTCTAGCAAATCATCCAGCGCAGCCTCGTAACGATTGAACAGCGCTGTCACCAGCTCCTCTTTGGCAGGGTAGTGGTAGTACAGATTGCCGGGGCTGATGTTGAGTTCAGACGAGATCAGTGTGGTCGATACATTGGGCTCGCCAAAGCGGTTGAAGAGGTCGAGCGTGACCTCCAAAATTCGCTCTGCGGTACGGCGTGGCGCTTTCTTTGCCATGGTTAGCTAACTGCGGTCGAGCCCAGTTATTTCCTGGTAGCTTTTTTGGCTGGCGCTTTCTTCGCGGTAGTTTTGGTCGCAGGCTTAGCAACGGTCTTGGGTTTTGTAGCCGCTTTAGGCTTTGCACCCAGCTGTGCCTCAAGCGACGCTACACGCGCATGCAGCGCTTTCATTTCGGCGGCAGATGGCAAGCCCAAACCGTGCAGCGCTTTGGCTACACGTTCTTCAAAAATACCTTCCAGCTTGCCCCATTGCCCCGTGGCGCGCTCGCTCAGCGTGTGCGCCGCTTGCGTGGCCTTGTGTGTGGCCTCGGCCAGCTTTTCTTCGGCGGTGGTGTGCACCTTGCGCTGCATGGTGATGCCGTCGCTCACCAGCATTTCAAAGGCCTTGGTGCCGTCTTGTTGTGCTTTGGCAAATGCGCCCAAGCCAGCCAGCCAGATTTGCTGGGCTTGCTCTTTCACATTATCAGACATGACGGCTGGATCAAAGGGGTTTGTAGTAGACATGGGGCGCTTTCAAAAAACATAAAACTGCACTTTAACGCTGGACGCATTGAAACACCACATCAAGTTTAGTTAGACTTCTCCAATAATGAGTAGCGAAAAACCCGAGACAAGCCACCAAGCGTGGTACGTCGTTCACACCAAGCCCCGACAAGAAACCCGAGCCTTAGAAAACCTACAAAACCAGGGCTTTAATTGCTTTTTGCCCACCATGCAGGTACAAAAACTGCGTAATCAAAAAGTGCAGGTCATCACCGAGCCGATGTTCAGTCGTTATCTGTTTATTCAGCTTAATGACGCCACTCAAGACTGGTCGCCCATTCGTTCCACGCTTGGCGTGAGCAAGCTGGTCAGCTTTGGACCGCTACCAGCCAAAGTGCCGATTGCGTTTGTTGTCCTGTTGCAAAATGCGCCACAAGCAGCCTTAGAGCGCATGTTCACCCTAGGTGATAGTGTGCGAATTACCAATGGTCCAATGCATGGACTTGAGGGCCAATACATTGCTCATGATGGTGAAACCCGGGCATTTGTGTTGGTTGATATGCTAGGTCAACCCCAAAAGCTTCGCATAGCGATTGACAGTTTGCGCGTTGTCAAATAAGGTCGCACTGGTGGATTTTTGTCGAATTTGTATTTAATAATGGGTGAGAGCGATGTTCAATGCAGTATTAATAAGGATTTGCGTAGTAATTTCATTTGGGATACTAGCGAAATGAGCGGTAGCGCGCCTAAACTAAGCTCTTTTACGTCAATTTAGTGCCTGTCAACAACTCCTTAGCTGTTCCTCTGCACGTTGCCATCATCATGGATGGCAATGGGCGTTGGGCGCAAACTCGTCACATGCCACGCACGGTCGGCCATGCCAAGGGGGCTGCGGGTGTTAGGGCTCTTGTCGAGCAATGTGCCAAGCTTGGCATTAAGTACCTCACCCTCTTTGCCTTTAGCACCGAGAACTGGAAACGCCCAGCTGACGAGGTGTCTACCCTCATGGGCTTGTTTGTGCAATACCTTGAGAAAGAAATGGACGCATTGGCCGCAGCAGGTGTTCGCCTCAAAGTCGTTGGCGATGTGGCGCACTTCCCCGCCGAGTTGCAAACCCGCATCCATGCGGCTGAGGACGCTACGCAGGACAACCAAGCCATTACCCTAGCTGTGGCGGCCAACTATGGTGGTCGGTGGGATGTGGTGCAAGCCGTGAAAAACTGGCAAGCAGCCAATCCTAGCCTCTCAGTGGCTAGCCTTACGCAAGAGCAGTTAGCTCAGTTCCTAAGTACGGCGGATATGCCTGATCCAGACCTGCTCATTCGCACGGGTGGCGAACAACGCATTAGCAACTTTTTGCTCTGGCAATCGGCCTATGCCGAACTGTATTTTACCGATGTCCTGTGGCCTGAGTTTGACCAAACCGAACTAAACAAAGCTTTGCATTGGTACGCCAAGCGCGAACGTCGTTTCGGCAAAATAAATCATTCCCACATTAAAGAATCCGCATAACTGACGCGCCTATTGAGCACGACAACGAAATAAGCCTTCAGGCATCTTGGTCACGCAGGTCGAATCTTGGCAGCTCTTGGAATTTTCTTCTATTGTTACAAGTGTGTAGGTTGGTTGCTTGAAAGCCTCCATTATGAGCATGGCGGAGAATAATGCCCCGCAAGACCTCCGGTCGCTGGAAATCCTGGCTGACATCGAGAGCAACACCTTCCCGTCTCGCATGCCGATTCCTTGCTCAAGGCCATACCACCGGAGCAGCGCACCGGCTTCAAGCTGACGGAGTGCGATAAGCAACTGGCACCCATCTAGCAAATCGTCAAACTGAAAAAGGAAATGAGCCAAGTTCAGACCCAGTACAAGGGCGCCGAAGAAAACTACAGTTCTAACCTGCTCAACCTAGTGGTAGCCAAGGGCTACTTGACCAAACTGCTCTGCAATGATGCCGTCAAAAGCTACATCACCCGGCACGAGCCCGAAATCCTCGAGCATTTCGAGCTGGTGGTGAACACGGTCAGCATGGAAGAAGCGGTGTAGCAGTGCAGCAGCAACTGGAGGCCGATGGCGAATTCGAAGGTGACCCCACAGCAATGCCAACCCGCTGCTGACAACATGCCTCCCGATCCCAAAAATCACAACGAGGCACCAGAATCAGGAGAAAACGCCGCTACTGAATAGGGATCAAATATGACATGACCGATGGGGGTGTCATTGCCGCGCTGCAAACCCGAAGGGTAAAATCCTGACAGTAAAGACAACCTTCGGAGGTGGTGATGCGCTGGTATCTCGTTCATACCAAGCCCAGACAGGAAAAGTGCGCCCTCAAAAACCTCCATCGGCAGGGTTATCAGTGCTACCTCCCGACCCTCCCATCAGAAAAGCTCCGCCAAGGACTGCTAACCGTTGCGGACGAGCCGCTGTTTCCGCGCTACCTGTTCATCCGACTGGGCATGGACGACACGGCCAAGAGCTGGGCGCCGATCCGTTCGACCAAGGGCGTCAGTCGTCTGGTCAGCTTTGGGATTGAACCCGCGCGGGTGGATGATGGCCTGATCGAACTGTTGCGAACGCAGGAAGCTTTAGTTCAGACCGAACCTGAGCGCTTGTTCAAGCAGGGTGAGCGCGTGCGCCTGACGGAGGCGCCGTTTGCCGGTATCGAGGGCATCTACCAAATGGCCGATGGCGAGCGTCGGGTCATGGTGCTGATCGAGATTCTGAGTAAACCCGTCGCAGTGCGTGTCGCACCGGTCAGTTTGCGCAAGGCGAGCTGACAAACCTGCCGCGTTATTGCCTGTTTGGCAAAAAACCTTTCTCAAAGTCATGACGGTGTGGCACAATGTCGTTCGTCCGTCGAACTTGCGGCAGTATCTTTTGCCACACTTTATTGCTCCGGATCCCCTGCTAAAACCCGCTAAACGCGCTTGCTGATCGTGAAACGGCATGGCGGTAGCGTGCCTAAATCACCTTGAGCCTCGTATCCCCACTTCAGAAATTGGCTGGTTTCCAAGAGGAAATCCAGTTCGAAGTGCTGCGTCGTTTGCACCAAACTCCACAGGTCAGTCAGCGTGCGCTGGCCAAAGATCTGGGCGTAGGGCTTGGCACCATCAATTTCTGCTTCCAGGCCCTGGTGGAAAAGGGTTTGGTCAAAATGCAGAACTTCAGCCAAAGCAAGAACAAGCTGCGTTACGCGTATTTGCTCACGCCGGCCGGCGTGGCTGAAAAATCAAAGCTGACGGCGGAGTTCCTGAAGCGCAAAGTGGCGGAATATGAGGCGCTTCAAGCCGAAATTGAGAAGTTAAAGGCCGAGATGAATTCCGTAAAGGGCGGCCCGCAGTGAAAATCGCCATCGCCGGTACCGGCTACGTTGGCCTGTCCAACGGGGTATTGCTCGCCCAGCACAATGAGGTGGTTTGCCTCGACATCGTCCCGGAGAAGGTGTCGATGCTGAATCGAAAGGAATCGCCGATCGAAGACAGTGAGATCGAAGACTTTCTCAAGCACAAGCCGCTGAACTTCCGCGCCACGCTCGACCCGCAGGAAGCCTATGCCGGGGCCGATTTCGTCATCATTGCCACCCCGACTGACTACGACCCCGAGACCAACTACTTCAATACCAAGTCGATCGAAGCCGTCATCCGCGATGTCATGGCCATCAACCCGCAAGCGGTTATGGTCATCAAATCCACTATTCCCGTTGGCTACACTGTACGTACGCGCCAGACCCTTGGCACTGAAAATCTCATCTTCTCGCCGGAATTTCTGCGCGAAGGGCGGGCCCTCTACGACAACCTGCACCCGTCGCGCATCGTCGTCGGCGAACGCTCGGTGCGGGCCGAAGCCTTCGCCAGCCTCCTGAAACAGGGCGCGATCAGGCAGGAGATCCCGATGCTGTTGACCGACAGCACCGAAGCCGAGGCGATCAAGCTGTTCGCCAATACCTTCCTGGCGATGCGCGTGGCCTACTTCAACGAACTCGACACCTACGCCGCCACTCATGGTTTGGACACGCAGCAGATCATCGACGGCGTCTGCCTCGACCCGCGCATCGGCGCCCACTACAACAACCCCAGCTTCGGCTACGGCGGCTATTGTCTACCCAAGGACACTAAACAACTGCTGGCCAACTACCGGGACGTGCCGCAGAATCTCATTCACGCTGTCGTTGAAGCCAACACCACACGCAAGGACTTCATTGCGCGTGAAGTGGTCCGTCTTTGCCAAGCCTGTGAATCAAGCAAAGTGCCCGTCGTCGGCATTTACCGACTGGTGATGAAACAGGGCAGTGATAACTTTCGCGCCTCTGCCATTCAGGGCGTAATGAAGCGCATCAAGGCCAAAGGCGTCGAGGTCATCGTCTACGAGCCAACGTTAAAGGATGCAAGGTATTTTCATTCTCGCGTGGTGAATGATTTGGCTGCTTTCAAGCAAGAGGCGGATGTGATCATTGCCAATCGACGATCCCCTGATCTGGCCGATATTTCAGGAAAAATCTACACGCGCGACCTGTTTGGGCATGACTGAATTGATTCAACCTGTCATTCTTTGCGGCGGTTCAGGAACGCGGCTCTGGCCTCTGTCACGTTCGGGCTTCCCTAAGCAGTTTCTCTGTCTGACAGGCGCTGAAAGCCTGTTTCAGCAAGCGGCCATACGGTTGGCCGGTCTGGGTTCAGTGGACCTGCAAGTTGCCAAGCCGATGATTGTTACCGGTGAGGAACACCGTTTCCTGGCGGCTGAGCAATTGCGCGAAGCGGGTATTGAACTGGGCGCTGCCTTGCTGGAACCCGCGGGCCGCAACACGGCGCCGGCGCTCACACTGGCCGTGTTGGCGGCACAGGCTGACGGTTTGGACCCAGTGTTGGTGGTCACGCCTGCCGACCAAACCGTGGCCAACACGGTTGCTTTCACAGAAGCGATGCAAGCAGCAGTTCGCGAAGCCGCCGGTGGCAGCATCGTGATCCTTGGCATCACGCCAAACTTCCCCGAAACTGGCTACGGCTACATCCAGGCGGCTGCTGAAGCCAAAGAACCCGCCATGCAGGTTCAGCGCTTTGTGGAAAAACCCAATGCGGCCACCGCCCAGCAGTACCTGGCCGAGGGGGGCTATTTCTGGAACGCCGGCATGTTCGTGCTCAAAGCTTCTGTCTGGCTCAAGGCCCTAGAGCAGTTCCGCCCAGACATCCTGCACGCGACCACTCTGGCCTGGGCGCAGCGAAGCACTGATGCCAACACGGCCACACCCTTCGTACGACCCGGCAAGGCCGAATTCAGTGCCGTTCCAGCTGAATCCATTGACTACGCCGTCATGGAGCGTTGTCCCGGCAGTGAATACCCGATCAAGATGGTTCCTCTGGACGCCGGCTGGAGCGACCTCGGCGCGTGGGACGCCGTGTGGAGCGTGTTACCCAAAGACCCGTGCGGCAACGCCCATATAGGCGACGTGCTGGCCACCGACAGCCACAATACCCTGGTGCATGCCACCAGTCGCCTTGTCAGTCTGGTGGGCGTTGAGAATCTGGTGGTGGTGGAAACTCCTGACGCCGTGCTGGTGGCCGACCGGTCGCGCAGCCAAGATGTGAAGCACATCGTCAACGTCCTGCAGCAGCAAAAGCGGGAAGAGCACACCCTGCACCGCAAAGTCCACCGACCTTGGGGCTGGTATGACAGCATCGATGTAGGCGGTCGCTTCAAGGTCAAGCGCATCCAGGTCACCCCCGGTGCCAGCCTCAGTCTGCAAAAGCACTACCACCGTGCAGAGCACTGGGTGGTTGTCAAGGGCACCGCCGAAATCACCTGCGGCGACAAAAAGCTGCTGCTCACCGAAAACCAGTCCACCTACATCCCGCTGGGAGAGGTGCATCGTCTCTCCAATCCGGGTTCCATTCCGTTGGAAATAATTGAAGTTCAATCTGGTGGCTATTTGGGTGAGGATGATATTGCCCGACTCGAGGATCAGTATGGACGCACTAGATAGCTGGCAGACATAAATTTGAAGGTTAGCTTGTCATGAGAAATTACAGTGATCGCAAAAGAGTTTTAGTGTCAGGTGGGGCAGGTTTTTTGGGTTCTCATCTTATAGAGAGGCTGCTTGATCGGGGCGATGAGGTCATTTGCGTTGACAACCTCTTTACCGGAACCAAGCGCAATATCGTAAATTTTCTTACTCATCCTCGATTTGAATTTATACGTCACGACGTGACGTTTCCTCTCTATGTGGAAGTAGATCAAATCTACAACCTCGCTTGTCCTGCAAGTCCTGTCCATTATCAGCATGATCCTGTCCAGACCACCAAAACCAGTGTGCACGGTGCAATCAATATGTTGGGCTTGGCCAAACGACTGAACGCTCGCATATTTCAAGCTAGCACAAGTGAAGTCTATGGAGATCCCACCATCCATCCCCAGACTGAATCTTACTGGGGCAACGTGAACCCTATTGGCATCCGCAGTTGCTACGATGAAGGTAAGCGCTGCGCGGAAACTTTGTTTTTTGATTATCACCGGCAGCATAAGCTGGATATTAGAGTCGCACGCATTTTTAATACTTACGGCCCCCGCATGCATCCCAACGATGGACGAGTTGTGAGTAATTTCATAATGCAGGCGTTAAGAGGAGAAGATATTACGATATTTGGCGATGGTTCGCAGACGCGCAGCTTCTGCTACGTAGATGACCTGATTGATGGATTTATTCGGTTTATGGATCTCCCTGCAGGTACTAATGGGGGGGGCGGATTCCCAGGGCCAATTAATCTTGGAAATCCTGTGGAGTTCACCATTGGTCAATTGGCAGAAATTGTGATTCGGCTTACTGGTTCGACTTCAAAAATGATCTTCAGGCCCTTGCCTGCGGATGATCCTATGCAGCGTAAACCCGATATCACTCTGGCTAAAGAATATCTGAGTGGTTGGACGCCATCTGTTGCTTTGGAGGAGGGTCTGAGGAAGACTATTCCTTACTTTGCGGAGTTCGCTTGAAGTACATCGCAGTCATCCCCGCGCGCGGTGGGTCAAAAGGGTTGCCCGGCAAGAACACTCGGCTATTGGCGGGCAAGCCCCTGATTGCGTGGAGCGTAGAGCAGGCGCTGGAGAGCGGGCGCATTGATTGCGTCCATGTCTCCACGGACGATCCCGGGATTGCAGAGATCGCGCGCGCGCATGGGGCAGACGTTCCTTATCTCCGTCCCGACGCGTTGGCGCAGGACACGACGCCGACGGAACCCGTGATGACCTATGCGCTCGATTGGTACGAGCGAGCGGGGCAGATGTTTGACGCAGTCGTGTTGTTGCAGCCAACCTCGCCCCTGAGGCTTCCGGGAACGCTGGCTGCGGCACTCGCGGCTTTTGAGATGCATGGTGCTGAGTCCTTGTTGGGCGTTTGTGAGAACCACCACTTTTTCTGGCGCAACCTGGACGAGCCTGTTGCACTTTATGACTACAGGAATCGGCCGCGCCGCCAGGATATCCGGCCCGAGGATCGCTGGTACCGTGAAAACGGTTCAATCTACATTACGCGTACCGCCTCGTTCAGGCGGCATCTAAACCGCCTCTGCGAGCCGATCCACATGCACTTGATGCGTGAAGAAGAGGGGTGGGAAATTGATAGCCTTGCCGATTTTGTGGTGGTGGAGGCTCTGATGAAACTGGTGCACCAATCATGATTCTTGACCGTAACCTCGCCAAGTTCATCGTTTTTTCAGAAGATTCGCTGCACAATGCCCTGCGAAAGATCAGTGAGAACAAGGCGCGCATTGTCTTCTGTGTCTCATCCAGCGGTGTGCTGGAAGGTGTACTGACCGATGGTGATTTCCGTCGCTGGATCACCGAGCATCCGTCGTTCGATACCGGCACGCCGGCGCTGTCGGTTGCCAACAAGTCCTTCACCTTTCTGCCGCATGACGCATCGCATGAGGAGATCGCGCGTCAATTCTCGGACCGCATCAGCTTTCTCCCGCTGCTGGACCGCCACAATCATCTCGTGGCCGTGGCACACCGTGGCGCGCCCGAAATCAGGATTGGCAGTTTAACCATCGGGCCCAATTCGCCGTCGTTCCTGATCGCCGAAATCGGCAACAACCACAACGGCAGCCTTGACACCGCCAAGCGTCTGATCGACGAGGCTATCGCCGCAGGCGCCGACTGCGCCAAGTTTCAGATGCGCAGCATGGCGCGGCTGTACCGAAACGCCGGTGATGCCAACGACGCAAGTGCCGACCTAGGCGCGCAGTACACACTGGATCTATTGTCGCGTTTCCAGCTTTCAACCGAGCAGATGTTCCAGGCATTCGATTACTGTAAGGAAAAGGGTATCCTGCCTCTTTGCACGCCCTGGGATCAAGACAGCCTGCAGCAACTGGAAGGCTACGGCATGCTTGCCTACAAACTGGCCAGCGCCGATTTGACCAACCATGATCTGCTGGAAGCAATGGCGCGTACGGGCAAGCCACTGATTTGTTCTACAGGCATGTCCAACGAAAACGAAATCGTCGAGGCCGTGAGACTGCTCAAGCGGCACAACGCGCTTTTCGTGCTGCTGCACTGCAACTCCACCTATCCAGCTCCGTTCAAGGACATTCACCTTGAGTACATGGATCGTTTGCGCCAAGTGGGTGACTGCGTGGTCGGCTACTCGGGGCACGAGCGCGGTATTGCGGTGGCTATCGCGGCGGTGGCGCGCGGCGCCAAGGTGATCGAGAAACACTTCACCCTCGACCGCGGCTGGGAGGGCAATGACCATCGTGTCAGCCTGTTGCCTAGCGAGTTTCGTGCGATGGTGCAGGGCATCCGGGAGGTCGAAGAGGCACTGGGTTCGGGGGAGGCACGCCGCGTAACGCAAGGGGAGATGATGAACCGTGAGGTGTTGGCCAAGAGTCTGATCGCCACACGTGACGTCGCTGCCGGTGAGTTGATCAGTGCCGAGATGCTGGAGGTGCGCAGCCCTGGTCAGGGGTTGTCGCCCAACCGCAAGGCCGAACTGGTGGGCCGCAAGGCGGTGCGTGCGATGAAAGCGGGTGACTTCTTCTATCCCTCCGACCTGGATGACAGCGCCTCCCGTCCGCGCCCCTTCAAGTTCCGCCGCCCCTACGGTGTACCGGTGCGTTATCACGATGTCAAGCGACTGGCTGCAGCAGCACCTTTCGACCTTTTTGAGTTCCATCTCAGCTACAAGGACCTGGAAGAGGATATTGCCAAGCACCTGGGCGGCCAAACCTACGACATGGACCTGGTGGTGCACAGCCCGGAGCTGTTCGCGGGCGATCACATCATGGACTTGTGCTCACCCAGTGCCGAGTATCGGCATCGCTCCATTGCCGAACTCCAGCGCGTGGTGAACGTGACGCGTGCACTCGCACCCTATTTCACCCGAGCGCAGCGCCCGCTCATCATCATCAATGCCGGCGGTTTTTCGGCCGACGGGCCGATGCCCGTCGCGGCACGAGGGGCGCTGTACGACCTCATTGCCGAATCGCTGGCGCAGGTGGACCAGGCTGGCGTGGAAATCATCCCGCAGACCATGCCCCCTTTCCCCTGGCATTTTGGAGGGCAGCGCTTTCACAACCTGTTCATGACGGCGGACGAAATAGTCGCCTTCTGTGCACGTCATGGTTACCGCGTATGCCTGGATATCTCGCATTCGCAGCTGACGTGCACGTATTTCAAGGACTCCTTCAAGGACTTCCTCGAGCGCGTTGGGCCGCACTCTGCCCACCTGCACATGGTGGACGCGGAGGGGGTGGATGGCGAAGGTTTGCAGATCGGCGAAGGGATGGTCGACTTTGCGATGGTTGCCGAGATTCTGGACAAGTGCGCCCCGAAGGCCTCGTTCATTCCGGAGATCTGGCAAGGGCATAAAAACGACGGCGCTGGTTTCTGGTTGGCGCTCGACAGATTGGAAAAGTGGTTCTGAACATGTTTAGCGGTAAATCGATTCTCATTACGGGCGGCACGGGCTCGTTCGGCAAGCAGTACGTCAAGACTCTGCTGGCCCGCTACAAGCCGCAGCGGATCGTCATCTTCTCGCGTGACGAACTCAAGCAATTTGAGATGCAGCAGGAATTCAATGATCCCTGCATGCGCTACTTCATCGGCGATGTGCGCGACGCCGAGCGCCTGACGCAGGCCATGAAGGGCATCCACTACGTGATCCATGCGGCAGCGCTGAAGCAGGTGCCGGCGGCGGAATACAACCCGATGGAATGCATCAAGACCAACGTGCACGGGGCGGAGAACGTTATCCGTGCGGCGTTGGCGGCTGATGTAGAGAAGGTGATTGCCCTTTCCACGGACAAGGCCGCCAATCCGATCAATCTTTACGGCGCCACCAAGCTCGCCTCGGACAAGCTATTTGTTGCTGCCAACAATATGGCTGGCGGCCATCGCACGGTGTTTTCCGTTGTGCGTTACGGCAACGTGGTGGGCTCGCGCGGCTCCGTAGTTCCGTTCTTTCGCAAGCTGGTGGCTGAAGGTGCAACCGAACTCCCGATTACCGATGAGCGGATGACGCGCTTCTGGATCACGCTGCAGCAGGGGGTGGATTTCGTGCTGAACAACTTCGTGCGTATGCACGGTGGTGAAATCTTTGTGCCGAAGATTCCCTCCATTCGCGTTGTCGACTTGGCAACGGCCATTGCACCTGAGCTTCCCCAGCGCATTATTGGCATTCGCCCGGGCGAAAAACTGCATGAGATCATGTGTCCGGCCGATGACTCCCACCTCACGCTCGAGTTTAATGACCATTTCGTCCTCCAGCCCACAATTCGTTTCTACAACCGTGCGGTTGACTATGCCGTGAATGGCGTAGGCGAGAGGGGGCAGCCTGTCGTATCAGGGTTTGAATACCACTCGGGAACGAACCCCCATTTCCTTGATGTGCAAGGGATACGCAACTTCAACCAAATGGCAGACGCATGATTCCGTACGGTCACCAGGAGATTACAGACGATGACATCCGAGCCGTCGATGAAGTGTTGCGATCTGGCTGGCTGACGCAAGGCCCTGCGGTGCCGCGCTTCGAGGATGCGGTTGCTGGAGTCTGCGGAGCTCGGCACGCGGTAGCTGTGAACAGCGCGACGTCGGCGTTGCATATTGCGTGCCTAGCTCTCGATGTCGGCCCTGGCGACTTGGTCTGGACAAGCCCCATCACATTTGTGGCGTCTGCAAACTGCGCGCGCTATTGCGGGGCAGAGGTCGACCTTGTAGATATTGACCCGCGGACCTACAACATGAGTCCGGTGGCCTTGGCGGAGAAGCTAGCGCACGCCAGGGCTCGGGGGCGTCTACCCAAGGTGGTGATTGCTGTCCACTTTGGGGGGCAGTCCTGCGACATGCGCCAGATCAGGGCCTTGGGTGAGCGTTATGGTTTTCGCATCATCGAGGATGCCAGCCATGCTATCGGCGGGAGCTATTTGGGCGAACCGGTGGGCAATTGCCGCTACAGCGACATTGTGGTGTTCAGCTTTCATCCTGTGAAGATCATTACCACGGGCGAGGGGGGGATGTTGCTGACTCAGGACGACCTCTTGGCAAACAGGCTGCGGCTGCTGCGCACTCATGGCATCACCCGCGAGCCGGCGGCGATGGTGCATCGTCCTGACGGGGAATGGTATTACGAGCAGATCGAACTGGGATTCAACTATCGCCTTACCGACCTGCAGGCTGCGCTGGGCGTGAGCCAGTTGGCGCGGCTTGGCGACTACATTACGCGTCGTCGTGTGCTGGCCGATCGCTACGACTCGCTGCTTGCCGCGCTCCCACTAGTTACGCCGTGGCGTGATCCTGACTGCAACTCGGCTTGGCACCTGTACGTCGTGCGCCTGGATGCCTCGATGGCTTCCAGACGGGCGGACGTTTTTTCCGGGCTGCGGCGCGACGGGATTGGCGTCAATGTTCATTACATCCCTGTGTATCGCCAACCATACTATGAACGACTCGGACTGCTGAGGTCAGACTTTCCGGTTGCGGAGACCTACTACGAAGGCGCACTTACCATACCGTTGTACCCGGGCCTCGGTGAGGAGCAGCAGGATATCGTGGTTGCCAGTTTGGCGAGGTTGCTGAAATGAAAATCGTGGCAATTATCCAGGCCCGAATGGGATCGAGCCGCTTGCCGGGGAAGATACTCCGTCGATTGCTGGACGATACCGTGCTCGGCCATGTGGTGAAACGGGCCGGGGCGGCGGGCAAGATCAACCAGGTCGTGATTGCGACGACTCTGTCTTCCATGGACGATGTCGTCGTGAGGGAAGCAGAGCGGCTGGGCGTGACGGTTACGCGCGGCAGCGAGTTGGATGTCCTGGATCGGTACTACCGGGCTGCATGCCAGGTGAAGGCGGACGTCATTGTCAGAATTACGTCCGATTGCCCGCTACTTGATTCGGCCCTGGTTGATGCCATGGTCGGGAAGTTCCTCTCGCTGACCGCGGCGGGCGCTGCAGTGGATTATCTCAGCAACACTGTGATACGTAC
>Ga0228703_1001557_pt1 | contig 13739 bp, 12 predicted proteins | sample McNCre217_Aug_MG_3_FD_178020 | JGI IMG/M metagenome (GOLD analysis project Ga0228703, IMG submission 178020) | Freshwater microbial communities from McNutts Creek, Athens, Georgia, United States - 29-17_Aug_MG | ecosystem: Environmental > Aquatic > Freshwater > Creek | place: USA: Georgia... | reverse complement strand
TTTGATGAGCACGATACAACTCCTCCAGAATTTTGGATGCCGCGATTGTGTTGGAGGAATCGCTCCCGCTCCATGTGGGTTCCACCTATGTCCCCGGGGCGACCAGATAAGGGTAAACCCCTGGATCCATGCGGCTTGCACCGCGATGCAGGCTTACTTGACGAGGGGTTTGAAGACCCTGAGCCATTTGGTCGCCGGCAGCCCCCATTTGGCCTCGATGTGTTCCGCCGCTTCCAGCAATTGCTCGCGCTTGGGCCGGGATGGGGTGCGCTGCGCCAGCACCACGGTGTTGCCCTCGCGCGTGGGTTTGAAGGCCCAGACCGCGTCTTCGCCGAAAGCTGCGGCGATCTTTTGCAGACTCGCCTCGTAACTGGAAGAGCGCCCGAACAGGTTGACCGTCATGCAGGCATGCGGGCTGAGCAATGCACGGCAGTCCCGGTAAAAGTCTTCGCTGTCGAGCACCGGAGCAGCGGCTTCGTGGTCGTACAGATCCACCTGCAGTGCATCGACCACACCGATCCATTCGGGCGAACGGATTTCCTCGGCCGCATCGGCCAGCACCACGCGCAAGCGCTCGTCGTCGGGTGGCAAACGGAACCAGCCCCGACAGGCATGCAACACGCCCGGGTTGAGCTCGATGGCCGTGCAGGTCATCTTGAGTTTCTTGTAGCAAAACTTGGTGATCGTGCCCGCCCCCAGGCCCAGCTGCATGGCGTGGGCGCCCGCCACCTCTGCGGTCGGCATGAACAGCAGCCAGGCCATCATGCGCTGCACATATTCGAGTTCGATGTCGTAAGGCTTCTTGATCAGCATCGAACCCTGGATCCAGGGCGAGGCCAGGTGCAGGTAACGGATGTCACCGTCTTCAGAGAAGTTGACTTCGGGCAGGGTGATGGTTTTCTTTCGGCTCATACCAGTCCATGTTCTTGCATCACTACGCGCCAGGCGCCGAGCTTGCGTTCAAAGGTCCACGAGGCATTGGCTGGACTGGTCGAAGGCAGCTTGTGCAGCTTGACCCTGTCGGACAGACCGGCGTGGGCCAGCGATTGTTCCACGGCGCGTGCATGGCGAAAGCTTTCGCCGCCGTTGTGCGCAATGCCCGTGAGTTGGGGGCACTGCCGCAGCAGCGTCGGGAAATCATTGAGTTCGGCACAGCGGATCGCGCTGTCCAGACTGCCCTCACGTTCGCAATGGGCATACACATCCCAGATGCCCAAACCCTGCGCCAGTGCACAGGCGCAGCGTGCGGCGTAGTCGCCGCTTTCGGGCCACGGTGCCTGCGGCCACAACGCGCGCAGGATGGGCCAGAAATGGTTTTGGGGATGGGCGTAATACTGCTGCAACTGCAAAGACCGCAAGCCCGGAAAGCTGCCCAGCACCAACACCCGTGTGGCGGGCGTCACCAAGGGTGCCAAGCCTTGCAGGCGCATCATGCCCCAGACCTCATGCCAGAGACGCCAGTCTGGGCAAGGCATGCAGCGCATTGGCCCGGGTCTGCGTCTGCACTTGGGCCAGACTCAAGCCACGCAACTCGGCCAGCACCTGTGCAATGCGCGGCAACTCGGCCGGGCTGTTGCGGCCTTGGGGCTGTCCGCTGGCGCGTGCCTCGGCGGTGCGGTACAGCCACTGCGGCGGAATGTCCGGCGCATCGGTCTCCAGCACCAACGCAGCCAGTGGCAGGGTGCGCGCCAACTCGCGCAAGGCCGTGGCCCGCTCGAACGTCATGGCGCCGCCAAAGCCCAGCGCAACCCCCTGGTCGATGAAGGCCTGAGCCTGTTGTGCGCTGCCATTGAAGGCATGGGCGATGCCACCGCGCCCCCCCACCTGCCGCAAGCCCTTGAGCAGCAGGTCGGCCGAGCGCCGCACATGCAGGATCACTGGCAGACCATGCTTTTGGGCCAGCGCCAGTTGCGCCACATAAAAGCGCCACTGCCGCTCGCGCATGTCGGGCTCACACAACAAGGGCACAAAGAAATCCAGACCGATCTCACCGACGGCGACCAAACGCGGATCGCTCTGAGCTTGCGTCAAAGCCGCATCCAGGGCCTGCAGATCCTCCTCGGCGGCTTGCGGCACATACAGTGGATGAATGCCCAAGGCATACGCATCGCCATGCTTCGCCGCCAGCGCCTGCACGCCTGTCCAGTCACGGCGCTGCACAGCCGGCAACACGCACAATCCCACCCCCGCCGCGCGCGCCTGCTCGCGCACGGCATCGCGGTCAGCGTCAAACTCCGGCGCGTCAAGGTGGCAGTGGGTGTCGATCCACATCAGAGATCGGACAGCCGCCCCTGCACCAGCTGCAACTGGCGGTCGCATCGCTCGGCCAGGCTGCGGTCGTGGGTCACCACCACAAAGGCCATGCCGCGCTCACGTGCCAGCGTCAGCATCAGGTCGAACACGGTGTTGGCCGTGTCACGGTCCAGATTGCCAGTGGGCTCATCGGCCAAGACACAGGCAGGCTCCGTCACCAGCGCACGCGCCATGGCCACGCGCTGGCGCTCGCCACCCGAGAGTTCGGCTGGACGGTGGTGCAGGCGCTCGCCCAGCCCCACACGCTGGAGCCACTCGGCGGCTTGCTGCAGGGCCGCCTCTCGTGGCATGCGCCGAATCCACAGCGGCATGGCCACGTTTTCCTGCGCGGTGAATTCGGGCAAAAGGTGGTGGAACTGGTAAACAAAGCCCAGGTGGCGGTTGCGCTGCGCGCCCTGCTCGGCCGGTGACTGGGCCGTGAGTGACTGGCCCAGCAACTGCACCGTGCCCGAACTGGGGGCATCCAGGCCGCCCAGCACATGCAGCAGGGTGCTCTTGCCCGAGCCCGATGCGCCCACAATCGCCAGCGTTTCACCCGCCTGCACACTCAGGTCCACCCCCTGCAGCACCTGCACCTTGAGGGCGCCATCGGCATAGCCTTTGCAGATGCGGTGGGCCTGCAACACCGTGCTGGAAATTTCATTCATAGCGCAGGGCCTCCGCTGGGTTGACGCGGCTGGCGCGCCAACTCGGGTACAGGGTGGCCACAAAGGCCAGCAGCAGCGAGATCACCGCGATCGGCACGATGTCGCTGGCCAGGGGCTCGCTGGGCATGCGGCTGATCAGGTAAATGTCCTTGGGCAGAAAACTGGCATTGAACAAGCGCTCAATGGCCGGCACGATGACATCGATGTTGAACGCCACCAGCAGGCCCAGCCCCAGCCCACTGAAGGTGCCAATCACGCCCACTGCCGCACCCTGCACCACAAAAATGCCCATGATGCTGCGCGGGCTGGCGCCCAATGTGCGCAGGATAGCGATGTCGGCACGCTTGTCGGTCACCGTCATCACCAGGGTGCTGACCAGATTGAAGGCTGCCACCGCCACGATCAGCGTGAGGATGATGAACATCATGCGCTTTTCAACCTGCACAGCGGCAAACCAGGTGCGGTTCTGCTGTGTCCAGTCGCGCACATAAAAGGCGCCGCCCAACATTTGCTGCAGTTCTTGCGCCACTGCACGGGCCTGGTGCAGGTCACGAAGTTTCACGCGCATGCCGGTCGGCCCCTCCAGACGAAAAAGGCGTGCGGCATCTTGCACGTGCATCAGCACCAGTGCCGAGTCGTATTCGTAGTGACCCGACGAAAACAGACCCGCCAGACGCATTTGTTTGAGCCGTGGCAAGGCCCCGGCCGGGGTGACCTGACCCGATGGGGAGATCAACGTCAGCAGCTCACCCGGCTGTGCACCCATGGCCATGGCCAGATCGCGCCCCACCACCAGATCGAACCCGCCGGCTTGCAAGTTTTGCAACACCTGGGTCTGGCCGTCCTGCAGGTCGCTGACTTGCGGCTCCAGTGCCGGGTCGATGCCGCGCACCATCACGCCCTTCATGTCCTCACCCCGCGCCAGCAAGGCCTGCGCCCCCACAAAGGGCGCGGCCCCCTTCACCTGCGGGTGCGCCAGCAGGCGCTCGCGCAAGAGCGCCACATCGGGCAAGGCCGCGCCGTCGGCGGCATAGATTTCAATGTGCGACACCACCCCCAGCATGCGGTCACGCACCTCGCGCTGAAAACCGTTCATCACCGACAACACGATGATGAGCGCGGCCACGCCCAGGGCAATGCCCAGCATGGACACACCGGAAATAAAGGAAATGAAGCCGTTGCGACGGCTGGCCCGACCGGCGCGGGTGTAGCGCCAGCCCAGCACCAGCTCATAAGGCCAGTTGCGAGCGAATGACATGCCGCTATTGTGCAGTGTCCTGTCGGAGCGCCGCGACCTCGACGCAGATGCAAGCCTGCGACAATCACCCCATGCACTGCATCATTGCCTACGCCGCCAGCGCCCAATTGCCGCCCGATGCGCTGGAAGGCCTGCACCTGCCCCGCCTGAAAGCCCTGCTAAAGCGTTTGCAATGCACCGATCAGGACTGCGATCCGGCCGACGATCACCCGCCCCCCGCCATGCCACATGAGCGCGCCCACGCCCGTGCCCTGGGCTGGGACGCGCAAGGCCCTTTGCCCTGGGCCGCCTGGCAGACTGGCAACACCGGTCCCACAGCACAAGCGTGGATCACCCCCTGCCATTGGCAGATCGGCATGGACCAGGTGTTCATGCTCGACCCGGCCTCACTGCAATTGGGCAATGAAGAATCACAAGCCCTGCTGCAAGCGATGCAGCCCTATCTGCAGGAAGACGGTTTGCAGGTGCGCTGGCACGATGCCGTGCACTGGCATGCGCAAGGCGACTTGCTGGCTGGCTGGGCCGCACCCTCGCTGGACCGTGTGATCAATGCCAATGTGCGGCCCTGGATCACTTCGGGCCTTCCCGGCAAGCTGGTGCGCCTGCACAGCGAGATGCAGATGCTGGCCTACCACCACCCCGTCAACGACGCACGGCTGGCCCGTGGCCTGCTGCCGGTGAACGCCTTTTGGGTGCACGGTGCAGGTTCGTTGCCCCCAACCCAAACAACTGCCGCAGCCGTCTGTCTGCTCGACAGCCTGCGCGCCAGTGCCTTGCGCGGCGACGTATCCGGCTGGCGCAGCGCCTGGCAAGACCTCGACGCCCAATTGCCCGGACCCGACACAGCCGATGTGCAACTGACGCTGTGCAGCGAGTCCGCTGCACAGCACTGGCAGACGCGGCCGCAGCATTGGCTGGGCCGACTGCGGCAGGCATTCTCAACCACCGACACCACTGCAGCCCTGCGGGCCCTGACCGAACCATGCAACTCCTGACCCGCGACGTCCCGCCGCGCAGCGCCTGGGCGCTGGAACAGGCAGGTGTTCACCCCTTGCTGGCACGCCTGTATGCCGCTCGCGGTGTGCACGCTGCCGACGAACTCGACGACGGCCTGGCCAGGCTGCTGCCTCCCGCTGGCCTGAAAGGCGCGCAAGACGCCGCCCGGCTGCTGGCCGATGCGATCGCTGCCGACCGAAGACTGTGCATCGTGGCCGATTACGACTGCGATGGCGCCACCGCCTGTGCCCTGGCCGTGCGCGGCCTGCGCATGCTGGGCGCCCGCCATGTCAGTTACCTGGTACCCGACCGCGTGGTGGATGGCTACGGTTTGACGCCGCCGATCGCACAACGGGTGAAGGCACAGGGCGCGGATGTGCTCATCACCGTGGACAACGGCATCGCCAGCGTCGAAGGCGTGGCCGCTGCACAGGCCCTTGGCCTGCAGGTGCTGGTGACCGACCACCACCTGCCCGCCCAGCAACTGCCTGAGGCAGAAGTCATCGTCAACCCCAACCAGCCCGGTTGCAGCTTCGAAAGCAAATCCATGGCGGGCGTGGGCGTGATGTTCTACGTGCTGCTGGCCCTTCGTGCCGAACTTCGCGCGCGCGGGCATTTCGATGCGGCCACACAACCCAAGCTGGATGCGCTGTTGCCCTTGGTCGCACTCGGCACCGTGGCCGACGTGGTCCGGCTCGATGCCAACAACCGCCGCCTGGTTGCACAAGGCCTCAGGCGTGTGCGCGCGGGTGCCCTGCCACCGGGCATGGCCGCATTGTTCAGGGCTGCAGGCCGCGAAGCCCCCCGCGCCACCACTTTTGATTTTGGCTTTGCCCTGGGACCGCGCATCAACGCAGCCGGTCGCCTGGCCGACATGACCCTGGGCATCGAATGCCTGCTAACCGACGATGCGGGCCGTGCCGACGAACTGGCCAGACAGCTGGACGCCATCAACCGCGAACGCCGGGTGATCGAGGGCGACATGCGCGAGATGGCCATGGACATGGCCGAATCGCTTTTTGAGGAGGGCGAGGCACCGCCGCCCGCCCTGTGCGTGTTCGACCCCGACTTCCACGAAGGCGTGGTCGGCATCGTCGCCTCGCGCCTCAAAGACAAGCTGCACCGACCCACTTTTGTGTTTGCCGCCAGCACCGCGCCGGGCAAAGAGCACGAACTCAAAGGTTCGGGCCGTTCGATCCCAGGCTTTCATCTGCGCGATGCACTGGACCTGGTGGCCAAACGCGCACCGGGCGTGCTGCTGCGTTTTGGCGGGCATGCCATGGCCGCAGGCTGCACGATCGCCGAAGAACATTTCGAACTTTTCGAGGCGACCCTCCACCAGGTCGCCATGGAGTGGCTGGACGCTGCCACTTTGCAGCGCCGTCTGGAAACCGACGGCCCGCTGGCGCCCGAATACCGCCGCACCGAGCTGGTGGACATGTTGCAGCGTGAGGTCTGGGGTCAGGGCTTTGCCCCCCCGGTGTTCAGCGAGGAAGTCGAGGTGCTGTCCCAGCGGCTGGTGGGTGAGAAACACCTTTCGCTCAAGCTCAAACACCAGGGTCAACCGGTGGATGGGATCTGGTTCAACCACGCCGAGCCCTTGCCTGCCCGGGTGAAACTGGCTTACCGGCTCGATGCCGACGAATGGCAGGGACAAAAACGGGTGCGCTTCATGGTCGAAGCCGCCGAGCTTTTGTAGTGACAAGCTGCTTGTGGGAGCGCCCCCTGCGCACGGAAACCTTCGGCCACAGTGGCGGCCTCCTGCAGTGCGTTCAGGATGCCAGCGGCAAGTGGCCGCCCAGCTCCAGTTGCATCATGATTTTGTTGACCAGGGCCGAAACCGAAGGGCGGCCCGTCTCGATCACGTAATGCGCGGCTTCGCGGTAGAGCGGGTCACGCGCTTCGTACAGGGCTCGCAGCCGCGCCAAAGGGTCGTCCACCTGCAGCAGAGGTCGGCCCGTGTCGTGCCGCACGCGGCGAAACACATCTTCGGGTGAGGTGCGCAGGTAAATCACATGGCCGCGCTCGTGCAGATGGCGGCGATTGGCCTCGCGCAGCACCGAACCGCCCCCGGTGGACAGCACGCCATGGTGGTGCTGGCTCAGGTCGTCGAGCACGGCCTGCTCCACATCGCGGAAGGCATCCTCGCCCTCGCGCGCAAAGTATTCGCGAATCGAACAGCCCAGGCGCTCTTCAATGACATGGTCCGAGTCGACAAAAGGCACCCCCAGACGCCGTGCCAGCTGGCGTCCGATGGTGGTTTTGCCTGCACCCGGCAGACCGACAAAGATGATGCTCAAGACCGTCTCACACACGAAAGCGATGCCGGACCCCTGCCCGACTCGCACCGAAAACCCTCAAGTGTATGCGAGCAGCCTGTTCATGCGCGATCAAGGACCGGGATCGGGCTGGGCCGTGACTGGCCCCACCAACTCGGCCGCACTGACGTTCTCTGCCACCACGCGCGGCGTCAGAAAGACCAGCAGTTCGCTGCGGCGACGCACCTGCTGGCGGTTGCGAAACAGCCAACCCAATACGGGCACGTCGCCCAGCGCGGGCACTTTGGCGTCGTCGTTCTTGTCGGCGTCCTCAAAAATGCCCCCCAGCACCACGGTGCCACCGTCCTGCACCCTGACCTGGGTTTTCACATGCTTGGTGTTGATGGCGTAGCCTGCCGTGGTCAGCTGCCCCACGCTGTCGCGGTTGACGTCCACATCGAGCACCACCGTGCCTTCGGGGGTGATCTGGGGTGTCACTTCCAGCTTGAGGTTGGCCTTGCGGAAAGTGATCTGGGTCAGGGTGCTGCCGCCACTGGTCATGGCCGTTTGGTAGGGCAGTTCGGTGCCTTGTTCGATCAGGGCCTTGGTCTGGTCGGCCGTGACCACACGCGGACGCGACACCACCTTGCCCCGACCTTCGGCTTCGAGGGCCGACAGCTCCAGGTTGATGAAACGGTCGGCTGCCGCGTTGAACAGCGACACCGCCACACTGGCAGGCGCCACCAGCGTTTGTCCGGCAGCTCCTGCGGGCAAGGCCACCTGGTTGCCGCTGACCGCACCCGCACCCGTGGTGGCGTTGGTGGCGCCCAACTGCCCCACTGTGCTGGCCTGCCCGTTGACCAGCACACTGCGGCCCAGCCCCACGCCCAGGCGCGCGCCCAGCGATTCGCCAAACTGGTCGTCGGCCTCGACAATGCGCGCCTCGATCAGCACCTGACGCACCGGCACATCCAGCCGAGCCACGATCTGCTGCAATTCGGTCAGCCGTGTCGGCACATCGTGGATGAACAACTGGTTGGTGCGCGGTTCGGCCATCACGCTGCCACGCGCACTCAGCCAGCGTCCACCCCCCGTTGCGGCACCTGCTGCTGCGCCCCCTGCCCCCTGCAAACGCTGTGCGACCTCACTGGCCCGGGCGTACTGCAAGCGCATCGACACCATCTGCAAGGGGCTCACCCCCTCCAGAACCGCCTGGGTCTCCAGAGATTTTTTCTCCCGCTGCAACCATTCGTCCTGCGGCGCGATCCAGACCACACGCCCATCCTGACGCGCCGCCAAGCCCTTGGCTTGCAAGACCACCTGCAAAGCCTGCGGCCAGGGGACCTGCTGCAAACGCACCGACACCTGTCCGCTGACACTGTCGGTGGTGACAAAATTCAAGCCCGAAACATCGGCAAACACCTGCATCAGGGCCCGCACCTCGGTGTTCTGAAAGTTCAGGCTGATCGGCGTGCTGTCTTCGGGCGCCTGCAGCGGGCCTGCCACCTTGGGCGGCAAGGCCCCCGCCTCGCACCCGGCCACCCAGGCCAGCACCCCGCACCAAGCCGCCCAGCGTTGGCTCACCATCATTGATCTCCTTGCCACGCCAGGCGCACGATGGACTCACCTGAATCTGCCGCCAACGCCACCCCTGCCATGTCCACGCGTCTGACCCGCAGGCCTTCCTGCCCTACCCGCTGGCCGACACGCACCGTGGCCTGTGCCAGCCCTGCCCCCAGCAAGGCATGCCATTGCCCGGCCTCTTGCCAGACCCCCTGAAGCCGCAAGGCGCGCACCGGCCAGTGCCGAGGGTCTTGCGGCAGCACAGGGGTCGAGGGCAGCTGCGCTGCGGCGGCAACTTCGGGCAAGCCAAACAGCAGGGCGTCCGTCGCAGGCGGTTCACCTGCCCTGGCCGCCACTGGCCACTGCGGCCCGGCCCAAACGGCCCGCTTCGGGTCCAGCAGCAGCAGGGGCAACCACCCCACCCTCGCCTGCAGCTCGATGCGTACATCGCCCACACCCACCGGCGTCACCTGCCATTGATCCACCACCCACCAGGGGGCATGCACTGCCATGGCCTGCGACAGTGCCAACCAGTCGCGCCAGCGCCCTTGCAATTGCAGCTGCACGGTTTGCTCGGGCAAGCCTTCGGCGCTCAGGCCCTGAGGACGCAAAGCGATCACCTGCAAGCCCTGGTCCTGCAGGCGCTGCTGCAGCCAGGGCCAGACCGCGGCCCCTTGCTCCTGGGTCGGCCCATCCAGCCAGGCCGAACGCTCTGAGGCACCAGAGCCCTGCACCGCATCTTGCAGTGGGCGTGGCACCGGTGCGGCCGAAAGGCGGTCCTGCAGCTGAGCCACTTCGGTTTCCAGCGCCTCCAGCTCGGCCCGCTCTGGCCCCAGCAGCCCCACCACGCCACACAGCGCCAGCACGCCAAGGCTGCCGAACAGCAACATGCGCTGCCGCTGCTCCGGCCCCCAAGCCTGCGTCAGGCGTTCCAACCCCACGCGCGTGTTCATGACGGAGCGGGGGTGCGGTCCTGCACCCTGGATGGCCAGCTCGCTTGCAGCACCACATCCACACCACCATGGGGGCCCGATGCGGCAGCGTCCCCCAGGCTTTGCAAAGTCCAGCCCTGGGGACCGGCAGCCGTCAGGGCCGACAAGAGCAGGGGCACGTCTTGCGCCCGGGGCAACCAGGCTTGCAGCACCAACTGTCGTCTGTCACCTTGCCAGCGTGCAACACGCACGCCCAGTGCGCTGGCCTGCGCACCGAGCACCTCTTGCAGGTGCTGCAGTTGGTCGCGCCGGGCGCGCCAATCCTGTGTGCGGACTTCCGCGTTCTTTTGCCATTGCTTGCGGGTTTGCAGTGCAGCAGCGAGGTTTTTTTGCCGCTCCAGGGCTTGCACATCCGCCTGCAAATGGCCGCGTTGCTCGAGCAAGTGGTCCAGACGCCAGGACTGCCAAGCCACCCAGGCACTTCCGAGCGCCAGGCCTGCCAGCACGGCCAGAAGCAAGGGCCAAGCCAATTCAAGCGGCAATGCGAGACCACGCTGTGGATACCGCAACAGGTTCAGGGCTGGCGGCCTCACACCAAAACCCCCAATGCGGCGCCACACGCCACCAGCGGCCGCCACAGCGGACCTGACTGAAGTTGCTGCCAATCCACATCGGCCAGGCCTCTTTCGGGGTTGCGGCTGAACTGCCAGTCCTGCGGCGATTGCGCCCATTGCCGACCCAGGTCACCCCGCCAATGCAAGCCTGCACGCTGCGCGGCCTGGGGGCTGGGCTCCACCATGGGCAAGCGCCAACCCGCGCTGCGCGCATGCCGGCGCCACTGCTGCGCATCCTCGCGCAAACATGCGGCCCAATGCACCTCCTGAGCGTGCACATGGAAGTCGAAACCCACCTCATCGGGGGCCACACCCCAAGCCGAAGCCGCTTCGAGCTGGACCTCTGCCCGCAACTGCTGGCCTGTTGCGCCGCCGCAGCCGAACACCCCCCGTCGGCAACGTTCCTCGTCCAGCGCCAGTGCCATGGTGCGCTGTGGGGCAGACAAATGGCTGCCCAGACCACGCAGGGTCTGCACCAGCCAGTCATCACGCTCGGAAAGATGCACCAGGCCCTCCGGTGCGTGCTGGCGTTCATAGACCATGACACGCACGGCCCCTGATTTTTGCAGTGCCAAGGCCACCAGCAGGATTTCCTGCTGGTCAAGCAAGGCGCCCCAGGCACTGGTGCGTCGCCTGTGCTTGACCAAAAACCGGTTGCTTTGTCTGAACCACTGCATAGGGGCCTCCTCCCTGATTGGCCTCTGATGGGCCTGGTGCACCTGCTTTTTTAAAATTGCTTACACCTCGAGTCAATTCATAATTGGCTATTAAGTTTTCACAAATCAAACAAAGGTCAGCTGGACCGGGCGCCAGATTTTTATAATGCCCCTCTTTCAGGCGCCCCCTGGCGCGGCCCACAAAGGTCCCATGTCTGCCAAGCCCACCCCTCCAAACGACGCCTCCTCCAGCCAACACAGCTCCCACCGCGACGCCAAGCACTGGTTGGTCCGTCTGGTCTTGTGGTGCGCCGGACTGGTCGCAGCCGGCATGCTGGCGATCGCATTCGTGGCGGGCGTGGCCATGGTGGTGGCTTACCCCAATCTGCCCGACATTTCCGATCTGTCCGACTACCGCCCCAAGCTGCCGCTGCGTGTCTACACCGCCGATGGCGTGCTCATGGGCGAATTTGGCGAAGAGCGCCGCCACCTGACCCCCATCGCTGAGATCCCCAAGGTCATGAAAGACGCGGTGCTGTCGATTGAAGATGCGCGCTTCTACCAGCACGGCGGTGTGGACTACCTGGGCATTTTGCGTGCCGGCATTGCCAACATCGGCCGCATGAAGAGCCAGGGCGCATCGACCATCACGATGCAGGTGGCCCGCAATGTGTACCTCTCGTCCGAGAAGACGTACACCCGCAAGATCTACGAAATCCTGCTGACCTACAAGCTCGAACACATGCTCTCCAAGGACCAGATCCTGGAGATCTACATGAACCAGATCTTCCTGGGCAACCGGGCCTATGGTTTTGCGTCGGCCGCCGAAACCTATTTCGGCAAATCGCTCAAGGACATCACGGTGGCCGAAGCCGCCATGCTGGCCGGCTTGCCCAAGGCACCTTCGGCCTACAACCCCTTTGCCAATCCCAAGCGGGCACGGGCGCGTCAGCTCTACATCATCGAGCGCATGGAAGACAACGGCTTCATCAGCAAAGAGCAGGCCAAGGCCGCCAAGGCCGAACCTCTGCGCCTGCGCACCTCGGCCGACAAGAACATCCTGCATGCCGAATACGTGGCCGAGACCGTGCGTCAGATGGTCTACGCCCAATACGGCCCGGAGACCTACACACGCGGCCTGAATGTCACCACCACGCTGGTGGCCGATGAACAGCGTTCCGCCTACCAGGCCCTGCGCCAGGGCATCATGGACTACGAGCGCCGCCAGTATTACCGCGGCCCCGAGAAGTTCATCGACCTGCCCACCGACCCGAAAAAACAGGAAGAAGTCATCGACGATGTGCTGGACGACCACCCGGACAACGGCGATCTGCTGAGCGCCGTGGTGCTCGAGGCCAATCCACGCAAGGTGGTGCTCACCCGTGGCAATGGGGAGACCATCGACATCACGGGCGAAGGCCTCAAGCCGGTGCAAACCGGCCTGTCCGACAAAGCGGCACCAGCCATCCGTTTGCGCCCTGGCGCGGTGGTGCGCATTGTGCAGATGCCCAAGGGCGGCTACGAGATCACCCAGCAACCCGAGGTGGAAGGGGCTTTTGTGGCCATCACCCCCCAGACGGGTGCGGTGCGCGCCCTGGTGGGCGGTTTTGACTTTGCCAAAAACAAGTTCAACCACGTCACCCAGGCCTGGCGCCAGCCGGGGTCCAGCTTCAAGCCCTTCATTTATTCCGCCGCACTCGAAAAAGGCTTCACCCCGGCCACGGTGGTCAATGACGCACCCTTGTTCTTCGACGGCGGCGTGACCGGCGGCCAGCCCTGGGAGCCTAAAAACTACGACGGCAAGTTTGAAGGGCCCATGACCCTGCGCACCGGCCTGGCCAGGTCCAAGAACATGATCTCGATCCGTGTGCTGCAGTCGGTCGGCGCCCGCAACGCGCAGGAATGGATCGGCCATTTTGGTTTTGACGAAGACAAGCACCCGGCCTACCTGACCATGGCGCTGGGCGCCGGCTCGGTCACGCCGATGCAAATGGCCTCGGCCTATTCGGTGTTTGCCAATGGCGGTTACCTGGTGCAGCCACACCTGATCAGCCGAATCACCGACCCCAAAGGCAAGGTGCTGGTCGACAGCCCAGCCCCCGCACAAGCCGAAGAAAGCCAGCGCGCCATCTCTGCGCGCAATGCCTACGTGATGAGCAACCTGCTGCAGGAAGTCACCCGTTCGGGCACGGCCGCGCGTGCCCAGGCCATGCTGCGCCGCCCCGACGTGTACGGCAAGACCGGCACCACCAACGACTCGATGGACGCCTGGTTTGCCGGCTACAACCCGCAGGTCACCGGCATCGTCTGGATTGGCTACGACACGCCGCGCAAGCTGGGCGACCGCGAAACCGGTGGCGGCCTGAGCCTGCCCGTGTGGATCAGCTACATGGAAACCGCACTGCGCCAGGTGCCTGTCTCCGAATACCCAGTGCCTGAAGGCCTGGTCCGCGTGGGCAATGACTGGGTGTTCGAGGAATTTGCCCGGGGGGGCGTGACCTC
>Ga0228703_1001556_pt1 | contig 13741 bp, 12 predicted proteins | sample McNCre217_Aug_MG_3_FD_178020 | JGI IMG/M metagenome (GOLD analysis project Ga0228703, IMG submission 178020) | Freshwater microbial communities from McNutts Creek, Athens, Georgia, United States - 29-17_Aug_MG | ecosystem: Environmental > Aquatic > Freshwater > Creek | place: USA: Georgia... | reverse complement strand
CGAACGCTCTTCAAACGTGTTACTTAAGGCACTAGAAGAACCGCCAGCTGGAACGGTTTGGTTACTTTGTGCGCCGAGTGAGGCAGATATGTTGCCTACTATTCGTTCTCGAGTGCGCAGAGTCGCACTAAAAACTCCTTCGGTTGAGGAAGTAGCTGAGTTACTAGTGAGTCGCGATGGCATTGCTCCGGCGCTCGCAAAACAGGTTGCCGCAGAAGCCCAGAGTCACATTGGTATGGCTCGTCGACTTGGTACCAGCGTTGAGGCGCGAGGTCGACGTAAAGACACCCTCATGGCTGCATTGGCAATTGACTCAATTTCGGGCGCGATGTTTACCGCGGATCGTTGGTTGGATTTAGCCAAGAAAGACGCAGACGCACTTACCAATGAACGCGATGCCGAAGAGCGCGAAAATCTCTTACGTTCACTCGGAGTTGAAGATGCCAGCAAACTTCCGCCGCACGTGCGTGCCGACGTGAAGGCTTTGGAAGAAGCTCAGAAGCGTAGGGCAACCCGTTCACTGCGCGACGGCCTTGATCGAATCTTGGTTGACTTACTTTCGCTCTATCGCGATGTGTTGCTACTTCAGTTAGAGGCGCACGTACCACTGGTAAATGAGGAGCTGCTTTCAAAGCTTCGCGATTTGGCAGGTAAAACCCAGCCTGAAGATTCATTATTTAAAATTGAACAAATTGAAAACGCAAGAATCCGAATTTCGGCAAACGTGAACAATTTATTAGTCCTCGAATCGCTCGCAGTTAACCTGCGGGTGAAGAAGTAAGTTCATGAAAAGACTACTAATCGCGCTATTAGCCGGATTGCTTACACTCACCGGCTGCACCTCAGTCGAGGCGACTCCGGTTAACACCACTGTCGCCAGTTACTACCACCAGAAACTTTCGTGGTCTACCTGTGGTAGCAGCCTGAAGTGTTCCTCGGTTAGGGTTCCCATCGACTACGCACATCCAGCTGCTGGGTCTATCAAGATCTCGATCAACTGGCTGGCCAGCACCGGCAATGCCAATTTGGGCTGGTTGCTAGAGAACCCTGGTGGGCCAGGCGGTTCGGGCGTGGACTTTGTGGCTTCCGGCGGCTCGCAGGTCGGCAGCTATGAGCTTCGCAAGCACTACAACGTAGTTGGCTTTGACCCCCGCGGAGTAATGCGCAGCGCGAAGGTCAAATGTCTCAACTCCACAGACACCGATCACTTGCTCTACGACGATTTTGGTGCGCCTGGTAGCGATGAAGAGATTGCCAACACTCGCGTCGAGATGAAGAAATTCATTACCGCTTGTCAGAAAAATACCGGCAAGGTGCTCGGCTTTGTTGACACAGTTTCTGCGGCGAAAGACATGGACGTAATACGTTCCGCGCTGGGTTCCGCGAAGCTGAATTACCTCGGTTTTTCTTATGGAACTTTCTTAGGAACCACCTATGCAGCGCTGTTCCCAAAAAACGTAGGCAAAATGGTGCTCGATGGCGCGATGGACCCGAGTGTTACCGACGAACAGCAGAGCCTCAATCAGTTGAAGGCTTTTGACCAGGCCCTTAGAAATTATCTTGCCGATTGTTTAAGCAAATCTTCATGTCAGTTCACCGGCACAGTTTCGACTGCACTTACCAAAATTCAGGCTCTCTTCAAGTCGCTCGAAACAAAGCCAATCAACACTGACTCTGGCCGCAAGTTAACCGCCGATTCCGCGATTACCGGTTTGATCATGACTTTGTACAGCAACGATTATTGGCAGTACCTAGACGATGCATTTCAGAGAGTCTTTAGGGGAGATGGAACAGCGTTCTTGGCACTCGCCGATTTCTACAACGACCGTCAAAAAGATGGAAGTTATGCAACCAATACCCTCGAAGCAAACATCGCAGTCAGTTGTTTAGATTCTCGTGCCGATTCATCTGCATCAGCCATGGCTGCGCAAAACGCAAAAGCACTTGCCATCAGTCCATTCCTCGGACGTTATTGGCTCAATGGTGGTTTGGGTTGTGAGCAATGGCCTTATCCGATTGCTAAACGTCCGGCCAGCTATTCGGCTAAGGGGTCGAGCCCGATACTTGTGGTTGGCACCACGGGGGATCCGGCAACGCCCTATTGGCAGGCGCAAAATTTGGCCAACAAGATACTGGCCAATGGCCACCTAGTCACTTTCAACGGCGAGGGTCACACCGCTTATGGTCGCTCGAATAGCTGTGTGGTCAAGGCGGTAGACAACTACCTAATGCGCTCTTTCGTGCCAAAAGTCGACCCGAACTGCTAAAAACATCGGCTTCCCGAACACTGCGCGACCCGAGTTGAAGCCACCCCGCGTTCGGGTCTAGTCTGAGCCCAAGGGGGTAATCCCTCGGGTCGATGGCAACGGGGCCATCGGTCTCTGTCAAATATCGGAGTTGTATGTCTGAACAGCAACACGGGATTTGGGAAGCCACTCAGGCCAGTACTAAATTCCAGAATCTCCGCAAGAGTTACCGAGGGTTTGCATTCCCTCTGACAATTGCGTTTTTAGTTTGGTATTTCCTCTACGTAGTTCTCTCTGCATTTGCGCGAGAGTGGGTGGCCACTCCTGTGATTGGCCACATCAACATTGCATTCGTCCTTGGGGTGCTGCAATTTGTAACTACATTCCTTATCGCATGGCTCTATGAACGACACTCAAGTCACAAGCTTGACGCGCCTTCAGATGAGATCAAGCACGAAGTTGAGAAAGCATTGGGTCACTAATGGACGCAAAAACTTTATCTAGTGTTCTCTTTCTATCTTTCGTTGCAGTCACCTTGGTGATTGTTTATCGCGCAGGTCGTTCAACCAAGAAGGCATCTGACTTCTATGACGGTGGTGCCAACTTCTCTGGTTTCCAAAACGGATTGGCAATCGCTGGTGACTACATGTCAGCCGCATCGTTCTTGGGTATCGCCGGAACAATCGCTTTGTTTGGTTACGACGGATTCCTATACTCAATCGGATTCCTAGTTGCCTGGTTGGTTGCGCTACTACTCGTAGCTGAGCCGCTTCGTAACTCGGGCCGATTCACAATGGGTGACGTAGTTGCGTTCCGCATGAAGCAGCGACCAGTTCGCACAGCGGCAGCAACCTCAACCGTCGTAGTTTCAATCTTCTACTTATTGGCACAGATGGTCGGTGCCGGAGCTCTAGTTTCACTATTGCTAGGTATCACCGACCCGGGCATGAAGAACTACATCATCGCTGGTGTGGGTATCTTGATGATTGTTTACGTGACCATCGGTGGAATGAAGGGCACCACCTACGTGCAGATCGTGAAGGCGTTCTTGCTGATGATTGGTGCAACGCTGCTTACCGTTTTGGTCTTGTGGAAGTTCAACTTCAACATTTCAGACCTACTAGGTGCTGCTAGCGAAAACTCTGGCAAGAAGGAAGCCTTCCTGTCGCCTGGTTTGAAGTTCGGTAAAGACATGCTGGATGCCGCAGGTGCAATCGACCCAGCGGCTACTCTGGCCAGCAAGTTGGACCTAATCTCACTAGGTTTGGCTCTGGTTCTCGGTACTGCCGGTTTGCCTCACATCCTGATCCGTTTCTACACAGTGCCAACCGCCAAGCAGGCTCGTAAGAGTGTGAACTGGGCAATTGGAAACATTGGTGTGTTCTACCTAATGACCATTGCTCTAGGTTTCGGTGCAGCTGCACTGGTAAGCCGAACAGTTCTGTTCCGTGGTTACACCACCAACGCCGATGGCCTACTGGTTGACAAGACCGGTGCGGTTATCACCGATGGTGGAACCAGCGGATTCACACTCGATCACCTCAAGGACCTCTCGGCAGACGCCAAGAAGTTGCTAGTTCCTATCGACCCATCTGGAAACGTAGCCGCACCTCAGCTAGCTCAATTCCTTGGTGGAGGCGAAGGCACTACCGGTGGAGCAATCATGCTTGCTGTCATCGGCGCAATCGCGTTCGCAACAATCCTTGCAGTAGTTGCTGGTCTGACTTTGGCTTCATCGTCATCGTTCGCTCACGACCTCTACGCAAACGTGATCAAGCGCGGCAAGGCAACCCCTGAGCAAGAAGTTAAGGTCGCAAAGATTGCAGCAGTTGCAATCGGTGTGGTCGCTATCTTCTTGGCAATCGCGGTGCAAACCTTGAACGTAGCGTTCTTGGTGTCCATTGCGTTCGCCATCGCTGCGTCAGGTAACTTGCCTGCTGTGCTTTACACATTGTTCTGGAAGAAGTTCAACACCCGCGGAGCCGTTTGGGCAATCTACGGTGGTCTTGCAGCGGCAGTAATTCTGCTGGTGTTCTCACCAATCGTTTCACAGCCGCTACTTCCAAACCTCGCAGCTGCGCCGCTATTCAAAGAAGCGCACTTTGCTTGGTTCCCGTTACAAAACCCTGGTCTGGTTTCGATTCCATTCGGATTCCTAATGGGTTGGTTGGGAACAATTACCTCGAACGAAAAGAACACTGCAAAGTACGCAGAGCTCGAAGTACGTTCACTAACCGGTGCAGCAATCGGCAAAGCCGTTCAGCACTAGGTTTTAACACCAAGGGAACCCCGGCTCAATCGGCCGGGGTTCTTTTTTGTTTGGGCTTAGACTTGCCGCCTACATGAAAAAACGAACTCTTTGGCTGCTTGGTGCGCTCAATATGATTGGTCCGTTCACCTTCGACGCCTATCTAGCGGCGCTTCCAGATATGTCTCGTGACTTACACACCACTGCCGCTGGCACTCAGGTGACCGTGCTTGCCAATCTCGCTGGTATGACTATCGGCATGTTGTTCGGTGGGTCATTGAGCGATAGTTTCGGCAGGCGCAAGCCAATCGTCTGGGCACTTGGGCTTTATGTATTGGCATCGCTAGCGATTGCTGGGGCGCAGTCAGTTGAGCTTGTGGTGGCGCTGCGCGTTTTGCAAGGCCTATCCGGTGGGGCCATGGTTAGTGCCTCTCAGGCAATAGTTCGAGATCGCACTGAAGGCAACGACTCTGCCCGAATGTACTCATTACTCATGCTGATTAAGAGCATCGCCCCGATTCTTGCTCCAACAGTTGGCGCAATGTTGCTTCTGTTTGGCAGCTGGAGAACCATCTTCTTGTTCTTGGCGATTCTCGGTGCAGGTTTATGGATTTGGTCGATGGTATCAATCCAGGAATCGCTTCACGAGGACAACAAGACGAAATTCACTCTGAAGAATTTGACCGGAAGTTGGGGGTCAATTTTCAGAGATCGCCTGTTTATAGCCGGTGGCGTTGGAAATGCACTCGGAACCTTTGCTCTCTTCGGGTATTTATCCACGGCGACTTTTGCGTTGCAGGGAGACTACGGATTAACTCCGGTTCAGTTTGGCTTATTCATGGGGTCGAATGGGATTGCACTAATTTTGGCGAGAAGCGTGAATACCAAATTGCTGGCCAAGCGATCTTTTCACTCGGTATATAGCGTGGGTGTTTATGTCGGTTTCGTGGCTGCAGTGATTCTAGCTTTTGCCGCCGTTTTCCACGGTCAGCTCTGGCTACTGATGTTCGGTCTCTATGCGATGACCGCGTCACTTGGTTTTATGACTCCAAACACGCTTAATCTTTCGGTAACCAATCACAAAAAGAATGCTGGGGCTGCAGCCGGCCTCGCTGGCTTGGTCGGTTCTATTGCCGGGTTTTTATCCACCTCCACTATCTCTACTTTTGTCGGAACCTCGTCAACCAGTTTGGCTATTTACATTGCGATTCCGCTGGCGCTAACTGGCACATCACTTCTTATTTATAGAAAACCAAAAGGGGAATAATGCTTGAACTAATTGGACAAGGCTTCGGTTTTGCTGGCGGAATTATTATGATCGCAACTGGACTGCCGCAAACTTTGCGCATTCGTAAGCTCGGCAACACCGATGGCTTTGCACTGAGTCCGTGGATTTTGATGCTTTTCACCTTCAGTGCTTACACGGCCTACGGTTTGATGCAAAACAGCGCAGCTATTTGGACCACCAACGCTCTTACTTTCATCACAACTGCAATGGTGGTTACAGCTGTAAAAGGAAACAATCTCAAGAACTGGGCATTGATCCTGCTTGGCGGTTTGGCTTGGGGATACCTAATCACGGTGGTTCCATCAATCGTGGCTAGCGTAATTCTTGCTGCTCTGACCGCTAACCGAGTGCCGCAGCTAATCAAGAGTTGGATGAATCGCCACACGGCTATGGTCAGTGCCGTATCCATTTCGTCACTCCTAATTACCTTGGCTTCGACACTGTGCTGGTTAACCTTTGCCTTCTTGACCAAGGACTACTTCATTGTCTTCACCACGTCATTGGCCATCACCATTACCTTGGTAACTGCAGCCGTGGAAAAGCACATTGCTAACCTCGCTAAAAAGGCGCATCTGGCATAGTTCTGCCAAACTAGGTTGAGGTAACGCCGCCTTAGCTCAGTTGGTAGAGCAGCTCCCTCGTAAAGAGCAGGTCGTGGGTTCAATTCCCACAGGTGGCTCTCATTCCAAGGAGGCAAAGTGGCAAGAGCTAAATTCAGCTGGGCGATACCAGTAGCCGCTGTAACGTTCTTCGCTCTCCTTGCCGCAGCCGCATTTCGTTCCACGACTTCAGTTTTATTTCAGCCGTTTGAGCATGAATTCCACTGGACCCGCGAGGACACCTCGCTGGCGATGTCGGTAAATCTGTTGTTTTATGGGCTGACTGCACCATTTGCCGCTACTTTCATGGCCAAATATTCGGTGCGTAAGGTTGGCGCGATTGGTCTAGCGCTGGTTGCTGCGGGTAGCGGTTTGACCGTTTTCATGACCGAAGTTTGGCAGTTGGTGCTGCTCTGGGGGGCCTTGGTAGGCATTGCCACCGGATCGCTCGCTCTGGTTGGCGGAGCAATGGTAGCTAGCCGGTGGTTCGTGAAGGGCCGCAGCTTAGTAACCGGAATATTTTCAGCAGCTTATGCAACCGGTTCGCTTATCTTCTTGCCACTCGTTTCAAGTTTGGTTGAGCAAACGGGCTGGCGAACTGCCGTGATGACAATTGCCGGTTTCGCGATAATTGTTTCTCTTTTGTTCGCCATATTCTTCCGTGAAAGCCCGGCGGCGGTGAGTCAACTGCCATTTGGGGCAAATGCTCCGATAAAAGTTGAGGATAAAGCGCCGATCTCAATGCGTGGAAATTTTCAAGCTCTTGCTAAATATTCAAAAGGTTTTCCGTTTTGGGCGCTAGCCAGCACATTTTTTGTTTGTGGCTGGACAACCAACGGCTTAATTGGCGCGCACTTTATCCCCGCAGCCCACGATCACGGAATGGGATTAACCACTGCGTCAAGTTTGTTGGCAGTGGTTGGAATATTCGACATCATTGGAACCGTCGCATCTGGATGGTTGACTGATCGGTACAACCCGGTAATCTTGCTCGCAATTTATTACGGAGTGCGCGGAATTTCTCTTTTCACCGTTCCATTTGTGTTAGCTCCTGAAGTACATCCACCGCTTCTGTTTTTTGTGGTGTTCTACGGGCTCGACTGGATTGCTACCGTCCCACCGACGGTTGAACTTTGCCGCAGATATTTCGGCCTAGAAGTTTCGGCGGTCATTTACGGGTGGGTGTTCACTTCACACATGGTTGGAGCCGCCATCGCTGCGTCATTTGCGGGTTGGATTCGAGTGGCTCAGGGCTCCTATTTCATCGCTTGGATGACTGCCGGTGTGCTCTGCTTGGCAGCCACCGTGACGGTTTTGATGCTGCTCGGCAAAAGGTACTCGGTAGCCAAAACAGCTTAGGCTGGAACAATGTCAAAGCAGCCAGCACGCTCATCGGTGATTTCGATGTCGGTTGGTGTCGGCCTAGCAACTGGCCTCTACGGCATATCCTTCGGGGCATTAGCCACAGCTGCGGGCTTGACTGTTTTGCAGACCCAGGTGCTATCGCTGTTGATGTTCAGTGGTGGGTCGCAGTTCGCGGTGATCGGGGTTTTGGCAGCCAGTGGCCCAATTGGGGCAGTACCGGCAATTGTGTCAGCTTGGCTGCTGGGAATTCGAAATGGTTTTTACGCCCTTCGTTTGAATAGCGTGCTGCATGTCGCTGGCGTTATGAAACTTTTGGCAGCTCAATTGACGATCGATGAATCAAATGCGGTTTCTGCTAGTCAGGAAAATTCCAAAGATTCGAAGCTTGGTTTTTGGCTAACCGGTGCATCGGTTTTTGTTTTCTGGAATGCTTTCACTCTGTTCGGCGCTTTGCTTGGTTCCGCAATGTCAGATCCATCGTTATGGGGTCTCGACGCCGCCGCAGCCGCTGCGTTTCTAGGTTTAGTTTGGCCAAGACTGAAACATTTGCAGGCAAACCTCACCGCAGTAATCGCTGTGGCGCTCACTTTAGTTTTGGTTCCGCTGTTGCCTAGTGGAATTCCGGTAATTGTTGGAGCCCCAATTGCTGTGGTGTTGATTTACATTTTGAAACGCACGCAATTTGGCAAGCGCTTACAGGGTGATCGCCATGGATAATTTCTGGATTGCAGTTATTGCCGGTTCCATCGCTGTTTACTCCTGGAAGATTCTTGGCTTTGCTCTGCCAAAGCGATTTGCTGAAAAAGAAGAAGTTGTGATTTTTGCCGGCAAGTTGACGGTGGCTTTGCTTGCGGCATTGACTGCGGTGCAAACCTTCGCAGCCGGTCAGAGCCTAACTCTCGATTCTCGGCTACCTGCTGTCCTAATTGCTGCGTTGCTCTACTGGAAAAAAGCGCCTTTTATTGTGGCAGTGGCTGCGGCCGCACTGGTGGCCGCACTGCTTAGAAACCTTTTGGGTTGGGCCTAATGTTCCCAAGTGCCCCGCTGCTGCTGGCCTTCTTAGCGACCTCGGTAACTTTGGTAGCCATCCCAGGGCCGTCGGTGATGTTTATTATCGGGCGCACACTCTCGCACGGACGCAAGGCTGGATTGCTAACCATGCTGTTCAACAGTCTCGGCCACAGCACCTGGATGCTCGCGGTTGCATTTGGTCTCGGTGCTTTTTTGGCGTCAATACCAGCGGCATTGCACGTGATTCAAATCGTCGGTGCAAGCTATTTGGGCTACCTAGGAATCCAGTCGATTCGCCATCGCAAGAATGATGAATTGCAGCTCGCCGAAAAAAATGCCGAAGTCGATCGTGGAATTCGCTCGAGCAGCCCGACCTGGAAAATTGCGCGTGATGCATATCTGATTGGTTTTAGTAATCCGAAAGTGGCAGTCTTTTTCTTCGCGGTGCTTCCGCAGTTCGTAGAGCCGGATGCAAATTTCACGCTGCAGTTTCTAGTGCTCGGTGTGATTTTTGAGATTATGGGGAACCTAGGTGATGCGGCCTACAGCTTGAGTGCCTCGGTTGCTCGCAATTGGATTTTCTCCAAGACTGGGCGCCTGGCAACCATTGTTGGTATCGGCGGAATCCTGATCACTGGATTGGCAATTTTCTTGCTCGGGAGCACAATTTTTGAATTAGCCTTACCGCATGACTAATTTGAAATGGGCAATGGTTGGCAGTGGCTTTATGGCGCAGCTAATCCTCAAAGACTTTGCATTGGCAGACAACACCGAGCTCTATGCGATGGTCTCTCGAGATCCGGAAAAGGCAAAGGCTCGCCTGGCTGAGCTCGAGGTTGAGGCAAGGACTCTAACTTTTGAGCAGGCACTTGCCGATGACGAAATCGACGTCATCTACGTGGCTACGCCGCATTCGGAACACTTCCCAATGGCCAAGGCCGCACTTGAGGCCGGCAAACACGTACTGGTAGAGAAAGCCTTCACTCTAGATGCCTCGGAGGCGCGCGAATTGGCGACCCTTGCCAAGCAGCAGAACCGCTTCCTAATGGAGGCCATGTGGACCAAGTTCTTGCCGTTACATAACGCTGTAAAGAAAATGATCGAGAACAAGGAAATCGGTGATCTAGTCAGCATCGAAGCCCACTTCGGATTCAATCCGCCATACAACAACGATCACCGATTGTTCAAAGCAGAATTGGGTGGCGGAAGCACACTCGATCAAGGTGTATACACCTCAACATTAAACCGCTGGTGGGCAGGCTCTCCGATTAAGAGTCAAACCACTCTCGGCCGCCGATTCGATGACGGAGCAGACTCACACGCAGACACCACTTTCCTTTTTGAGAATGGCGTGATTGGGCACGGAATTTCATCTTTGATTTCATGGCAGGGTTTCATGGCCCGCGTGATTGGTTCGAAGCACTCGGTGGAGCTAATCGGATCATGCTGGAATGCGCGTGAGCTAGAGCTGGTAATTCCAAACGGACAGCAGCCAGCCATTCGCGAAAAGATTAGTTACGAGCACAAAGGTGCCGGCTATGCGCACATGCTTGAAGCCGTTAGTCAGGCAATTCTCAATGGCAAACTCGAGTGCGAGCAGCACCCGCTCTCGGCCACCATCGAAAGTATGGAAATCCTAGACGAAATTCGTCGCCAGATCAGTTAGACAAAACGCTCAAGAAGTTTGTTAAGTCGCGAAGATTTTCTTTGCCGACTGTTTTTGTAATTTCTTTGGCACACTGATTTACTTCTGATACCAGCGATTCCATCATTTTCTGAGACTTAGCAGTTAGCGCTATGAGGATGATGCGTTTGTCGTCTGTGCTTTGCTTGCGGTTAATTAGCTTGCTCGACTCGAGAGTGTTGAGCACACCGCTTAGGGTTGCTTTGGCTAGCCCGGTTTCAGCCGCCACCTGTCGGGCCTCAGGGGTTTTCCAAACCCAAACCACCCATAGAGTCACGAATCCCGCCCAGGAGAGTCCGTATTTATCGAGCACTGATCGTTCGATTTGATTGCGAGCGGCAAGGGCAGATATCTGCAGATTAGAGATTGCAGAAAGCGCGGAGATATCTAGCGAGTGCTGGCGTCTTGTCTCAGCTTGAGTATGTTCCCGTGCCATGGTTAATTCTTCTTTCCTACTATTTTCAGCGCTAGCGGAGTTAGCGCCCAGATAATTGCGGATGCATCGATTACCTCTTGCAAGATAGCACTCTCAGTTGCGTTCAACGCTCCAAAAGCGGCGCCAAACATTGCGGCGATTGCCAATGCCATTCCAATGCCCGCTGCTTGCTTCGCTTTAGTGAACGCGGCTTTTGAAATGTCAATTGCGGAGGCTAGATGCTTGATTGAGTCCTCGATAATTACCACATCGGCTGCCTCGCTCGCTGCCGTAGCGCCTCGAGCTCCCATTGCTATGCCAACGCTTGCCGCTGCGAGTGCCGGAGCATCATTGATGCCATCACCCACGAGTAGCACAGAACCATTTGTGATCAGTCGTTCCCGCTTGACAATTTCAAGCTTGCGTTCAGGCGTGCAGCGAGCATAAATATCGTCTGCGCCGATTTCTAGCCCAACTAAGTTCGCGGTTTCTTCTCGGTCGCCAGAAACTAAAACTATTTTTTCCACACCAAGAGCTCGCAGATTTTGAATGGTTTCGATGGCATCTTCTCGCAGCGGATCGTCCAAGCCAAAAACCCCTTTTACTTCCCCATCAATCTTTATTTCCACGAGCAATGCGGAAGTAGTGGTGCACCACATTGGAAGCGGCAGTTCTGGTTGACCCGCGGTGATTCGCTTTCCAAGAACCATTCCAGAAATTTTGCGACCGTGATCCTCTTCAATGGCGCCGGCCTGAGCTAGGTTCACATCGAGTATCTCGGCGTAATCCACGATGGCTCGCGCCACTGGGTGTGGGCTGTGCTGCTCGAGACTTGCGGCAAAGAGCGCCAATTCGCTGGAGTCCACGCCTGGAGCAACCTCGATGGTGGATACCACAGCACCACCTTTGGTGAGGGTTCCGGTTTTGTCCAGCATTACTGTCTTGGCGCCGGCTAGAAGTTCAAGGAATTTTCCACCTTTGATCAAGGCACCCCGAGCGGAAGATTTGGACAGCCCGGAGATAATGGCAACCGGAATTGCGAGGATCAGCGGACACGGAGTAGCCGCAATTAGCACGGCAACAGCGGCTGGCTGGTTCTGACCAATGAACAAAACGCTGAGTGCCAGCACCAAAGTAAAAGGAATAAACCAAACTGCCCAGCGATTGGCTAAGCGCACAGTGTCAGCCGATTCGGCAGATGCTTGTTTTACAAGTCTGATGAGGTTTGAGTAGGTGCTGTGTTCTGCGGTGCTGCTGGCGGCAAGTTCTATAGTGTGGCCCGTATTCAGCACTCCGGAAGATATCTCATCACCAATTTCGTGAGTGACTGGATAGGGTTCGCCAGTTAGTGCCGATTCGTCAAGCACGCCAAGCGTAAAGAGTTTTCCATCTATTGGAACCACTTCTCCCGAAAGCACTCGGATGCGATCACCAAGGCGAATTTGTTCAAGCGTGATTTCTTCGACTTTGTCACCGGTAGCAACTCGATGAGCATTCTTCGGTGCTCTGTCTAACAAACTTTTAAGCTCGCGATTAGATTTCCCAGTTGCCCAGTCTTCGAGCGCCCGACCACTAGCTAACATCAACGCAATGATTGCTGCTGCCAACCATTCGTTAGTCAGGGAAGCAGCAATTATGGCGAGTGCAGCAAGAGAATCACTGCCGAATTCCTTAAGTCGCAGCGCACGATAGGTCCAAATCAAAGACAGGGCTAACCCTGTGGCTGCGCCGACCAGATAGAAGTAGTTATTCACCCACAGTCCAAGTGCAAGGGCCAAAATGCTGACTGTTAAAAACCAGTTGCGTCTGACCATTCCCGCTTGCATGTCTCCAGCCTAGACTCGCAGTATGAGCGAAATCGCAATTGAATTTCTTGGAGCTGCCGGCACTGTCACCGGAAGTAGATTCCTTTTGACTTCGGGGGCTACGAAAGTCCTTATCGATTGTGGAATGTTTCAAGGCCTCAAAGAACTCCGCCTGAAGAACTGGAATCCGCTCGGAGTAGATCCTGCCGAAATCGATGCGGTGGTGCTTACCCACGCTCACCTGGATCACTGTGGTTATTTGCCTAAGTTGGTGAAGGATGGCTTCGCCGGCAAGGTGCACGTCACCAAATACACCGCAAAATTAGCTGATGTCATTCTTCGTGACTCGGCCAGAATCCAAACCGAGGATGCTGCCTGGGCTGCCAAAAAAGGCTTCTCTAAGCACAACCCGCCTAAGGCACTGTACGACGAAGCCGATGCCGTGCGTGCGGTTGATGCATTCCAAGTCGAGAACTATCTCACTCGAGTGAAGATTGCCGAAGACACCTTCGTGACTTTCCATCCGGGTGGCCACATACTCGGTTCCTCTTTTATTGAGGTTGAATTCTTCGGCAAGCGACTTTTGTTTACCGGAGACCTTGGCCGTAAAGAGCATCCACTGCTCAAGGCTCCTGCCAAAATTCCTGCCGGCAAATTTGATGCCATCATTACGGAGTCCACATATGGCGATCGCGAGCATGAGCCAATTACAACTAATTTCGAGGATGCCATAAATCGCACTATCCAGCGAGGCGGTTCGGTGCTCATTCCAGCATTTGCAGTAGACCGCACAGAAGTAATTCTGGTTCGACTTCGTGAGTTGGTTGAGGCAGGCAAAATACCGAATCTGCCAATCTTCGCTGATTCACCTATGGCTCTGAAGGCTTTGGATTTTTATAGACAGGCAATCAATGAGGCGTCACCAGAAGTTCGTGAAGATATCGTCAGCACTTGGAGTGGGAAAGATCCATTCGACGCTGGGAACTTGCATCAACTTCTTACCGTGGATGAATCAAAAACCATTAACAACCCAACAACTCCGTGCATCATTATCTCGGCGAGTGGAATGGGTACCGGTGG
>Ga0228703_1001555_pt1 | contig 13749 bp, 18 predicted proteins | sample McNCre217_Aug_MG_3_FD_178020 | JGI IMG/M metagenome (GOLD analysis project Ga0228703, IMG submission 178020) | Freshwater microbial communities from McNutts Creek, Athens, Georgia, United States - 29-17_Aug_MG | ecosystem: Environmental > Aquatic > Freshwater > Creek | place: USA: Georgia... | reverse complement strand
AAAGATGAAAAAATCGCCCGTCACACCTACAACGCCAGGAGCGAGACAGCGGCAGAGAAGGCGAGTTACCGAACTGCTTGGCGTCAACGTCAATACGGCCTCGTCTTGGTCGATAACTTCTACGAGCCAAGTTACGAGTCGGGTAGAGCGGTGCGTTGGAAGATTGAGTTAGCTTCGGGTGATCCGTTCGGCATTGCCTGCCTTTGGGACCGTTGGACTGATCCGACATCGGGCGAGCTGGTGGTCAGCTTCTCAATGCTGACCGTCAACGCCGACGAGCACCCTGTGATGCGCCAATTTCACAAACCGGGTGACGAAAAGCGCACGCCGGTGATCATTGCTCCAGATCTACATGATGCATGGTTAGGCGCTGAACCAACCAAGGCCGCAGAGATGATGACCTGGGCACACATGCCTAAACTGCGAGCTGTGCCTGCGCCGAGAAGCTAAGCAGCTAAATCAATTCAACAACAGCACGCAATTGGCTAGGGCTGCTGTACAGGTAAGTGGCTGTGGTTTGGATGCTGCGATGTCCAGCAAGCGTTTTGAGCAAGTGAATAGCTGTTCCTTTATTTGCAAGGTTTGTTAGGAATGATCTGCGTCCACTATGACTGCTAGCGCCTTCAAGTCCTGCGCCACGGTAGAGCAAGGCGAGTGTTTGTGTCAGGCTATTTGCTGAGAAACCTTGCTTGATGCTTTTTTGCGTTGCAAAGAATGGGTAGCAGCGTTCAATGCACTTGGCTGTAGCTATGTAGGTTTGCAGTTCAGCTTTGAGCTTGCTGCTAACAAACACAGTACGTGCATGACGCCCCTTGGTCATATCTGGCAGCAAGCGGATTTCATCTTTAACGCTACCGTCCTTATTTGTAACATCTTGCCAACGCAAGCAAGCAACTTCACCAACACGCAAACCTGCCAAGTGTGTGAGCATGAGCATTGCACGGTTACGTGCAGCGTGTGCACGGGTTTCAAGGTAAGCAAGCACGTGTTCAATGTCTGTGCTGTTTAGTGTCTTAGCCTGGGCCATTTGCAATCTCCTGAAATCACTGTTTTTCGTTAGTTCTATTGTGTTTTCATAGATTATTTTGGGCGACCTGAAACCCGCCACTGTGTCGGGTTACCAGTGCGATTTAGTGGTCTAACAAAATCAATGACTTAGCTACGAAATCATTGGAAAGCATAGTTTTCTTATGTTTTTTGTGGATAACGAACTAGGGCTGTGGATAACGGGTGTGCGAAGTAAATGCAGCCCTACAAACGTTGATCTGTAGTTCCAGTACTAGAGCATTCAGTGGGGTAAATCGATGTGCTTGTAGGGCGTTTTATGCGTTTAATTGACGGGGTACGTGCGTCAATATTTTGGACGTTTGCGCAGATCGTGGGATTTCAGCGACGAAAACTTCAGGCTTTACCTGAGGTTGAGGATGACAGCTATGCAGCCAGAGCGGCCGATCAGGTCGAGGCAAACAAGGTCGGCAAGCGGCCATCGGTGATAGTCGGGTTTCAGGTAGGCTAGGGTGGTCCAAAGCATCTACCGTAAACACCTATTTATCGTTCGTGATTCGGTGCGACGACCTAAAACAAGCGCGCAAGGGAGAAATTCATGACCAACGATAAAGAACGAATCGAGACCGCAAAGTGGATGTTCGAGCGAACGCTTGGATGGATAGCCACCGCCGACGTGAAGGTAGGCGTTGCAATTGCGCTAGATACCGCGATGCTCGGTGGACTGGCGGCTGCATTCGCAGGCTCGGACTACCACCTGCGTACTGCTTGGTGCTACTTCTTCGTGTCTATGGCGACGGCAGGAATGGCGTTTGCGATGTTCTGCGCCGGTATGGCAGCCCTCCCGAGGATGCGCGGCCCGCTGAAGTCCATGATTTTTTTTGGCCGAGTCGCCGAGAAGGACGCCGACACCTATGTCGACGAGTTCTCGAAGATGACCGAAAAGGAATTGCTCACTGACCTCGCTATGCAGATTCACCGGAATTCCGAGATTGCGTGCGAGAAGCATCATTGGGTGCGCAAGAGTCTCTTCTGGTCACTCCTATCGGCTGGCGTGTGGATCGCAGCCATTGCCTTGCTCGTGAAGGTTTGACCTCCATGACGCTGAAAGACAACCTCACCGCTGAAATCAAATCTTCGTTTATCTCGCAATGGCAGGTCGAGACAGCTCAGAAAGTACCAGCCCCCGAGGATCTTCGGCTGAACGCAAATCACGCAAAAGACCTTGAGATCGCGACGGTGCTCTATGCTGACATCGACGGATCTACAAACATGGTGGACGGTCGCCCCTGGTGGTTCAGTGCCGAAATCTATAAGGCATATCTCCGCTGCGCTGGCGCGCTCATTCGAGCGGAAGGCGGCACCATCACTGCTTACGACGGAGATCGCGTAATGGCCGTGTTCACGGGTGACATGAAAAACACGCGTGCCGTCCGGAGTGCAATGAAGATCCATTACGCGGTTGTCGATGTGATACAGCCCCAAATCCGTGCTCGTAGTGACATGCATCGCGATTTCGTGCTGAAGCACAAGATCGGCATCGACACCAGCCAGCTCCAAGCTGCACGTATCGGTGTGCGTGCGGACAACGACATCGTCTGGATCGGGCGTGCAGCTAATCATGCTGCCAAGTTGACAGCCATTCCTGTTGACCCGAGTATTTGGATCACGAAGGCGGTGTACGACGTAATTGACAACGATGTCAAATTTCTTAATGGTGTCGACATGTGGCAGAAGCGAATGTGGACCCAGATGAACAACGCAGAGGTCTACTGCACGACGTATAAGTACATTTTCTCTTGAGCCAAGATGCGCGCCAAAATTTCCCATACGTACAGGTCGCGTAACTTATCACTCTGGTAGTAGGCGTACCTTCTGTCGCAGCAGGACTAGAGAAAGTTGCGTACGCTGTGGGGATGGGCACGATGAGTCTGGCTGCTTATCGACGCTCCGATAGCTTCCGAAATTACTTGTTTCCCCGAGGCTAGGCGTTGTCGCGTGCCAATTCAAAATGCCCGCTTTGCGGTAGGTAACTATCGACAATGGACGACAGCTATGGGTCGTGAGCTGACCTTAAGAATCAACGCGCCCAGCGACTGCTCTCAGCCTAAAGCAGTCATCTACGCTAAATCGGTAACCCGCCAAAGCTTCGGGTTTCAGGTCGCCCAAAAACTGATCTGAAAACACACTGTAGTTGTACACACAAGTAAGGACTACAGATGACAGTTACTCCAGAGATTCGCGCAATGTTAGAGCAGCAAGTGCGCGAGATGGCAAAAGAGCGCTTGCAATCTGCAATCAACTCCTTGCAACGCGCTATGTATGACTTGGAGGTGTACGCAGACAAGTTTGAGAGTGCTAGTACAGATTACGACCGCGCCAAGGTCATGAACTACGCGATCAATCATTTGTACTGCAACATTCAACCTAACTTGCGCATTGATCTATTGGCAGACAGCCAAGCTGAGTTAGCCAAACTGGAGGCTAGCAATGCGAGAAACGTTTGATCCAAGCCAGCTTTCATATTTCACGGGCACTGAGCGTTACTACCGCATCACCCGCAAACACCTGCTGACTGATGGCACCAAGTACCTAGCTGAAGAAGCAGAGTGCTTTTGGATGATGGATGCGATTGCAAGCCATCTGTCCGAAATCGGGACGCAAGACTGGTTTGTTCAAGTGCGTATGACTGTGAAGAACAGTAGGGCCACTATGTACTATGAGGATGGGAACGGCAATGAGCACGCCCGTCAACAGATCCCATATACGGACTTCCCCATGCAGGGCATTACCTTGTACGCCTGTTGGGATGGGGAGCACTGGGTAATCATGTTGCCCAGTGAATATTAAATTAATTTGAGAATATATAAATTTCGAAGTGTTTTTGCTTGGAGATAAATCGTGTTTTTAATATAATTGAAAAACCAAATAGCAGCAATTTAAAAAATATCTTTTTAATGCGCTTTCACGCTTGTTTGGTTTTAAGAGGAGCAATAAAATGCTTATTTACACTAAAGGTATTAATATTTACAACGCGGCAGTAGCAGGGGCTAAGCGCGGGTATAACTATACAACTGACGACTACACTGTTTATGAAGCTGCATTACAGGAATGTTTTGACGACATGCTTGTTGGTGCTACTACAGCACAGCGCGCAGAAGTAATGCTAAATGCTAAAGGGGACTGGCGTAATGCAAATTTACCCTTGACTTTTTTAAAGCTGCATAAACATGTGCGTGATGGAGGCAATGAGTGGCACGCACGTGTACAAATTTATAACAAAGCTGAAAGTGTTATAGATATTAAAACTAGCGACTGGAATAAGCTAGAAAAAGCTAGTAAGCGTATTAATTAAATTAACGCTAATTAAAAGCAGTGCAGTAGTTATTGCGCTGCTTTTTTATTTAATATATAAATTCTGGCTTGTTGATTTTTGTTGTTTTTGACGATCTCTTTCCCTTTTTAGAGCGTCAGTGGCGCGATCTTTGTTGGCTTTTAAACTTTTTACCCGTTGTTGATCAGGAGTCAGAGGTTTGATAGCTGCTTCGATGGTGGATTCGTGTAGCTCGGTTGGAGTAGAAAGTACGGCGTGGAATCCAAATATTGCTTGGAGCATCCATTTGGCGTCTGAGCTGGACATTGCTCTTACCTCTGTTGGAACCACTCTGAGTGTTTTGCCTACGTAGGCCCTAACTAGTGCTGTGTATGTCTTCATGCATGTATTTATTCCGCGCATAAATAATTTATGCATTACGGAGTAAAAAATGAGTTTTGAAGAATCCCTATACATCGCCATGTCAGATGTTTACCCAGACATATCAGTCAGATCTTTTAGTCGAGCTCTGGGTAAGAGTGAAGGTTACTGGAGCAGCATCACAGCGCAACAACTATCAATTTCTAATGCCGCACTGATCCACTTGAATGACTATCTCAATTGCAAAAGACTTCTGCTGGAGTCAGACTCCTCAAAGGCAGCAAGAATTGACTTGATTCAAGACCTGATTGCTCAGGAAATTGTCAATAGATTTGCGATCCAGAACGAAGATGTCCACAAGGTCTGGAAGGAAATGGCAAAGGAAATCAAGCAAGACCCTGAGGTCGTTATGGGTTGTACAGCCATGCCATTTGTAATGAGTCATGGCTATTAAGGTCAAGTGCTTAGTTGTGCTACGCACAACAGCGGTTCGAAGTTGTCTTCAACAACTTCTCCCGCATTTATTTGACTAGTTACTAGGGGTTATGTACTGGTTAATTACTTGACTTCTCTATTACTATAAGTTCGTTAGGTTTTTAGGCGTTTTGCATCTCAACTGCTTGGACAGGTTTCAAATGATTAGATTGATTGTCAATGGCAAGGTGTTGAACGCCCTGAAAGTAGCCGCTCCCAAGGAGGGCAAAGCGGAGGGTTACTTAGCGAAATACGTTGCGAATCTTGAGCAAGAGGTAAATCAGCGCCTGCTTCAAACTCGAACATTGCCAATGATTCGAAGCAGTCACTACTACGCATCGTTAACAACCGTGCAAGAGAAGGGTGGTCAGATCTGGTCTCTTGGCAATCTCCGCGTTCATAAATGGCTAGCTGACAGCAAATTAGCCCTTGTCGATCAAGTCAATAAAGGTCAGGCAAACAACATCACGGGTGACATTGCGATCATTAAGTTTACGAACTTGGTTGAAGTTGTGGATGTCGAAAGCGTTGATTCGCTCACTCAGCTGAACGATGTGGAACTAGATCAGTATTTACAGGCTGTCCCTGCAGCTGAGATAGCGCTTTACCAATCGTTGTTAACGCCCTTGTTGCAAGCTCATGCAGTTGGCGAAGTTGATCTGCTGACAGTAGATCAAGATGCAACGATCGATTACGTAAAGAGAGTGGTGAGAAGTGCTAATCTCAAAGCGAAAGATCAAACGGAGTACAGGAAAGCGTTACGGATACTTCGGATTGCTCAGCTGAATCAAGGTAGATTTCCGCAGATAAAACGCAAGAGCTTGTTTGGCCGAACCTACTATGAAGGCGTCAGTATTCAGAGCGTTCAAAAAGATCTGCGCAAGGCGATTCTTCATGGCTGCTATGAGTATGACGTCAAATCGAGTGTTATCAGCTGGAAATATGCGTTTGCGAATCAGTTTCTTGCCTCTGTTGGTAAGGGCGCGACTGATGAGCAAGAGTTTTGGGCGATCTATTACTACCTGACCTACAAGAAGGAATACTTTGACAATCTGCAATCCAAAGTGTTTGACTTGAATTGTGGTTGGGATGACTTGAAGCAAAAGAGCAAGCTGAAAGAAGCGCTTACTGCACTGAGCTTTGGTGCTAAGTTAGCGGATGCAACTTGGAAATCGGCTAGCGGTAAAGATGAGCAGAGTTCTTTAGCGAAAATTTTTCCAAACAGCTACATAGAAGAACGTAAACGCTTTCTTGGTGCGGCAGAGGTTGTCGCTTTTAAGCGCCAGCAAGCCAAGCTTGATGCATTTGTCGTCAATAAATTTATCTCGCAATACCCATTTCTTTCGGCTATGCCGGAGTTGCAAACTAAGACTGGGCGTAGATCAAACAGCAAAGTACTTGCATGGCTCTATCAACACGCAGAAACGATCTTGATGAATATTGTTCGCAGCGAACTCAAGCAATGTGGCATTTACATCAGGGCTAACATTCACGATGCCATCGTTGTTGATCGAAAGCTCACGCTGGCAGAGAAAAGTTCAATCGAGTCTGCTGTTCGTCAGAGAACAGGTGTTCTGTTGTTTGAGCTTGGTGAGACGCTGTATCAATAGCTCATGGCTCACCAAAAAACTCTGGCATCGCACCTGTCTGAATCCAATTAGCCACTGCGTTTAAAGCATCAAGCTCTCTGCCTTGATATGAGTGATAGTGATCACTTCCGCATGGATCTCCCTGAGGGATGCCTCCTCTGACAGTAATTATTTTTCCGCTAGCTGCGGCTTTTATTTGCGAGTAATTGGTGTACTTACACTGGTCATCCATGTTGTGCATACGCGTGCTTTGATGAGTGCGATGAATGTCTTCATGTATGTATTTATGAAAGGAAAAATTATGTCTTTTTGGGATCAGTATTGGGATCAGGCTTCTGTTTTACGTGAGGAATTTATAGTTAGCCTCAGATCTGAGACTGATACGAATAAGTTGGCTGCATGGATCAATCATTTGTCCATGGCGTATGAGTATCCACCTGTAATTTTGGATGGATATTCTTCGAAAGAAGAGGCCTTATTCCATCTGGTCCTAGAGCATCTTGGTCTGCTTGAGGGTTCAGAATCTCATCGTGTTAATGCTTTAGAGTTGAGCAATCTTATAAAAATTTGGCCAAAGTTCAAAGAATATTGTGAGGCCAGTTGTGTTGGCGATGGTGCTTGGGCTCAATTGAAATTCAAACAACCAATTGAGCATGGCGATGGCTTTGATCTCATTAAAGAAGCGTTGACGATAATTGAATAACAAGTAGGGAATATTCCCCGAGGTGATCGAATTGGTGTACCAGAGCAGCTCACTGCTCAAGAGCTGCCAGTGTCCAATGTGGCTCATCAATTAGAATTACTACCTTGAGTGCCGAAAACTGTTGATTGAGTCAGGTGGTGCAAGGCTGCACAGGTTGGATGACATCCAGCGCATGATTGCCAAAGAAATCGTCAATCAGTTTACGCTTGAGAATGAGTCTTTCGATCAGGTATGGGATGAGGTTTCAATCTCGTTAAGGCAAGGTAATGAATCTACCTACGATGTATGTGCTCCGTTGCCCTTTGTAATCTTGTCTCACTAATCTCCAACAAACTCCGGCATCGCGCCTGTCTGAATCCAATTAGCTACAGCGTTTAAAGCGTCAAGCTCTCTACCTTGATATGAGTGATAGTGGCCTTTGCCGCATGGGTCTCCACTCGGTGCTCCACCTCTAACAGAAATAATTTTGGTTCCAGCTGAGGCTTTTGCTGCAGAGTAAGTGGTGTTTTGGCATTGATCGTCTTTGTTATGCAGGAAGACCCAAGGCGCAGAGGCTTGGGGCATGTCAATTTGTGGAACTGTGCTGCCGTAGTCAGTGAAACGTCCGCCACCAGCTCGACTTATAGACGCTGAGTGAATGCTTCCTTGAATTTGGTCGCCTAGGCGGATAGATAACCACCTTGAAGACATGCTTCCATAACTGTGACCCATGATGTAAATTTTCTCGATGCCTTGCGTCTCTTTTAGGTTTTTAATTAAGAGCGCAATGTCGGAAGCATGTTGTTCTGATGACCTGTATGAATCACTGCAGCCAAATGGATCAGGGCTACGCTGGCTTGTTCCCCATTGATCTGTTGGACAGTCCACTGCAACAAATGTGATGCCTTTTGATGGAAAAAAATCGATGTTGTCCATCGCATAGAAACCACTTTTTCTAACGAGAGTTAGAAAGCGTTGTGTATCTAAATTTTCTGGAATCCAGAGTAGGCCTGGCCAACCGACGAAAAATAGTAGGGCGGTTTTAGGTTTCTCTTCTTTGGGCGCAACAGAGACGGCACGTAGCACAGCTGGAGATTTGCTAAAAAATCCGTATTCGCGACCTAAGTCAATTTGAATGAGCTTCGCATCTAATGCTTGAGCCTGCGATCCAAAGTGAAACAAGCCAATCAAAAGACCAACGAGTAGCTTATAAAAATTTTGCATTGAGATCCTTGTGCTTACGCTTGTTGATTTATAGCATTGATGTGAATTCCTACATAATAAATTGTAGAATTTTTAAGCGTTTGCATCTAGCTAAGGTGAATTCATCTAGAAAACCTGCGTGTTTAATCTATCTGTGCGCTCACAAGGGTTTTTACTTTCTGGATTCAGCTGTATATGAATAAGATCGTCATAAACACTGTTTCACCCTAGGAGTTTTTGCATGAGTGCCTATAAATTTCTGATCATTGATGAGTCTGTTGAGAAAAATCTTCTTCCGCAAATGAAGAAAGATTTTGAAGTGAAAAGGATTTATCGAATTACATTTGAAACCACAGAGATTCTCGGAATGCCGAAGATTGACTGGAGTAGATTTCAACAAAATCATGTCTATCTTTATGGCCAATTAATCAACGTTAGAGCTAACAATCAAATTGCCTTGTATCTGTTTACAGGGGATCCCAAATACGTGATGTGGAGTTTGAAATGCACCAACTCAAACCATAGATTGTTTGAGGTGCATCGTGATAGTTTTCTCAAGCACGTCGATGAAGTAAACAAGCTTGCAGAAATTGAGAGGTGTTTTTGTTTAATGAATTTTGATTTAAATGGAGCCGAATTCAATCTTAAATACTCAATCACGAATGATTATGGTAGTTATCTCGGTATCTCTGAAGAATTAGAGTCTTTGCATGTGCAAGTAAATTCGGCAGTTGCTTTGGCTCGAAACTTCGAAAATCAGTGCCTAGATCGCTATTCGCTAATTTCGTCTCAACCGTGGTCCGATAGTGCAACTTAAACTGTTGGTAATTCATGCCAGTTTGTTGTGTAGCAAGGTGACTTGCGCTCTTGCTTCATCTGCCAGCCTTTGTGAGCGCCTTGAGTGGAGATCTTCACAGCACCTCGACCAAAGCGGGTGTTGAGCTGATCAATCGCAGTCATCAATCTGCTGTTGTTTTCAATTTCAGTTTCAAGCGCTAGCAAATCGCCCTGAATGTGCGAAGTGAGTGAGATCTCACTCAAAACAACGCCAGCCTTTTTGTACTGGTACTCAGGCTTAAACATTAAGTCGATCAAATGGCATGCCCACTTGTTTACGGCCAAGCTGTCGTTCGTAGGCATTGGCAAGGGAATAGCAAGACTGGGCATGTACTGCGGCAAGTCTTTCCTGAAACGATTGGTGTGTAAAAACACCTGAATGACCGCCGCGTGTGAGTCCTGTGCCCGTAGCTTGGCACAGGCATTAGCCACAAAGGTGCTCATCGCATCTTTGAGTACGTCCACATCTTGGACCATGCTGCCAAATGAACGACTGCTGATGATCTGCTGTTTGTTGGGAACAACCTCTTGTAGGTCAATGCAGGCAATGCCTTGCAACTCACGCTGAGTTTTCTCAATCACAACTCCAAACTCCGAACGTAGGGTAGGGGTGTGAGCTACACGTAGATCTTGAACTGTCTGTATTCCGTGCTCACCCAGTCGTTTGGTGAGTTTTCTGCCAACGCCCCAGACCTTATCCACAGTAATTTGAGACAAAAGCTTGGTCTGCTGTGCCTCAGTCAAATCGTTGTAGTTGAAGACGCCTTTAGATCTAGGGTGCCTCTTGGCCACAAAGTTAGAAAGCTTTGCCAAAGTCTTGGTAGGTCCAATGCCCACGCATACGGGAATGCCAGTCCACTGCATCACTTGCTCTCGCATTTGATAGCTGACTTCACGTAGTTTGAGTGTCCCAGTTAAATCCACAAAGCATTCGTCAATGCTGTAGACCTCTGTGCGAGGTGAGTAGGTGGAGAGCACATTCATGACACGATTAGATAAATCGGCATAGAGCGCATAGTTGCTGCTCAGCGCCAAGATGCCGTGCTCTTCTGCAAGTGCTTTGCATTCGAACCACGGTTGTCCCATACGAACACCAATAGCCTTAGCCTCGTTGGAGCGCGATACGACACAGCCATCGTTGTTAGACAAGACAACGACAGGTGTTGTTCTAAGGTCAGGTCGAAAAAGCCTCTCACAGCTCACGTAGAAGTTATTGCAATCGACCAATGCGAGTTGCTGTTTCATACCTGTTCAATGAGTGCAGTCCCAAGCATGATGGGTTTGACCAAAATCTTGTAAGTGTCTAAGTCCAATTCCGTCTGTGCATCGCCGCTGTTGCCGTTTGTCTTTGAACACCAAGTACCCAGATAGCGCCAGTTGTGGATGCGATGCTTTTGAGTCCAGCTGTCTGTTGCTTCAACTACGTCGATAGCGCTTGGGTAAGGCCACGCATGAACTTTCATATCCATCAAGGCGCTGAATAAACGCTGGTCGTGTTCAGCGCGAACTTCATGTCCCACACATGCACCACGACAGGTTTTGATTTGGAGTCCAAAGCAGCCCCGTTTGCTGAGCTTTTCTAAGCCGAGCAGGGCGTTACACAACTCGTGCGCTTTGGCTAGTTCTCTCAGCTTCTCTAGTGCAGAACGTTGTGAGCTGAATAGACCATACAGACCATCTACTTGACCGATGTCGGTGTCTTTGCTGCTGACGATTTCAGGATTAACTCCATTGCCGCTATCAGCTAGGCGAATGGAATTCATGTTTCTAAGGCGCCTCAGCCGGATATTGAACAAAGGACTATGCGCCTTGATCATCTGCGCTTCAAGCAGTAGGGCTCCAATTTCTCCAGCTGTTTCAATGCAGTCAATCCTGCGTGTCTGGGCAATCATGTTTGCTTCATCTGCAGTACGCAGGTGAGACAGAACGCGAGTCCGAATATCAACGCTCTTGCCTATATACAGAGGCAGCGTACCTTCACCCTTAAAGATGTACACCCCGGCAGAGCGTGGCAATGCAGCCAAGCTATCTGGATCGATTTGATGTGGGAGTGACTTGTCCATCAACTCAGCTTGTGGAGGTTGAAAGTCACTACGCCCCAGACCGTGAGCTCTTCTTCAGGCTTGATCACGCGGGGAGGATATATTGGGTTCTCAGCAACAAGTTTGACCACGCCACCTCGTCTGTACAAACGCTTGACTGTGAATTCGTTGTTCAAGATCGCAAGAACAATGCTGTTGTGTTTGGGTTCAGCACTTCGGTCTACAACCAGTGTGTCGCCCTCATAGATTCCAATGCCAGACATGCTGTCGCCCTTTACGCGAAACAGGAATGTCGCTTCTTTGTTGCGAATCAGGTGGTCGTTTAGGTCAATGCGCTTGTGCGTGTGATCCGCAGCAGGCGAGGGAAAGCCTGCGGTGACTTTCCAGCCGCACATGTCAAGCCACAACGCGTTGGGGCTTATCTGAATAGGCTGATCTGATGGAACTTGCAAAACTGACATAAACAACACTATACTGTATGAAAGAACAGTATTTGAAGGTGGGAGATTTAGTCATGTCGACGCCGCAGAAAAAGACGCAAGAGAAGGGCGGATGCCAGTGCTACGCCTACGTATTGGGCGGGGATACGGCGCATCCAGCATTGCACTGCGGGTATGAGTACTTCCAGCAGCCAGCTAAGGGCAGGAAGGTTGTGAAGCTCAGCAGTTTTCCTGCTGTGGTTGCAGAGCATTCTTGTGAGCTTTGGGCATCTTGTGATCGTTGATTGACGAGCACAATGAGAATTCAGTAGTGTTAGCGAATCTCAGAAATGTTTGGCATCAAATTTAATTCGGCAAAAGTCGTTCAAGTTCCTAGGCGATTCAATGCCAACACCATGGACAAATTCATCTCATCTTTTGTTGATGAGAATGGAGATGCTGAAGGTAAATCATTCGAAGTTGATTTCTCTGCTCTTGATTTTGTTGATCCCGTTGCGATCGTTGTAATGAGCAACCTGATTGAGTATTTGCGGCAGCTCAAAATTAAAGTCGTTTTAATTGGATTGATTAACCGTTCTGAAGGAATTTTGTATCTAGATGATTGCGGTTTTTTTAAGCAATATCATGGCGCATCTCTCAGGGCGAAGGCCTCGCTTAGAGATACAACAATTCCTTTGCAGTTGGTTGCCAATCCGACTGCTGTTGGATTTCTTTACGGCAACTTGATCCCTTGGATTGCACAACGCCTGCACACTACTGCAATTGCCTTGGCGACGTTGCGTGTAACCTTGGAAGAGGTCTTTCATAACATTAGCGACCATTCTGGGGTTAACGTTGGATGCGTGTTTGTTCAGCACTTTCCAAAGATTGATGAGATCCATATCGCCATTTCAGATTTTGGCTATGGAATTCCTAAAAATGTCCGAAAAGTTCGACCGGAGGCAAATGACCAGGAATCATTGGTCCTGGCAATTACAGAAGGCTTTACAACAAAATCTAACGTGAAGAATCGCGGAGCTGGTTTGGCGATACTTATGAATTACGTCGCTTTACGAAATGGTGGAACGGTGATCCTTATATCGGGGCGAGGTAATTTGTCAGCTGTCTATGATCGAGGAAAAACTAAGATCACCGCACGGTCTCGTGAGGTCTACTATCCCGGGACACTAGTAACTGTGATTCTTAAGACAAATGCCTTGAAGAATGTGACAGAGGATGTTGAAGGTGAGGAGTTCTCATGGTAATTCGCATACTTGACCACGTAAAGCAATGCTCCTCGTACGAAGATGGCGAGGTGATTTACAGACTTATTTCTGCGTCCATTGCTAATGGGCAAGATGTATCGTTGTCATTTTCTGGAGTTGATGCGCTACCCTCAGCATTTGTAAATGCATCAATTGTTCGATTAGTCGAGGTTGCAACACCCAGTGCGATTAGACAGCATTTGAAAATTTTGGACTCTACTAAGCAGATTAATGAGTTGATTAGGAGTCGAATCGCATTCGTAGAAGCGCAGCAGCAGGGGCTGTAAAGTTTCACTATCCCGGTTGATTTTGCAGTTAATTGAATCATTTTTTAATTACACGTTTCATTACACGGTCAAAAAATAGTGACTTAACCCATTGATTTATATAGATAAATTTAGACTTATATACGTTGCAAATCCGTTTAGCCCAGTTCGACTCTGGGTCGCGCCTCCAAACAAAAAGCCGTTACTGCAAGCAGTAACGGCTTTTTTGTTGATCTCTTGAATTTGCAAATTCAAGCTCAAACCGAGCTGTTG
>Ga0228703_1001547_pt1 | contig 13783 bp, 14 predicted proteins | sample McNCre217_Aug_MG_3_FD_178020 | JGI IMG/M metagenome (GOLD analysis project Ga0228703, IMG submission 178020) | Freshwater microbial communities from McNutts Creek, Athens, Georgia, United States - 29-17_Aug_MG | ecosystem: Environmental > Aquatic > Freshwater > Creek | place: USA: Georgia... | reverse complement strand
CACCCGTACACGGCGTTCGGATTCGTCCAGTGCTTCGATGGCGATCACCCAGTCGGGCGCAGGCAGTTGCCCGGCCACCTTGTCGGGCCATTCCATGAGCTTGAGGCCGGGGCCGGCAAAGATGTCGCGAAAGCCCGCGTCTTCCCATTCGCGGGGGTCGTTGAAGCGGTAGAAGTCGAAGTGCCAGATGGGCCAGAGCTGGTCGCCAGCGGTGCCCTGGTGGGGCTCTACCACCGCGTAGGTGGGGCTTTTGATGCGGCCCTGCACCCCGCAAGCGCGCAGCAGGTGGCGCACGAAGGTGGTTTTGCCGGCACCCAGGTCACCACGCAATTCGATGCAGGCGTCGCGCCCGCCCGGCCAGGCGAGCAGGTGCTGCGCCAACGCGCCCGCCCAGGCCTGGGTGGCGGCTTCATCGGGCCAGTGCAGGGTCAGCACCGGCGTGCTTTCTACAATCGGGGCGTGGCGCTCACTCATCAACGCAGTCTTCAACAGTTGGATCCTTCGGCCCTCTGGTCCCGCATCCAGGACTGGGCGTTTGAGCTTGGATTGTCGCAAATAGGCGTGAGCGGCATCGATTTGCACACGGTCGAGCCCGGATTGCAGGCCTGGCTGGCGGCCGGCTTTCACGGCAGCATGGCCTACATGGCCAGCCACGGCATGAAGCGGGCCCGCCCCGCCGAGCTGGTGCCGGGGACGGTGAGCGTTATCACCGCCCGCATGGATTATTTGCCGCAAGGCACGCCCGCCGAATGGGCGGCGCAAGAACAGGCGCGCGTGCTGCGCCCAGGCGAGGCGGTGGTGTCGCTCTACGCCAGGGGGCGCGACTACCACAAGGTGCTGCGCGCGCGCTTGCAAAAGCTGGCCGAGCGCATCGCCGCCGAAGTGGGGCCTTTGGGGCACCGCGTGTTCACCGATTCGGCACCGGTGCTTGAGGCCGAACTGGCCACGCGCAGCGGCCTGGGCTGGCGGGGCAAGCACACCCTGGTGCTCTCGCGCGAAGCGGGCTCGATGTTTTTTCTGGGTGAGTTGTTTGTCGACTTCGCCCTGCCGCCCACCGAGGCGGTCAGCGCGCATTGCGGCCAGTGCAGCGCCTGCCTGCAGGCCTGCCCCACCCAGGCCATCGTGGCGCCGTACCGGCTGGACGCGCGCCGCTGCATTTCCTACCTGACCATCGAACACGCGGGGCCCATCCCGCATGACATGCGTCCTTTGATGGGCAACCGGGTCTACGGTTGCGACGACTGCCAGACGGTGTGCCCCTGGAACAAATTTGCCCAGACCCACCCCTTGCCCGATTGGCAGGCGCGAGAGGGTTTGACAGGCAGTGCGGTAGCCGCGTTGCTGGCCTGGGACGAGGCCGAATTCTTGCGCCGGACCGAGGGCAGCGCGATCCGCCGCATCGGCCATGCCCGCTGGCTGCGCAACCTGGCGCTGGCGGCCGGCAATGCCTTGCGTTCGCCAACCTTGCCTGCCAACGAGCAGCGGGCTTTGCGGGAGGCCTTGCTGGCGCAGGCCCAGCACCCGGATGAGGTGGTGCGCGAACAGGTGACGTGGTCATTGTCTCAACTCTAGGAGGCCGCCCCTGCGGCCGAACAGTTTGCGCGCGTGGGCATTCGCGCGCTGGGGCGCGTTCCTACAGGTTCTGAGGTCGTTTCAGCGCAACACGCCCAGGGCAAACGGCAGGCTGAAGACGCCCAGCACCGTCGAGAGGGTCACCAGCGCGGCCACGTAGGGGCCGTTGTAGCCCATGCGGGTGGCCAGCACATAACAGGTGGACGCGGTGGGCAGGGCCGAAAACGCCAGCAGCACCGTGGTCTGGGTGGCATCGAGTTGCCAGATGCGGCTCCAGCACCAGGCCAGCAGGGGCAGACCCAGGTGTTTGCACAGCAGCACGCTGGCCCCCAGCAGCTTGCCCTGGCGCAGCGAGCCCAGCTGCATGCCTGCACCGGCCGCCATCAGCCCCAGTGCCAGCCCGGCACCGCCAATGCGCTGCACCGTGGGCTCGAGCCAGACGGGCACACGAAAGCCCAACAGGTTGGCGATCAGGCCCGATGCGGTGGCCATGATGAGCGGGTTGCGCAGCAGCTCGCGCCAAAAGTGCGTGTTGCCATGCCGGGCCATGGGCCAGACCGCACCGATGTTGAAGGTGGGCACGCAAAAACCGATCAGCATGGAAATCATCATCAGGCCCTGTGGACCGGCAATGCGCTCGGCCAGGGCCAGGGCAATGAAGGAGTTGAAGCGAAAGCCGACTTGCGCGCTGGCCGCGTGGTCACGGCGCTGGATGTGCCGGCCCAGCACGGGCCAGTACGGCAGGCTGTACGACAAGGCGATGCCGCTGACGGCCAGTGACAAGCCTGCCGCAATCAAACTGGAGGCCGCAGCCGGGTCCAAGGGGCTTTTGACGATGGAGTGAAAGAGCAGGGTCGGGAACAGAAAGTAATAAACCAGGCTGTCCACATGGTGCCAGACCGAGCGGTTGAGCGCGGTGAAGCGGCACACCAGGTGGCCGATCAGGATCAGGGAAAAATCGGGGAAAAGGAGTTGCGCGAAATTCACGCCCCGAGCATACCTGTGGATGGGCTGTGGCTTTGTCGCGTGCGGGCATGTCCCGGGCAGGCATCCATCGTTTTGTGCTTATGATGGACTGCTTGTTTTTAAAGGAGAGAAGCAGATGCAACGTCGCAATTGGCTGGCCAGACTGGCCCTGACTTCCCTGTCTCTGGCGGTGGGCACGGCCTGGGCGCAGGCGTATCCGAACCGTGTGGTCAAACTGCAGGTGCCTTTTGCCGCCGGTGGCACCACCGACATCGTGGCCCGCACGATCGCCGACGCGCTGGGCAAGGCCCTGGGACAGGCGGTGGTGGTCGAGAACAAAGCGGGCGGTGGTGGCGTGGTGGGGGCCAGCGAAACCGCCAGGTCCGCCCCCGATGGCTACAGCCTGGGCATGGCCACCGTGTCCACCACGGCAGCCAATCCGGCCATCAACCCCAAGATTCCCTACAACCCGGTGACCGACTTCACCCCCATCATCAACGTGGCGGCCACGCCCAATGTGATTGCGGTGCACCCCAGCTTTCCGGCGCGTGACTACGCCAGTTTTGTGGCCGAGCTGAAAAAGCACCCGGGTAAATATTCGTACGCCACCTCGGGCACCGGCGGCATCGGCCACCTGCAGACCGAGCTGTGGAAAGGCCTGGCGGGCGTGTTCATCACCCACATCCCCTACCGTGGTGCGGGCCCCGCGCTCAACGATACGGTGGCCGGCCAGGTGCCGATCATTTTTGACAACCTGCCTTCGGCGCTGCCCTTCATCCAGTCGGGCAAGCTGGTGGCGCTGGCGGTGGCTGCACCGCAGCGCCTGGCGGTGCTGCCCAATGTGCCGACTTTCAAGGATGTGGGGCTGGAGCCGGTCAACCGCATGGCCTATTACGGCATCTATGGCCCCAAGGGTCTGCCCAAGGACGTGGTGGACAAGGTGAACGCCGGTGTGAAGAAGGCGCTGGAGGATGTGGCGGTGCGCAAGCGCATCGAGGACACAGGGTCGCTGATCGTGGCCAATACGCCTGAACAGTTCGCTGCCCAGATCAAGGCCGAATACGAGGTCTACAAAAAGGTCGTGGACACCCAAAAGCTCAAGCTGGACTGAGTGACTGGATGCATCCCGCCAGCCAGGAGGTCATCGACCGCTTTGCCGATGCCCTCTGGCTGGAGGATGGCCTGTCAGGCAACACGCTGGCGGCCTACAAGCGCGACCTGACGCTGTTGGCCCGCTGGTTGCAACAAGCCCACGGTCAGGCGCTGCTGCAGGTGCAAGAGCACCAGCTGCAGGCTTATTTTGCCGAGCGCCATGCCGACAGCAAGGCCACTTCGGCCAATCGGCGCCTGACGGTGTTCAGGCGCTTTTTTCATTGGGCCTTGCGCGAAGGCCTGGTGCAGGTTGACCCCACCTTGCGCATGCTGGCCGCCAGGCAGGCCATGCGCGTGCCCAAGACCCTGAGCGAAGCCCAGGTGGAGGCCTTGCTGGCCGCACCCGATGCAAGCGATCCGCTGGGGCTGCGTGACCGCGCCATGCTGGAGATGATGTATGCCAGTGGTCTGCGTGTGAGTGAGCTGGTGGGGCTCAAGACCCTGCATTTGTCGCTCAATGAATCGGTGCTGCGCATCATGGGCAAGGGCAGCAAGGAGCGCCTGGTGCCCTTTGGCCAGGAGGCCGGCTTGTGGCTGGCGCGCTACCTCAAGGAGGCGCGTGCGCAGCTGCTGCAAGGCCGCCAGAGCGATGCGCTGTTTGTGACCAGTGCCGGGCCCAAGGCGGGCACCGGCATGAGCCGCATCATGTTCTGGAACCTGGTCAAGCGCTATGCACTGCAGGCAGGCATCACCACGCCCTTGTCACCGCACACTTTGCGGCATGCTTTTGCCACGCACCTGCTCAACCATGGCGCCGATTTGCGGGCGGTGCAGATGCTGCTGGGCCATGCGGACATTTCGACCACCACCATCTACACGCACGTGGCGCGCGAGCGGCTCAAGGTGCTGCATGCGCAGCATCACCCGAGGGGGTGATGCGATTTACTGTACCGCCAACAGTTCGACGTCGAACTTGAGCGTGGCGTTGGGGGGGATCACGCCGCCAGCGCCGCGTGCGCCGTAGCCCAGCTCCGGCGGAATGATCAGGGTGCGTGCGCCGCCCACTTTCATGCCGGCCACGCCTTCGTCCCAGCCACGGATGACCATGCCGGCGCCCAGGGCAAACACGAACGGATCGCGACGGTCTTTGCTGGAGTCGAACTTGGCGCCTTGTTGGCCATCTTTGTAGAGCCAGCCGGTGTAGTGCACGACCACATCTTGTCCGGCTTGGGCTTCGGCGCCTTCGCCCAGCACGGTGTCGGTGTATTGCAGGCCGGAGGGGGTGGTGTTCATGGGGATTCCTTCAGAAAAATGGCCGCAGAAATCGGCAGATTCAAGCGGCCAGGGATGTGTCTCGCGATGCCTCAAATTATGCCAGCAGCCCCCGCCGGGCCAAGTCGCGCATGAGGGCACCGGTGCCATAGGTCCAGGCCGGGGCCTGGTCGCTGGTGGTGACGCGGTTGAAGAGTTGCCCCAGCTTGGGGGTGCCAATGCAAACCGTGTCGCCGACCACATGCGTGAAGCCTTGGCCGGGACCATGGCGGTCCTGTGTGGGGGCAAACATGGTGCCCAGGAACAGCAGCATGCCATCGGGGTACTGGTGGTAAGGGCCCATGGCCTGGGCCGCAAGGTCCAGCGGGTCACGGCTGATCTGGGCCAGGCTGCTGCTGCCTTGCATGACAAAGCCCTTGGCGCCTTGCACCTTCATGCTCAGGTCGCATTGGCGCACATCGTCGATGCCGAAGTGCGCATCGAACAGGCGGATGAAGGGGCCGATGGCACAGCTGGCGTTGTTGTCCTTGGCCTTGCCCAGCAGCAGGGCGCTGCGGCCCTCGAAGTCGCGCAGGTTCACATCGTTGCCCAATGTGGCGCCGACCACCTCGCCACGCGAATTGGCGGCCAGCACCACTTCGGGCTCGGGGTTGTTCCACTGGCTGCCTGGGTGCAGGCCGACCCAGGCGCCGTGCCCGACCGCGCTCATGGGCTGGGCCTTGGTGAAGATTTCGGCATCGGGGCCGATACCGACTTCCAGGTACTGTGACCACACCCCCTGGGCCAGCAGCACCTCCTTGAGCTGGGCAGCCTCGGGCGAGCCGGGGCGCACGGCGCGCAGGTTGTCGCCAATCACGGCCACCACCGCACGGCGCACGGCCTCTGCCTTGCTGGCGTCGCCACGGGCCTGCTCTTCGATCACGCGTTCGAGCATGCTGGCCACAAAGGTCACCCCCGAGGCCTTGACCGCCTGCAGGTCGCAAGGGGCCAGCAGCCAAGGGCGAGTGCCGTCGCGCTGGCTTTCGTCGCTGTTGGCGATCACGGCTTCGGCCGAGCCCAGGTGGGTGGCTTGGCCACTGCTCAGGTGCTTGCGCACGCGCTCGGCCAAACCGGGCAATTCCAGCAGGGCACTGCTGGTCGGGGCCAGGGCGCTCAGATCCCACAGCCCCTGTGCGTTGGCGGCCACCACGACGGGGCCGATGCCCGGTTGCCAAATGCGGCCGATCAGCAGGGCCTGGTGCAGGTCTTCGGGCCAGCAGTGGGTCAGGGGCGAGGTCATTTGCGGGTGTCTCCAGGGCGTGTATGAATGGGTGAGCATGTTGCCAGAATTGGCGCCCGATCCACGGCGCTTGGGCGACTGAATCTGCGGCAGGAGGTGGCACCGGGGCCGTATGACAATACTTGTTACAAAACCGACAATGGATTTGGATAAGCTCACCCTGTGCCCATGCCGATGGGCCTTTTCGAAAGGAACCGATCATGAAACCGAATCGTCTGACCGCCTTGACTCAGGGACTGACCGTGGGGGCTTGTGTGTTGGCGCTGACCGCTTGCGACACCATGACCCCCGAGCAACGTGGGGCCACCACCGGTGCGGTGATGGGCGCTGTGGCTGGACAGGTGGTGGGCGGCAGTGGCCGATCCACCACGATCGGCGCCGCCCTGGGTGGCCTGGGTGGCTATGTCTGGTCGCGCCAGATGGAAGAGAAAAAGCGCCAGATGGAGCAGGCCACAGCGGGCACAGGCACGGTGGTGACCCAAACGGCCGACAACCAGCTCAAGCTCAGCATTCCGAATGACATTTCGTTTGCCACGGGTCGGCACGACATTCAAGCGCGCCTGATGCCCATCCTGGACCAGTTTGCGCAGGGCCTGAACCAGCAGCAGTCGATGGAGGTGCGCATCGTCGGCCACACCGACAACACCGGCAACGATGCCATCAACAACCCGTTGTCGGTCAACCGTGCCCAAAGCGCGCGCGACTACCTGGTCTCGCGTGGGGTGGCGTCGCAGCGCATCAGCATCGACGGCCGTGGTTCGCGTGAACCGATTGCCGACAACAGCACCGAAGCCGGTCGTGCCCGCAACCGCCGCATCGACATTTTCCTGGCCGAACGCGCCCCGCAGCAGACACGCTGAGGGTGAGGCTGTTTACGGGGAAATGCCGTCGCCCGCCAGGTAGGCGATTTCCTCGGCGCTGAAGCCCGCCGCCTGGCGGGCTTCGGTGTTGAAAGGTGGCCGCAGGCGCGGGGCCTTGTACTGCGCCACCAGCGCTTTGTAATGGCGCACCGGTTCCAGCCCCTGGCGTTCGCACAGCCAGCGGTACCAGCGGTTGCCGATGTCCACATGACCGATTTCCTCGCGCAGGATCACGTCCAGGCAATCGCAAATGCGCAGCGCATCTGGCGTGCCCACCTTGCGCAATCGGGCCTGAATGAGGGGCGTGGCGTCCAGCCCGCGTGCTTCAAGGGTGCGCGGCACCAGGGCCATGCGGGCGGTGATGTCGCCGGCAGTTTTCTCGCACATTTCCCACAGGCCATCGTGGGCCTCGAAGTCGCCGTAGCGGTGGCCCATGGCCTGCAACTGGCGGTGCAGCATTTCGAAATGTTGCGCTTCTTCTTCGGCCACACGCATCCAGTCGCGGTAGAAGGGTTCGGGCATGCCGTCAAAGCGCCAGGCCGCGTCCAGCGCGAGGTTGATGGCGTTGAATTCAATGTGGCAGATGGCGTGCACCAGGGCGGCGCGGCCCTCGGCGGTGAACGGGGTGCGGTTGGGAACGCTGCCCGGTGCGATCAGCCTGGGCAGGCTGGGACGGCCGGGCAAAGGCCCTGGGCTGGGGGGGGCGGGCTTGAAGGTCCAGCGGTCCTGGGTGGCCCAAAGGGCATGCACAGCCTCGCATTTGGCCTCGGGGGAGGTCAGTTGCAAAGCCTCACGTGCTCGGGTTCTCATTTCCATCCCTAAAATTGTAGGGATTCACAAACCCGCAGCAGGAGACATTTATGGCCGTTTACCAACTCGATGACCGCATTCCCCAAATTGACCCCAGCGCCTGGGTGGCCGAGAGTGGGCAGGTCATGGGCGGCGTGACGATGGAGGCCAACGCCAGTGTCTGGTTTGGCGCCACCGTGCGCGGCGACACCGAGCACATCACCATCGGCGAGGGCAGCAACGTTCAGGATGGCAGCGTGCTGCACGCAGATTACGGCACCCCCCTGACCGTGGGCAAGAATGTCACAGTGGGCCACATGGTGGTGCTGCACGGCTGCACGATTGGCGACGAATCGCTGATCGGCATTGGCGCCGTGGTGCTCAATGGTGCGAAAATTGGCAAGAATTGCCTGGTGGGCGCTGGTTCGCTGGTGACCGAAGGCAAGGAATTTCCGGATGGCTCCATGATCATGGGGACCCCGGCCAAGGTGGTCCGCCAGCTCACGCCTGAGCAGATCCAGGGCCTGCGTGAAAGTGCCAAGCGTTACATCGAAAACGCGCACCGCTACAAGGCAGGCCTGAAAAAAATGTCCTGAACACGAAAGGCGCCCGTTGCGGGCGAGCCCTGTTTTGTCTGAACTGCACAAATTCATCTTCGAGGGCATGCCGGTGCGCGGCATGCTGGTCCGCCTGACCGACGCCTGGCAGGACATCCTGAGCCGCCGCGCCGGCAACACTGCCACGGGCGCATACCCGCAGCCGGTGCGCCAGCTGCTGGGTGAGATGGCCGCGGCCAGCGTGCTGATGCAGGGCAACATCAAGTTCAATGGGGCGTTGATCCTGCAGATTTTTGGTGATGGGCCACTCAAGGTGGCCGTCTGCGAGGTGCAGCCCGATTTCAGCCTGCGTGCCACCTGCACGCTGGTCGGTGACGTGGCGCAAGACGCTGTGCTCAGCCAGATGGTCAACCAGCACAACCAGGGACGTTGCGCCATCACGCTGGACCCCAAGGATCGCTTGCCCGGCCAGCAGCCTTACCAGGGGGTGGTGCCGCTGTTTGGCGACCGGGGCGAAAAGCTGGAGAAGATCAGCGAGGTGCTGGAGCACTACATGCTGCAGTCCGAGCAGCTGGACACTGTCCTGGTGTTGGCGGCGGATGACAAGGTGGCCGCAGGCTTGTTGATTCAGCGCCTGCCGGTCGAAGGTGAAGGCAATTTGGGCGGGCAGGCCGATGTGACGCAGCGCGAAGCCATGCTGGGCCAAAGCGAGGACTTCAGCCGCATTGCCATCCTGGCCAAGAGCCTCCAGCGCGAGGAATTGCTCACGCTCGACGCCGAAACCATCCTGCACCGCTTGTTCTGGGAAGAGCCGCTGGCCCGCTTCGAGCCCCTGCTGGGCGAGCAAGGTCCGCGTTTTGCGTGCTCGTGCAGCCGCGAGCGCGTGGCCCGCATGGTCCGCAGCCTGGGCACGGCCGAGGTCGAAAGCATCCTGGCCGAGCAAGGCCAGGTGGAGGTCGGCTGTGACTTCTGTGGCGTGCAATACCGCTTCGATCCGGTGGATGCCGCCGGGCTGTTCACGGCAGCGGTGAACGCGCCCGACACCGACGACTCGGTGCACTGACTTACGCGCGTTCCAGCAGACCGGTGAACAGCCGGTGCTCGCATGCGGGGTCGCTGCACTTCTCGCATGACCAATGGGTGAGGCCACGGTTCAGGTCGAACTGAGCCGCTTCGCGCGTCTGTTGCATCTCTGCGTCAGCCGGTGGCAGGCCCAGGGCCAACAAGGCGTTGGACAGGCGCACGGAACCCAGGCCATAGACCACACGGTAGGGCAGTCCTCGGGCATGCAATTGCTGGCGCAGCTGGAGATCGTGCTGTTCCTGTGCCTGGCGTGCGGCTGCCTGGGCAGTGGGCTGGTCTAAACCCATCAGCAGTGCGAGGTCTTGTTCTGTCGCCAGTGAGGGTACTTCAAGGAGTTGGATCTCGGGGTGCGACAGGAGCACCGTGCGCAATTGACCGGCAAGTTCGGCAGCACCGGTGCCAGGTGCGCCCAGCACGGTGATTCGGCGAGGCCGGGCAGACATCTGACGGTTACTTGGTGATCTGCACGAAGATTTCGTTGGGCTTGACCATGCCCAGCTCATGGCGAGCGCGCTCCTCGACCATGTTCAGGCCTTCCTTGAGGTCATTGACCTCTGCGCTGAGCTGTTCATTGGTGCGGCGCGCCTCGTCGTTGGCGGCCTTCTTTTGCCGGACCTGGGCTTCCATCTCTGCCACATGGGACAAACTGCCCCGTCCAAACCAGAGCTGTCCCTGCAGCAAGAGCAGCAGGGACACCAGCACGATCGGGACTAAACGGTTGCCCATGATGGAGGGTCATTCTAGAGGGAGTGCTTGTAGAGCTGCCTCAAGGCAGTACGTGCCCCCTCAAAAACCATTCACTTGAGGTTGTAGAAGGCGGCACGGCCCGGATAAACCGCCACATCGCCCAGGTCTTCCTCGATGCGCAGCAGCTGGTTGTACTTGGCCATGCGGTCCGAACGGGACAGCGAACCGGTCTTGATCTGGCCGGCGTTCAGGCCCACAGCGATGTCGGAAATGGTGGAGTCTTCGGTCTCGCCCGAACGGTGGCTGATCACGGCGGTGTAGCCGGCGCGCTTGGCCATTTCGATGGCGGCGAAGGTTTCGGTCAGGGTGCCAATCTGGTTGATCTTGATGAGGATCGAGTTGCCGATGCCTTTGTCGATGCCTTCTTTCAGGATCTTGGTGTTGGTCACGAACAGGTCGTCGCCCACCAGCTGCACCTTGTTGCCCAGTCGCTCGGTGATGTGTTTCCAGCCGTCCCAGTCGCCTTCGGCCATGCCGTCTTCGATCGAGATGATGGGGTATTTGTCGACCCAGGTGGCCAGCATGTCGGTCCACTGCTCGGCGCTCAAAGCAATGCCACCTTCGCCTTCGAGCACGTACTTGCCGTCCTTGTAGAACTCGCTGGCGGCGCAGTCCAGGCCCAGGGCGATCTGCTCGCCGGCGGTGTAGCCGGCCTTGTCGATGGCTTGCAAGATCAGCTGCAGCGCGGCTTCGTGGCTCTCAACGCTGGGGGCAAAGCCACCTTCGTCGCCCACGGCGGTGCTCATGCCTTTGTCGTGGATGATTTTCTTGAGCGCGTGGAACACCTCGGCTCCCCAGCGGATGGCTTCGCGAAAGCTCGGGGCCCCCACGGGAATGATCATCAGCTCTTGCAGGTCGAGCGAGTTGTTGGCGTGGGCGCCACCGTTGATGACGTTCATCATCGGCACGGGCAGCTGGTTGCCACCCATGCCACCGAAGTAGCGGTACAGGGGCAGGCCGGACTCTTCGGCCGCAGCGCGGGCCACGGCCATGGACACCGCCAGCATGGCGTTGGCGCCCAGGCGGCTCTTGTTGTCGGTGCCGTCCAGGTCGATCAGGGTCTTGTCCAGGAAAGCTTGCTCGGAGGCGTCCAGGCCCAGCACGGCTTCGGAGATTTCGGTGTTGATGTGCTCCACAGCCTTGAGCACGCCCTTGCCCAGGTAGCGGCCCTTGTCGCCGTCACGCAGTTCGATGGCTTCGCGGCTGCCGGTGGAGGCGCCCGAGGGCACCGCGGCACGGCCCATCACGCCCGACTCCAGCAGCACGTCGCATTCGACGGTGGGGTTGCCACGGCTGTCCAGGATTTCGCGGCCGACGATATCAACGATTGCACTCATGGGTTTTCTCTGTGAAGTTTAAAAACGGGGTGGTTTCACTGGAAATCGTTTTCCAGCAACGGATTCTTTTTGGTGATGGCATCGAGCTGCACCAGCGTTTCCAGCAAGGCTTTCATCTTGCCCAGTGGCACAGCGTTGGGGCCATCGGACCAGGCTTCTGCAGGGCAGGGATGGGTTTCCATGAACAGGCCGGCCACACCCGCGGCCACGCCGGCACGGGCGAGCACCGGCACCATCTCGCGCGCACCGCCGCTGCTGGTGCCCTGGCCGCCCGGTTTCTGCACCGAATGGGTCACGTCAAACACCACCGGGGCGCCCGATTTGCGCATCTCGGCCAGACTGGTCATGTCGGCCACCAGGTTGTTGTAGCCAAAGCTCACGCCGCGCTCGCAAGCCAGAAAGCGGTCTTCGGACAGTCCGGCTTCGCGTGCAGCGGCGCGGGCTTTGTCGATGACGTTTTTCATGTCCCAGGGGGCCAGAAATTGCCCCTTCTTGATGTTGACCGGCTTGCCGGACTTGGCCACGGCGCGAATGAAGTCGGTCTGGCGACACAAAAAGGCAGGAGTTTGCAGCACGTCGACCACGCTGGCCACCTCGGCCACCTGCGATTCGTCGTGCACATCGGTCAGGATGGGCAGCTGCAACTGTTTGCGCACTTCCTGAAGGATTTTCAGGCCGGCATCGATGCCCACGCCGCGCTGGGTGTTGCCCGAGGAGCGGTTGGCCTTGTCGAAAGAACCCTTGTAGATCAGGGGGATGCCCAGGCCAGAGCAGATCTCCTTGAGCTGGCCGGCCACGTCCAGCGACATCTCCAGTCCCTCGATGGAGCAGGTGCCGGCGATCAGGAAGAAGGGACGGTCGAGTCCGACTTCAAATCCGCAAAGTTGCATGCCTGAGCTCCTGTTTTAGGCGGCCTTGAGTTTCTTGCCCTGGCCCAGGTGGTCCACAGCGGCCTTGATGAAGGCGTTGAACAGCGGGTGGCCATCCCAGGGGGTGGACTTGAACTCGGGGTGGAACTGCACGCCCACGTACCAGGGGTGCACGTCCTCGGGCAGTTCGACAATTTCGGTCAGCTGCTCGCGCTGGGTCAGCGCCGAGATCACCAGGCCGGCCTTGCGCAGCTGCTCCAGGTAGTTGACGTTGGCTTCGTAGCGGTGGCGGTGGCGTTCGGTGACCACATCGCCGTAAATCTTGTGGGCCAGCGTGCCCTTGGCCACGTCGGAGCTTTGAGCGCCCAGGCGCATGGTGCCGCCCAGGTCGGAATTTTCGTCACGCTTCTGGATGGAGCCGTCGGCATCCTTCCACTCGTTGATCAGGGCGATCACGGGGTAGGGGGTGTCGGGCTCGAACTCGGTGCTGTTGGCATTTTTCAGGCCGGCCATGTGGCGGGCGTATTCGATGGTGGCCACCTGCATGCCCAGGCAGATGCCCAGGTAGGGCACCTTGTTCTCGCGGGCGAATTGGGCGGTCAGGATCTTGCCTTCCACACCGCGCTTGCCAAAGCCGCCGGGCACCAGGATGGCGTCGTACTTGGCCAGTTGGGCTTGGGTGGCGCTGGTGATGGTTTCGGAGTCCAGGTGCTCGATTTTCACGCGCACATGGTTGCGCAGACCGGCATGTTTGAGGGCTTCGTTGACCGATTTGTAGCTGTCGGTCAGCTCAACGTACTTGCCCACCATGGCGATCGTCACCTCGCCGCGCGGGTGCTCGGTTTCGTAGACCAGATCGTCCCAGCGCTTGAGGCTGGCGGGCGGGGTGTTCAGGCGCAGCTTGTCGCAGATCAGGCCATCCAGGCCTTGCTCGTGCAACACGCGCGGCACCTTGTAGATGGTGTCCACATCGGGCATGGAGATCACGCCCCAGCTTTGCACATTGGTGAACAGAGAGATCTTCTCGCGCTCGTCTTCTGGGATCAGGCGGTCGGCACGGCACAGCAGGGCGTCGGGCTGGATGCCGATCTCGCGCAGTTTTTGCACGGTGTGCTGGGTCGGCTTGGTCTTGAGCTCACCGGCTGCGGCAATCCAGGGCAGGTAAGTCAGGTGCACGAATGCCGTGTTGTTGGGGCCCAGGCGCAGGCTGAGCTGACGCACGGCCTCCAGGAAGGGCAGGGACTCGATGTCACCCACGGTGCCGCCAATCTCGACAATGGCCACATCCACCGCGTCGGGGGTGCCAAAGCCGGCGCCACGCTTGACGTAGTCCTGGATTTCGTTGGTGATGTGCGGGATG
>Ga0228703_1001546_pt1 | contig 13785 bp, 10 predicted proteins | sample McNCre217_Aug_MG_3_FD_178020 | JGI IMG/M metagenome (GOLD analysis project Ga0228703, IMG submission 178020) | Freshwater microbial communities from McNutts Creek, Athens, Georgia, United States - 29-17_Aug_MG | ecosystem: Environmental > Aquatic > Freshwater > Creek | place: USA: Georgia... | reverse complement strand
TCTGGAAGTGGCGAAATATCAGCAAGGTGAATTGCAGCCGACCGATACACAGAAAAAGGTTGAGCGTTTGGTTTTTGGTATTTTAAGCAACTACCATTATCGGAAAGTACCCGTAAATGACTCTCTTTCCTCCAAAATTTTTGATGCCTATTTAAAAGATTTAGATCCCAATAAGGTGTATTTTTTAGCCTCGGATATTGAGGAGCTTGAAAAATACCGATTCACGATCGATGAGCAATTAAATTTAGGGGATTTGACGTCGGCATTCCAAATTTACAATTTATATCAAAAACGCTTGATGGAACGCTTTGCCTACGTAGAGAAAATCATCAAGCAGCCGATGGATTTCAGCATCGATGAAAGTTACCAGCCCGATCGTGAAAAAGCACCTTGGGCTAAATCGACGGCAGATTTGGATGATTATTGGCGCAAAGACGTGAAACGTCAGCTATTGGACTGGAAAATTGGAGGTAAAGCAGATACGACCGCAACGCGTGAGCTAAGTGATCGTTACAAGCGTTCCGCGAAATACATGGCTCGTACCCGTGCTGAGGACGTTTTTCAATTGTTCATGAATGCCTACACGGAAAGCATCGATCCGCATACCTCTTACATGATTCCAAAAACTGCGCAGGAATTCAACAAGGACATGGCACAGAGTTTTGAAGGCATTGGTGCGACGCTTCGTTTGGAAGGTGATTATGTGACGATTCAAGATTTGGTTCCCGGCGGACCAGCCTTCCGTTCTAAACAAATTAATCCGAAAGATCGCATTGTAGGTGTAGCTCAAGGCGATGATGGAGCTTTTGTCGATGTAATCGGTTGGTTTACCGATGATGCTGTTAAGTTGATTCGCGGCCCGAAAGGCACCGTGGTTCGATTAAAGATTTTAGCCGGTTCGGGGGTGACGGGTTCGCCGACAACGGAAGTGCGTATCGTTCGGGAAAAAATTAAATTGGAAGAGCAAACAGCCAAAAAAGAAGTTTTGCAATTCAAACAAGGTCCGAATACATACAAGCTTGGTCTAATCACGATTCCAATGTTCTACCGCGATTTCGAGGGAGCTCGCAAGCGCGAGGCTGATTTCAAATCAACCTCGGCGGATGTTCGTAAATTTTTAAATGAATTTAAACAAGAAGGAATTGATGGTTTAGTTATCGACCTTCGCAATAATGGTGGTGGATCTTTAGTTGAGGCGGTGGAATTAACCGGCTTATTTATTCCGAAAGGTCCTGTGGTTCAGCGTAAGCAATCGGATGGAAAGATTTCACAGGAAGTTGACCGTGACCCAACGCAAACCTACGATGGACCGATGGCCATCATGATAAATCGATTCTCGGCTTCCGCATCCGAAATTTTTGCGGCAGCGATTCAAGATTACAAACGCGGTATTATCGTCGGAGAACAGTCTTACGGAAAAGGAACGGTGCAATCTGTCATTGATTTGGATAACTACATGAATGAAAAGGATCCAGCGGGTCAATTAAAAATCACCTTGGAGAAATTCTATCGAGTAAATGGTTCATCGACGCAACATAAAGGCGTAAGTCCTGATTTTGCGCTTCCATCTGCCTTTTCAGCGGAAGAGTATGGGGAGAGTTCTCAGCCATCGGCTTTGCCATGGGATATGATTCCGACGACTTCATTTACCCCAACGAACAATATTGTGGGGCCCACGATGAATCAATTAAAGTTGTCGTTTCAGACACGTTTAAAGACGAAGCCGGATTTGATCAAATTGAAGCAGGATTTTGAACGTTGGAAAAAGATTAAGGAGCAAAATTCCATTTCCTTGAATATGGAGAAGCGTAAGAAAGAGTTAGACGAGCAAAAGAAAAAGCCGGATGAATCACAAGCAGTGATGGACGCATTAGGTGCGACGGATGAAACGGATGCGGATAAAGCTAAAAAAGAAAAATCGGCTGATAAGCATGCAAAAGATGCCTATCTAAAAGAAACCCAACAGATATTATCGGATTGGATTTCCGTCGGTGCTCATAAAATTGCAAAAGTTCAATGATTGATTTATCCCAAATTCTCAATGATGCCAAACCGCTCGTTCGCGAGACAGGTCAGTGGATACAATCCATGGTCAATACCATCGGGGAATCAGATATTCAATACAAGGGGACCAATGACCTCGTTTCGTTTGTTGACCAAAATGCAGAATCGCGTTTAAAGGAAGGCCTTTCTCGTATTTTTCCGGAAGCCGGTTTTGTGGCGGAAGAAAGTGCCTCGGACTACAGTGAGGTGGGAGATGGCTACTATTGGGTAATTGATCCCTTGGATGGTACCACCAATTTCTTGCATCGTTTACCAATTTATGCCGTTTCTGTCGGATTAATTTACAAGAAACAAGCTATTCTTGGCTTGATTTATGAGCCTAATCGGGATGAGTTATTTTGTGCAGCCAAAGGACTGGGGGCTTATTTGAATGAGAATCCGATACAGGTTTCCCAACAAGCCTCGATGAGTAAGAGTTTATTGGCCACGGGTTTTCCCTATTATGATTTTTCTTATCAAGACCGATATTTGGCTTTATTGAAGGAATTAATGCGGACTTCCCATGGCTTACGTCGAATGGGTGCTGCGGCGATTGACTTGGCCTATACTGCCTGTGGTCGTTTTGAAGGATTTTTTGAGGCGAATTTGAAGCCTTGGGACGTAGCTGCTGGAAAGATTATCATTGAAGAAGCCGGCGGCCGCGTAACTAATTTCAAGGGTGGAGCAGATGTCATCTTTGAAGGAGAAATTATCGGGGCGGGTCCAATTTTTGATGAATTTTTAGGAACTTTACAAGCCCAATGGTTTGTTGACTAGACATGGAACAGATAATCATCTTTTTGGTATTTGCTGCTGCGATCTTTTATCTGGGTCGTTTAGTTTATCGTCAATTCTGGGGTAGTACAGCCGGTCAATGCGCCAAGGGCTGCGGTACCTGTGCGGCAAGTTCACTCGATAAAATCGAATCCATTGAAAGATAAGGAAAGCGGAAAAATCATTGATTTGCAGATAATTCGACGGATTTATGGCTTCATTAAGCCTTATCAAATTCGCTTTTGGTTTCTCGTTTTTCTGATCCTGTGTATGGCGAGTGTCTCGCCGATCATCCCACTTTTAATTCGATATACCCTAGATCACTATGTGAATATCGATCAGGTACAGGATTTGCTTCGCATGTTCTTTGTGATGATCGTTGTCTTATTGGCCCAGACAGGTTTGCAATTTTCGACGAGTTATTTAGCCGGGTATTTAGGGCAAACCGTTATTCGAGATATTCGTGTTCAGCTGTATGCGAAGATTGTAGATTTGAAATTAGCTTTTTTCGATGCGACACCGATTGGTCGCTTAGTGACTCGAACAGTTTCTGATATTGAAACCTTGAACGATGTCTTCTCAGAAGGTTTGGCGTCCATTGCGGGTGATTTATTGCAGTTGGTATTGATTATCGGGGTGATGTTTTACACCGACTGGCGATTAAGTTTGGTCATTATTGCGACTGTCCCTTTTATGGTATTTTCTACTTATGTGTTCAAGGAATTTATCAAGAAGTCGTTCAATGAAGTTCGTATTGCAGTGGCCAATTTGAATTCATTCGTGCAAGAGCATATCTCGGGGATGATGATTGTTCAATTGTTTCATGCCGAAAAGCGTGAATTAGCGAAGTTTAATCAGATTAATCAAGAACATCGTGACGCCAATATTCGGGGGATTCTGGCCTATTCGGTTTATTTTCCGGTAGCAGATGTTATCTCAGCGGTGGCATCGGGTTTGGTGGTTTGGATGGCCTCGACTTACATTTTGAAAGAAGAAATTACCGTGGGGACCTTGACGGCTTTTGTGATGTTTATTAATTTATTCTTTCGTCCGATTCGTATGTTGGCCGATCGTTTTAATACGCTACAAATGGGTATCGTTTCCACAGAGCGAATTTTGACTTTACTGGATTCTACGGATTACATTCAAAATAATGGTACGCAACTGGCGGATGAACTTAAAGGAGACATTGAATTTGATCAAGTAAGCTTTGCTTATAACGAGCCGGAATGGGTCGTTAAGAAGGTTAAATTTAGCGTTTCAGCTGGTAAAACCTTAGCGATAGTAGGCGCGACTGGTGCTGGAAAATCGTCCATCATTGGATTGTTAGGCCGAATGTATGATTGCCAAAAAGGGGAGATTCGTATTGATGGAATTCCCTTGCCTGATTATGAGATTCATAGCTTACGTAAACATATCGGAGTGGTATTGCAGGATGTCTTTCTATTCAGTGCATCCATTGCTTATAACATTCATTTAGGGGATGAATCCATTTCTCAAGCTAAAATCGAGGAGGCGGCCAAAGCAGTGGGGGTGCACGATTTTATTATGTCTTTGCCAGGAGGGTATGAATATGAAGTCATGGAGCGTGGTGCTACGTTGAGCGTGGGCCAAAGGCAATTGATTTCATTTGTTCGTGCTATGGTGCATGATCCCAAAATTATTATTTTGGATGAGGCAACGTCATCGGTCGACTCGGAATCGGAAGCCATGATACAGCAGGCCATTGCAACTTTAATGAAGGGTAGGACGGCGGTAGTCATTGCGCACCGTTTATCTACGATTCGAAATGCACATCAGATTTTAGTGATGGATAAAGGAGAAATAAAGGAACGAGGCACGCATGGGGCCTTGTTGAAGAAGGATGGCTTGTATGCTCAGTTGTATCATTTACAATTTAGTCGCAATTAATCCGTATATTTGAGGCTTATGAAATTGAAAAATTATTTATTCGTTGGTTTTATTGCTTTACTCGGCTTGAGTTCGTGCGGTAAGTTTGAGAAGTTCCGTAAGAGTGCAAGTTTGCCCGTAAAATATAAGGCGGCGGTAGACTATTACAAGAAAAAGGACTTTGATAAAGCAGGCATTTTATTTGATGAAATTCTGCCGTTGATGAAGGGAGATTCTACGCAAGAGATGGCTACCTATTACCAAGCCTATTGTGATTTTAATCTGGGTAATTATACCTTGGCGAATGCTCATTTCAAGAAGTTTTATGAGGTTTTTTCACGGAGTGAATATGCGGAGGAGGCGATTTACATGTCGGCCTATTCCCTTTACAAAGATTCCCCAAATTTCAATTTAGATCAAACGGGAACCTTGACAGCCATCAATGAATTGCAGAGTTATTTGAATAATTATCCAGATACGAAATTCAAGGAAGAGTGTTCGAATATGATCAAGGAGTTGCGCCGTAAATTGGAGCGCAAGGCTTATGAGAAAGCTAAGTTGTATCACAAAACGTCCCCGTTTAATATTGCTTCTTTGAAGTCTTCGGTGATTGAGATTACTAATTTCCAACGCGATTTTCCGGACTCGGATTACAATGAGGAAATGGCTTACCTGAAGGTATTGGCTCAATTCGATTTGGCAAATAGCACGATCGAGTCAAAACAAAAAGAGCGATATTCGGATGCATCTAAATTCTATTTAGAACTTGTGGATAAATATCCCAACAGTGTCTACCTAAAGGATGCGGAGAAAATGTTTGATAAGAGTAATAAAGAAGTGGAACGTATTGCGAAACTTGAGGCCGAGCAAAAAGCCTTACTCGAGAAAGAGAAGTCGAATACGGGTAAATTGACCACGAGTCCTCAGTAGTATAATTCAGAAAAATAACTTACTTTTGCAATCTTAATTTAAAAATCAAAGAGATGTCTAAGATCCAAACCAATCCATCGATCATTACGCGTGATGTAGATAAAATTGCTGCCAAGACAGGTAATACGTATGAGTCTATTTCCATTATTGGACAACGTGCTCGTCAGATTTCAAGCAAGATGAAAGAGGAATTATCAGGTAAATTGTCTGAGTTTGCTTCTTCTGTAGATAATTTAGAGGAGATATTCGAAAACCGCGAGCAGATCGAAATTTCTAAGTATTATGAGCGTATGCCAAAGCCAAGTGCGATTGCCATCGATGAGTTTTTGGCTGATAAAGTTGATTTCAGATCTCGTACAGAGGGAACAGACGAAAACTAAACTTTTTTCGTTTGATTTCATATGAAATCTCTTCGCATCGTATTATTCGCGATTTTATGTCTCAGTTCTTGGGTGCTAAAAGCCCAAGAACTACAGGCAAGCGTCACCATCAATACCGAGCAATTGCAGCTCGATCAGCAGCGAGGTAGCTCGCAAATTTACACCGAACTTCAGCGTACTCTTCAAGATTTTTTGTCCAACCGCCGTTGGTCGAATGATAACTTCGCACCCGAAGAGAAAATCAAAGTCAATATCAATTTATTGTTGACTAAAGCGAGCTCTCAAGGTGATTTTGAAGCAAATGCACGCATTCAGGTTTTGCGTCCTGTCTTTGGGACCTCCTATGAAACCGTTATCCTCAATATGGTGGATAAAAGTTTCAATTTTAAATATCAATTAGGCAATCCGATTACTTATAATGACAATAGTTTTATTGATAATTTAAGCTCGTTAATGGCCTATTATGCGTATTTGTCATTGGCCTATCATTACGATTCGATGGGATTGCGTGGTGGGGAACTTTTTGTCCAACGATTAAATAACTTAACTAATCTAGCCCAAAATTCAGGAACTGGGTGGGGGAATGTGAATGATATTCGATCCCGTTTTGCCATTTCTGAAAATTTAATGAACCAACAGTTACAGGCGATGCGTGATGTGACTTATACCTATCATCGTTTATATCTAGATACCTTTAAGGATAAACCCGATGAGGCGCGTAAAGGAATCTTGGAATTGTTGACACAGATCCGACAAATCAATCAGATTCGTCCTGGTGCTGCCTGTATTCGCGTGTTCTTTGATGCGAAAGGGGATGAGATTTTTTCGATACTTGATGAGGCTGAGGCGTCTGATCGCCAACAAGCCTTTGCCTACTTAAGTTTGCTTGATCCGATTCGCACGGAAACTTATCGGAAATTAATTCGATAAAATTGTCTTTGGCTTTAATTCAAAAATCATCACCGTTTCTGTTTTGTCTGAAACCTTGAAGCGGTTATCGATGCGATGACCTACGATCCAAGCGACAGAACCTTTGCTCAGCATCAATAGGGTGGATTTTTTCAGGTTTAGTGCTACTTTTTTGTCGGTTAAAAAATCCGAGATTAATTTCTTGGAATTCATTCCCAAGGGACAAAACCAGTCGCCTTCTTGTGTTTTACGAATTTCTAATGGAAACGTCAGGCCGTCTGCGTCTAAGCAGGCAATGTTCGCATCTGTAGGAACTTTGAAATCTTCCGTCCTTTCCTCCACATAGATATGCAATTCTTGGTTGCCCAAATCAATTACCTCATCTTCTTCCTGGACCAAAATCGGTTTGTATTCGGATTGATCCTTCGGGCTGATGACCCATTGCTGGCGATCTATATTGAGCGTATACAAGGGTGATTCATAAATTTTCCCCACCTTGTCGCTCGGATGATTGATGATTTGGGTGATTTGATCCCCATTGAATGCAAGAGATTGAAGCCAACGTTGCTGCATGACTTTTTCTTTGGCGCTTGTTGGATTTAGCTGTACGAACAGATTATTCGCGGTATCATTTGTGATATTTGCCTCCTGCCACATCGCATATTCTTCCTGAATCCATGCCTCGATATCACGAATTCGTTCACTCGTTTGGGCTAAGGTATCCTCGAATGCGGCATTCATTTCCTGGAACTTGGGTACAATTTCATGGCGAATGAAATTGCGCTGGTATTTCGTGGATTCATTCGACGAATCTTCCCGCCAAGCCAAATGTTTCTCCACAACAAAATCAAATATTTGTTCTTGATTGGCAAATAACATCGGACGAATCAGGTGTCCATTCTTCAATGGAATTCCATGAAATCCGGCCAATCCGCTTCCACGAGTCATATTAATCAAGACCGTTTCTGCACTATCCATTTGATGGTGTGCCGTAGCGATGTATCGATAGTCGAATTCTTGACGAATCTCTTCGAACCAATTGTAACGCAGTAAACGTGCGGCCATTTGCGTAGAAATTTTCTCTTTTTCCGCGAAGGCTTTCGTGTCAAATACGATGCTGTGGTAGGGAGCTTTTAATGTTTTGGCTAGTTTTTTGACGAATACTTCATCCGCCAAAGATTCCTCTCCGCGCAAACTGAAATTGACATGAGCTATACCAAAATTGAATTTGGCCAAGGAGAAAAGTTTCGCCAAAACCACCGAGTCTATTCCACCGCTTACTGCGATGAGGATTTTGTCGTTCGGTTGAAATAAATTCTCTTTTTGGACAAATTGGATGAAATCTTCCAGCATAAAATTGGTAAATTGCGCGTTCAATTGAAGATGCGAAATTAACGATTCGCAATGAACATGCGGCAAAAATACGGATTATTCCTTTTTTTCTTTTTTCTGCTTCCGAGCTGTTTGCTCGCGCAAAGCCAGTTGGAGGTTATCCGTGCCGACAGCCTCAATGGGATCCAACAAGATTTAATCATGCGTAAGACCTTAATTGGTCATGTTTTTTTGCGCCAAGGAACCACAACCCTTGCTTGTGATCAGGCGGTATTAAACTCAACGACAAATAACGTCGAGGCCTACGGACATGTGAAGATCATTCAGGCAGATACGGTAACCATTACAGGCGATACGGCGATCTATATGGGGGAGAATCGCCAGGCCTATATTTCCGGGAAAGTGAAGTTGGATGATCATACGATTGTCTTGTCGACGAGCAAATTAGATTATGACCTAAATTCAAGAATGGCTATTTATCATTCAGGAGCTAAGATTGTTGATAAAAAATCTACTTTATCGAGTAAAGAAGGTTTTTACAATACGGTCACCAAAAACTTTTTATTCAAGGAAAAAGTGCGTGTGCTAGACAAAGAGGGTGGTCGCCTGCAAGCGGATTCGCTCAAGTATAATACAGCTTCTAAAGAGGCATTTTTCATCTGTCCCACGGAAATCATTACGAAAAAAGACACGGTTCTTACTTCGGCAGGTTTTTACAATACACAGACGAAGGTATCTAATTTTACGGGTCGGTCAACAGCCAAAACGGACGAGTATATACTTTCGGCAGATACATTATTTTACGATAGCCCCACGCAAATTGGGGTTGCTCGCGGACGTGTCGAATTTTTGAGTCAAAAACAAAAGGTCATTTTAAGCGGAGATCATGGTCGGTATGCGGGAAAGACGGGAATTACGCGCGTCTATGGTCATGCCCTCATGCGGAATATCGGAGAAAAGGATACCCTGTATTTAACGGCAGATACCTTGGTTTCCGTGCAAAATAAAGTGGACTCAACGCGCAAACTCTTTGCCTATCACAAGGTGTTGATATACAAATCCGACTTTTCGGGGAAATGCGATTCCTTGGGTTATGATACCCGCGATTCGGTCATACATTTCTATCAAAAACCAATCCTTTGGACGAATGAGTCTCAGCTGCAAGCCGATTCGATTTCGATGTATATGACGAATCAAAAGATGCGTGAAATGCGCTTGAGGGGACATTCTTTTGTGATTTCCAAGGATTCTGTTGAGCATTTTAATCAAATTAAAGGCCGAAAAATGTGGGTCTTTTTTGCGGATGATTCTCGATTAAAAAAAGTTCAGGTAGATGGGAATGGTGAAAGTGTCTATTACGTCGTTGATGATAAAAAAGTGACCACCGGATTGAATCGAGTGGAATGCAGTCGGATGAATATTTTCTTCCTAGAAAATAAAGTCAATAAAATTTCGTTTATCACGAAACCGGAAGCCAAATTTGTCCCGCCTAAGGAATGGAAGGAAGAGCTTGAGTTTCTCGATGGATTTAATTGGAGGACGAAAGAAAAAATCACCTTACCGATGTTGATGGAAAGAGTCAGTACGCCTCCAACTGTTAAAAAACCTTAAAATTGGTCTTTTTGTCACGAATTTAGGCCGTTTTGCCGATTGCCCGCTTCTATCTTTGATCGAAAGAACTACCTTTGGGTATTCGACAAAATTATGATTCGACCTGTACCTTATATCTTGTTCATTGTGCTCCTGGGAGGAATTGTTTTTCCGAGTATTCTTTTGGCACAAACTGAATCGAAGTCGAAATCCCGCATCCTTGTTCAAAGGACTCCTCAGAAAGCGAACCTACCTATTCTTTTATCCAAACGTGTTTTTCGGGTAGATCCGTCCTTACATGCGAACCTTGACTTAAAGCAAAATTCCTATTTAAGTCAATGGATGAAATCGAATTATGCGAAGACAGCGAGCACATCAACGACAGCACCTATTGTTGAGCGTCGTTTGCTTGAAGAAAATACCAATTCCGACAAGTACCTTTTTTATAACGATCGCATTCAAGTTTCTCATGTTTATCCAAATCCAGCTACAGATTTTGTCGATATCGATTATCAAGTTAGTGGTAATCAAGACCTTCGAATCATTTTCTATAATGTGCTTGGAGAGCAAGTGAAGGAGTTGTCCTTAGATCGCGACCAACGAAGTATTCGGGTTTCCATGCGCGATTTTTCGAATGGCATGTATTTATACCAATTGGCTATCGATGGCCGTTCGGTTGCGACAAAAAAATTAATCGTTCGTAAGGGGGTATAAAAAAAACCTGGATGTAATACCGCCCAGGTTTTGTAGAGACGCGATACTTCGCGTCTACTACCTAGGCTAAAGCCTAGGGTTATCAAAGAATCTTTAAACCCCAGACTTTAGTCTGGGGCTCTTTAAGTATCGCGTATTTAAGCTACTGATTCGCAATTGTCCGTTTGATGAACGCGGTCAAATCCGCACCTGTCAATAAATTCTGGGACAGCAATGCCAAATCGGAAATTTGCTTCGCTAAGGCTTTTTGTTCCTCTTCAGATGTCAAGCTAGCTAATTTACTGATCAACGGATGGTTCGCATTGACGGTGATGTTGTAAGTTGTTGGCATTGAACCAAACATACCCATACCTCCACCATTCTTTGCCATCTCGCTCATGCGGCGCATAAACTCATTCTGCGTCACGATGGCCGGTAATTCATCCGGAGACATGGCCTCAACGGCTACGACCTTTTGTTTGTCATTCAAGGTTTCCTCGAATACTTTTTTAACGGTTTCTTTTTGTTCATCACTTAAAATCGCATCCAAATTAACCCCTGTATCAATTAATTTATCGATGCGATCCGCATCCACGCGCTTCCATTGGGTTTTCTCCAATTTCGCTTCCATGGCTTGGATGAAGTGACTGTCAATTAATGAATCCAGTCGCAAGACTGAATATCCTTTTTGTTGGGCGGATTGAATAAAGGCATCTTGTTGCTGCTCATCGGTGGTATACAAATAAACTTTGTTGCCATCTTTATCCGTTTGAGCGGCTTGAACCTCTTCAGCATATTCATCTAACGTGAAATACTTTCCGTTGGTATCTTGTACCAAACAAAAATCTTTCGCACGTTCCATGAACTTCTCATCGGAGATCATTCCATATTTGATGAATAAACCGATGTTGGCAAATTTCTCTTCGAACGCCGGACGATCCGCTTTGTATAATTCTGCGAGTTTATCGGCTACTTTTTTCGTGATGTAGCTGTTGATCTTCTTAACATTCGAATCTGCCTGAAGGAAAGAACGAGACACATTCAATGGAATATCTGGCGAATCGATGACACCATGTAAAAGCATCAAGAATTCAGGTACGATGTCTTTGACCTCGTCGGTGATGAAGACTTGCCGACTGTACAACTGAATTTTTTCGCGTTGTAGCTGCATTTCGTTCTTTACTTTCGGGAAGTACAAAATACCGGTGAGGTTAAATGGGTAGTCGACGTTCAAGTGAATCCAGAATAATGGTTTTTCCTGCATCGGATACAACTCGTCGTAGAATTGCAAATAATCATCATCCGTTAAATCGGATGGGGATTTCGTCCAAATCGGATTGGGGTTGTTGATGATTTTTTCCTGGAATTCAATCGGCATGGGTAGGAATTTGCCATATTTCTCCAAGATGGATTTCAAACGGTATTCCTCCAAGAATTCTTCTGAATCTTCCGCGATGTGTAGAATGATGTCTGTTCCACGCGTTTCTTTTTCCGCAGAGCTGATCGAATATTCTGTAGATCCATCGCAGATCCAACGCGCAGCTTCGGCACCGTCTTGATAGGATTTAGAGATGATTTCCACTTCTTTGGAAACCATGAAGGCAGAATAAAATCCTAAGCCAAAATGACCGATGATTCCCTTGTCTTCTCCTTGATCTTTGTATTTCTCAACGAACTCAGTGGCTCCCGAGAAGGCAATTTGATTGATGTATTTTTTTATTTCTTCGGCAGTCATCCCGATTCCGTTGTCGGAAATCGTAATGGTTTTCTTGTCTTTGTCGAAGCTTACTTGAACTTTTAAATCACCTAGCTCACCATTGAATTCCCCAATTGAGCTCAATCGCTTGATTTTTTGGGTGGCGTCTACGGCATTGGAAACCAACTCACGAAGGAAAATCTCGTGGTCCGAATAGAGAAATTTCTTGATGATGGGAAAAATGTTCTCAGTGTGAATGGAGATGTTACCTGTTTCTTTCATGTTTAATTGAGATTAAAAATCATAAATTTGGATTCCGATGGTTCAAATGTTAGTCCAAAACCTTTCGGAATGTCATATTGTCAGCAAGTCTATGTCACATTCAACGATACGTCAAGAATCAACCTGTCTTAATTGTGGACAAAACGTCCATGATCGATTCTGCTCCTATTGCGGGCAGGAAAATAGAGAACCACATGAAACCTTTTGGAGCCTTTTAGTTCACTTTGTTGAGGATATTTTCCATTACGATGGAAAATTATTCACCACGGTGAAACAGCTTTTTATGAAGCCAGGTTATTTATCTGCTGAATATTTAAAGGGGAAACGCACCATTTACTTGCACCCTATTCGTTTCTACCTCTTTACATCTGCCTTTTTCTTTATTTGCTTGTTTTATGTTTTTCATCCCTTGGCGAAAATCTTGCATGTGGATGAGGTTAAGCCTAAGGCAGAGAAAAGTGAATCTATTTTGACGATTCAAAATGAATTAATTCAAGATAAAAAAGATAACCCCAAAACTTTCGAGGCCTATTTAATCCAGCAATCCAAATTGCCCCCGGAGAAACGGGATTCAGAATTTGAGCAAAAGGTGATTAAGCAAGTCTATAATATTGGAAAGCAATACACGAATCCAGCTGTATTGTTTGAAGATCTTTTAGAAACCATGCTGCATAAAATGTCAACGCTGTTATTTATTGCGTTGCCACTTTTAGCCTTTCTCTTGCAATTGGTTTTTATTCGACGAAAGGGCTATTATTACATGCATCATGGTATTTTCGTTTTACATATTGCTACGAGTTTATTTCTGGCTCTGTTTATAACGGAAATCTTAGGCCTATTGTCTTTGGTTTCACACATTGCCTGGATTGACGCATTAGGTGTATGGCTTATTTACGCCTGGTTTATCTATTATTATGTTGCGTTCAAACGCTTTTATCAACTCAAATGGAAGAGGGCATTGGTCTATTTTACAGGTGCTGTAATCTTACAAAACTTATTGATGATGCTAATCTTTTTGGGGCTACTCATTTTTTCTTTTTTTAGCCTGTGAGAATAATTCTGCTGTTTTTGCTGTTAAGTGCACCGATTCTTGCTCAGCAAGAATCACTTCGTATGATGTATCCCTTCATGCCGATGGGGATTAATCCGGCATTGGCGGGGCAGAAAGGGGTGGCTTCCATCACAGGGATTTACCGGAAGAAGCCGCTGTTTCAACCAGGTATGAGTACGACGGCCTCGTCGCAGCAATACTTTAGTTTTGATATG
>Ga0228703_1001545_pt1 | contig 13790 bp, 12 predicted proteins | sample McNCre217_Aug_MG_3_FD_178020 | JGI IMG/M metagenome (GOLD analysis project Ga0228703, IMG submission 178020) | Freshwater microbial communities from McNutts Creek, Athens, Georgia, United States - 29-17_Aug_MG | ecosystem: Environmental > Aquatic > Freshwater > Creek | place: USA: Georgia... | reverse complement strand
ACGGCTTCAGAACAAAGTAAATTATAGCGGGCCCCCTACAATACCCTGGCTACCTGCGTCGCGGCTGTAGCTCAGTGGATAGAGTATTGGCCTCCGAAGCCAAGGGTCGTGGGTTCGATCCCCGCCAGCCGCACCAAACGCCTGATTCTTTATATTTGTCAGGGATTTATAGATAATGAATTAAACATCAAATTCATAATCTAAATCCCTATGCACAAACTACAACATTTCACGGTCATCGCCGCACTGCTTTTGGGTGGTGCGTCCCCTGCTTGGGCGCAAGTCAGTGGCACACCCAGTACCCAGCAAATGATTGAGCAGCTCAAAGCGCCGCCGCAAGCGCCGAGAACCCGAAGCTTGCGTAACTTAACGGTTGAAGCGGCGGGCGACGCCAACACAGCCAGCACGGCTGCAGCAGACAACAGTGCCACAGCCGCCACAGCGCCTGTGGTTCGTCCCTCTTTGTCGCTGATGATTCAGTTCGATTTCAACTCAGCACAAATTCGCCCCGAAAGCCAACAAGCGCTGTTGAACTTGGCCAGCGCCCTCAAGGCGGCAGAGTTGGCTTCTTCCAACTTTGCGGTGGAAGGGCATACCGATGCCAAAGGCTTACCCGATTACAACCTGAAGCTCAGCCAACAACGCGCCGATGCGGTGCAGCAGTTCTTGGTGAGTCGTGGTGTGGCTGCAACGCGTTTGGTGGCCTCGGGCAAAGGGTCCACCCAACTCGCCAATGCCGCGAATCCATTGGGTGCTGAAAACCGTCGAGTTCGCATTGTCAACCTCGAGTAACTCAGCGCAGCCTTTTTGGCATGCCCTGGAGCGGCGCCTTTTAGCGACGCTTGCCAGCTGGTCCGACCGCAGCATCCATTGCGTTTTGGTGCTGCTGTTTTCAGCCTGGGTGGTGGTTGACGTTTTATTTTTAGGTGTCACGGGTGGGTTGGCGCAGTCCACCTACGACGGCATGGTGCGTGGCCGTTTGATGGCCGCTGCGCATGACCCGCGCATCGTGATTGTGGACATTGACGAGGCCGCCTTGGCCCGCATGGCGCCAGAGTTTGGTCGCTGGCCTTGGCCGCGCGACACCTTGGCCACAGTGCTCGACCATGTGGAAAGCCAACAGCCGCAAGCCGTGGTGTGGGACATTATTTTTTCCGATGTCGACCGGCTGAGCCCCGGCGGCGACGCCGCATTTGATGAGGCGGCCAAACGCAGCACACACAGCCACTTCAGCGTGGTGCGATTGCCCAAAGCCAATGACGGCAAAAGCCAAGTCACGCAAAAAAATCTGCCCACGCTGTGGGTGCAACAAGGTACTTCTACACAAAACGCAGCGCCCACGCTGGCATTGATTCCCCCGGTCTTGCCCGGCGTGGCTTCCCAACCCCTGGGCTACAACAACGGCTATGTGGACCGTGATGGTGTGTTGCGGCGTTACCGCTATTTCGAACGTCTGGCCGATGGCGGCATCGTGCAGTCTTTGCCGATGAGTGTGGTGCAAGGGGTAGACCCTGCCACCCATGCGTTTTGGCTCCAACGCTTTCAAAATGACAATGCCCAAGCCGACACCGAACACGCCACTGCGCAAGACGTGTTGGTCAGCTGGCGTCGCACACCCAACAGCTATCCCCGGGTTAATTTTGCCGATGTATTTGCTGCCGCCGATGGTGGCAAGCCCATGGCTGAGGTGCCCTCGTTCGCTGGAAAAATCGTCATCATTGGGGCGACTGCGCCGAGTTTGCATGACATCCACCCCACGCCCTTGTCAGCCACCCAAGCGGGCGTCGAGTCGTTGGCCACCGGCATTGACAACGCCTTGCACCGCCGGGTGATGCGCGAGCTGCCGAAGTGGGCCGGTGCGTTGTTGGCCATCTTCATGTGTGCGGGCATTGCGCTTTGGAGTTACCACCGCAGCGTGTCGTCCTTGGCGCCGGCCATGGTGGCTTTGCCCGGTATCTTGTTGGGTGTGAGTTTTTTGAGTTTGCACACAGAGGCTGCGTTTTTAGATCTGCATCTTTCTGCTGGCTTGGCCTTGCTGTTTTTGGCTGTGCTGCGGGTGTGGTATTCCTTGCGCAAACGCCATTGGTGCAGCGAATTGCCTGCGCAAACAAGCCCCGTGGCCGTGTGGGCTTGGGCGTCCGCCAAGCCTTGGAGCGATGATTTATTAGACCGCTTGATGGCGGGTTTGCAAGCCTCAGCGCCGAACAGCCGCTTGGTGTTGCTTGACATCAGTCCTGCGGATAGCAACATGCTCAAGTGGCGACCCTTTGCCACCTGTTTGGCCATTGTGGGTCCTGCTGCTGAGCTTGAAACCGTCCAACAGGCTCTGTTAAGCGCTGTGCATCCCTTGTCGGTGCGAACCCATACTTTGCAGCAAGTGCCCGTGTTGGCTGACGCGATGGACTTGAAACGCCGCATTGCTTATCTTGCCTTGCAGGGCTGGACCGCGTTGCAGCAAGCCGATTGTTCTTTGAACCAAGAGACCTCACCATGAATACATTCACCCGCAGTTTGATGCTTGCACTTGGCCTGAGCGCTTCACTGGCCGGGGCGCAAAATGCCAGCGTCACCCGCGCCGCGGAGCTGCGGGCGGACAAGCTGGCCTCTTCGTCGGTGCTGGCACCTGTGGCCCAAGGCACCAGCGTACGGGTGATGTCGGTAGAGGGAGGCTGGGTGTTGGTGGAAATGCCTGCCGCTAGTGGCCGTGTATCGGGGTGGATTCGTGCCAGCGCACTCAATATGCAAGCCGGTGCCTCGGCGGTTGCGGGGCTCTCCAGCGGACGTGAGGCCTCTGGCAACACCGCCCTCACTTTGGGCGTGCGCAGCATTCCGCCCATGACGCCTCGCATCAATCGTCACGCCCTCATCATCGGCGTGGGGCAGTATGGCGATGCCAGTGTGCCGCCTTTGCCGGGCACCAAGCTCGACCGTATTTCGGCCACTCAAATGGCGCAGGCCATGCAGGTGCCCGAGAGCAACATCCAGTACCTGCAAGACGAGCAAGCCACAGGCGCCAACATCCGCGCCGCGTTGCAAAGCTTGACCGCCCGTGTGCAAGAGGGCGATCGTGTGTTCATTCATTACTCGGGGCACGGCACGCGCTACAACGATCCGCAAGTGGGTGGCTGCGTCGAAGCTTTGTTGCCCTATGACGGCATGAGCAAGGGCACGATCAGCAACCGTGAAGTGGCCAGTCTGCTCGCTCCGATCACACAAAAAACCGACAAACTCTTTGTCATGTACGACGCTTGCCACTCCGGTGGTTTGGTGGCACCTTCAGTGGCCACACGCACCCGTGGCATCACCAACAGCAACGACGAAGGCTCTTTGCGTCCCAAGTTTGCGGGTATTTCCGAGGAGTGTGGACGCCCTGTGAATATCAAAACACGTGGCTTGCTCAGCGAGCAAGTCAACCGTGGCGCAGTGCCACAGGACATCATTCACCTGTCGGCAGCGCGTGACAACGAGATCAGTTTTGACGACGAACAAAAAGGCGGCTTGGCCACCCAATACATGCGCGACTGCATGTTGCGCGACGCCAAAGACCTGGACGGTTCAGGCGCCATCACGATCGATGAAATTCGTCAATGCGCGCAGGACAAAATCAACCGCCGCATGCAAAACGACAACAACTTCAAGCCGCACAACTTGGTGCTGTCAGGCAATTCGAATTTTGTGCCCGCTTGGTTCAGCCAAATGAGCGCACCCGCCAGCAACGCGATGACGGCGTTGGCACCCGTAGACAAACCCGTGGCAACGCCATCTGCGCCCATTGCCACGCCCACCACTGCCCCGCCTACCGTTACGCCTACGCCCGTTGCGGCGGCTCCTGCAGTCCCTGCTGCGCCAACAGTGCCGCCGTCACAGGCTTTGCCTGCTTCGGATGCGCAAGCGGGTGAAAAAGCCCTGCAGCAAATGTTTGACCAACGCCAGGCCAAACGCAACGTCAACGTCACACTGACCAAGCGCGATTTGATAATTGGCAAAGACGCCCTGGAGTTCTCGGTGCAGTCAGACCGCGCAGGCTATGTCTATGCGGCGCTCGCCGGTTCAGACGGCAAGGCTTTGTACATGTTGTTCCCCAATGACTTGGATCAAAACAACCGCATCGAAGCGGGCCAAACCCTCAAACTGCCGCAAGGCAATTGGCGCATCAAGTCTTCAGGTCCTGCGGGTACCAACCATTTGTTGGTCATGGTGGCCGATGCGCCACGTGATTTGACAGCCTTGGGGGGCCGCAAGTCAGGCCCGTTTCTGACCTCGCTCAACGATGCGTCAGGCCGTGCGCAATTGGGGGCTTTGATGACAACGTCTAAGCTGGTTTCTAGCCAAGCCTGTTTGACCGCTGCTCTGGCCAAGAACAACCCACTGTGCTCTGACGCCTACGGTGCGAGCTTGGTGCAAGTGCGCGAAGTGCCGTAAAACGTTTGAACGTTTGGAGAAAGCCATGTTTTATTTTCGAGCTCCATGGGTGCTGCTCAAGCGCTTGATCGTTGGGTCCATGTTCATGGCCCAACTTGCATTTGCACAGTCTGTGGGTGATACGGCGCTGACCTTGTCGGAACAAGAGATCACAAAGTTGCGTGCTGTCTTGGATGCCCCTATTGATCCGAATGCTTTGAGCAGTCAAAAGATCGAAGCCTACAAAGAAAAAGACGGCGCCGCGTGGCGACTTGGCGATCAGGTGAAGCAAGAAGAAGTTTTGCGTGCCTGGGCACAAGTCGATCCTGGTGCCCGGTGGCGTTTGCGAGATTTCTTGTCGGGCACACCTAAACGTGCTGAGGCCTATCAAATTGGCCATGAGCTGATCAAAGAAGTCAAATACCCCCCGTCTGCCGTTCGTATCCGATCTACCCTTGCCATCAACTATCTGGACGACAGCAACCTCAAGCAAGCGAGCGCTTTGATAGAGGAGGCAGAGGTCATCATTCGTAACGAATGGGGGCGGGTCAGCCGCGCTGGCACGAATGTGTATTGGCTCACGCGCGCTGAGATGGAATTCAATTTAACCAAATCGTATTTTTTGCGTCGTTCGGGTAAATGGCAAGAGGGGATTCAAGCGGCCAAGCTCGCTGCCAGCAAAGGCAAAGATTTGGTGGCGGTTGAGAATTTAATTGACCTGCGCGAGCGCAATTTTGGGCGCGGCTGGTATGTGTCTGCGATGGCCCAACTGGCCGACCATCAATCCGCCGCAGGCCTTTATGCTGAAGCTGACATGACTTTGCGCGAGGCTTATAAGTTCGCCAAGGCCAACGACTTCAGCGACAACCAACTCGTGCGCGTGTTCAACGGCGTCGCGTGGTTGCGCAATGCCACGGGGCAATTCGCCGATGGGTTGGCGTACAGCGAAAGAAGCGAAAAAATCGTCTTAGGACAAGGCGCTCAAAAAGGCTCCCCCACATGGTTGTTCACGCAAATTCCTGGCATCTTGGCCTTGGCCGGAATGGACCGTTGGCGTGATGCGCTCGAGCGACTTGACGCGATAGATCGTGAGATGGAGCGGTTGAAAAACAAATCTCCCATTGGTCACCAAGCTTGGGTTCGTGGCTACGTTTACCTTCAAAACGGGCGCTATCCACAAGCCAAGCGTGTTTATGAAGCTACGCTCAAGTGGCATGTTGAGAATTTTGGCGAAAACCACTATTTCACGGCATACACGCGCGGCATGTACGCCTCGGCCTTGTTGCGGTCGGGGGACGCGGCGGGCGCACGCACCCAGTTCGATCAAGCGATTCAAAACATCACCTCACCCGATGCGTTGACGGGAGATTTCAGCGAAGACGTGTTCCGTCTCAAGGGCAAAAAATTCATCTTCCAAAATTACATCGAACTGCTGGCCATCACCGCAGATAAAAATGCCAAGGACGCGGCGCTCATTTTTCAAATGGCTGATCATTTGAATGCATCGTCTGTCCAGCAAGCTCTGTCTGACGCTGCGGTGCGATCTGGCGTCAATGTGCCGGGTTTATCGGATGTGATTCGTCAAGAGCAAGACGCCAAAAATGAAGTGGCAAGTTTGATGTCTTACATCACCGCCCAAGGCAGCGAAGGCGATAAAAAGCGAAATCCTCAAGTGATCGAGCAAATGCAACAACGCATGCGTGAGCTTGAAACACAACGCAAGGGGTACAAGGCGCAAATTCAAAAAAGTTTCCCTGACTACTTTCAGCTCATTCAGCCTAAGTCGCCAACGCCCACGGACATTGCACAACAACTCAAGCCCGATGAATTGTTTGTCTCCATCTTGCCCATGGACAAAGAAACCTATGTTTGGGGGATCGATGCGCAAGGCGGCGTGCAGTTTCATAAATGGACGCTCGGGGAAAAGCATAGCCATGAATTGGTCGAACGTATTCGTCAAACTTTGGATGTGGCGGGGCTAGGCAATCGTGCCCCTGTGTTTCATTACGCAGGCGCTCATGAGTTGTATAAAGGCCTTTTTCAACCGATGGAAAAGCAGCTCGAAGGCAAAACACATGTGATCGTTGCAACCTCCGGGGCTTTGGCCAAAATCCCACTGGGTGTGCTCGTTCGTGCGCCTGTGACTTCGGGCAATTCATCTGCTGCCCCTTGGTTGATCAAAGACATGGCCGTGAGTCAGGTGCCTACCGCCAGCGGATGGTTGTCACTCAAGCGCTTTGGCAAAGTGCCCTCTAGCGTGCAGCCATTGATTGCTTGGGGAGACCCGCTGTTTGATGCCAAGTCCGGGCAACAGATGGCCAACGCGGGTGCTGCGGCAGTCGTGCGCTCGGTTGTCCAGACGCGCTCCGCACCGACGAGCTTGGATCAAGCGCAGACCAGCAGCTATTTGGCGTACAGCAAAATTCCCGCACTGCCCGAAACGCGTGATGAAGTGGTGGAGTTGGCCAAAATTTTGGCAGCAGACCCCAAGCATGATCTGATCTTGGGTGCAGATGCCACTCGGCAGTCGGTGCTCAAAAGCAGTGCCTCGGGACAGCTAGGTAAAAAACAAGTTGTGGTGTTCGCCACCCACGGCTTGCTGGCTGGCGACCTGCCCAATTTGAACCAACCCGCTTTGGCCATGGCGTCGTCGGGCAATCCGGCGGATTCACCCTTGTTGACCTTGGAGGACGTGCTGAGCTTAAAGCTCAATGCAGATTGGGTGGTTTTGTCTGCCTGTAATACAGCTGGCGCCGATGGGCGCGCGGAGGAAGCGTTGAGCGGGTTGGCGCGTGGGTTCTTCTTTGCGGGAAGTCGAAGCTTGTTGGTCACGCATTGGTCAGTTGAATCAGAAAGCGCGAAACAGCTGACAACGCACACGTTTGCGGCTTACAAGAAGGACCCCCATATGCGTCGTTCTGAGGCGTTGCGGCAGGCCATGCTGGCAACGATGCAGATGCCCCAGTACGCCCACCCAACTTATTGGGCACCCTATGCCTTGGTGGGCGAGGGCGGACGTTGATTCTTATTTGACGGCGGTTTTGAGAAACACCAGTTTCTCCACCACCACCTCGTTGTTGGCGTTGTTCGCCAACAAAATTTTGACATCATGGCCTTGCACGTTGGCAAAGAAGTTCTTTTCCTTTTCGGCTTTTTGTGACACGTCATTCAAGGTCTTCATGGCATTGATCAGGCTGAAAATCAAGAACGGATTTTTTGCCGTCACGCCCGATGAGCTCGGAGGTTCTTGGACTTGAATCTTGCCGCCGTTCTTCTCGACATGGTTGAGCCACACCTTCAAGCGCTCAGGCATTTTGTTGGGAGACACATGCTCTAAGAGCGGCACATTGACTTCTTTCAATGGCGAAGACAAAGACTGCGCCAGTTGGTGGTCAAACTTGTCCAAATCCAAGAATGCCACCACTGGTGCAGCTTCTTGGGCATTGACGACGGGCGGATTGGTCTCGCAGGCAGACAGCAAAGCAAGCAAGGATCCCACCAACAAGCTGCGACATACAAAAGAACGTGTCATACAAAAAACCTGTGAAAAGTGTGGCTCATTCTCTGCGATCTTGTGGCTGCGGATCAAGCCTCAGGTTTCAGCGCTGATTTCAGTGCCAATGCCCGTTCATAGAGCGCGTTGCGCGGTTCGCCTGTCAACTCAGCGGCAAGTTTGACTGCGGTTTTCAGCGGTAGCTCTTGCATCAACAAACGCAGCATGCGGTCGTGATCGCCCCCTGTCTCAGCAGCTTGCGTTTGTGCATGCACGACCAATGCATACTCCCCCCGGGTGCGTTGCGGATTGGCTTGCACCCACGTCAACAGATCATGGGCTGCGACGGTGGCAATTTCTTCAAACTGTTTGGTGAGTTCACGGCCCACCGTTACGGGGCGTGTGCCCAAGGCGGCCAAGGCTGAGGCCATTGCTTCAATGCGGTGGGGTGCTTCCAACAAAATTTGTGTGCGCGCCTCTTGACCCAGTGCTTGCACCGCATGTTGACGTTCGGTTGCCTTGGTCGGTAAAAAACCCACAAACACAAAACCCGAAGCGTCATGCGTGGGGGTGCCGCAAGCACTGAGCAGGGCTGTCACGCTGCTGGCGCCTGGCAGGGGCACTACGCGCAGGCCTGCGCTTTGCACTTGCCAGACCAGGCGCGCGCCCGGGTCGCTCACGGCAGGAGTGCCAGCGTCGCTCACATAGGCCACGCGTTGGCCGTCTTGCAGGCGGCGCACCACCTCGTGTGCGGCCTCCGCCTCGTTGTGTTGATGCACAGCCAACCACTGCGTCGATGACTTGTCGATGCCGTAGGCACGCAACAAAGTTTGTGAGTGCCGCGTGTCCTCGCAGGCCAGAGTGTCGCAAAGATGCAGCACATGCAGGGCACGCAAGCTGATATCTGCCAAATTGCCAATTGGCGTGGCCACCACATACAGCGCACCTGTGGGGTAGTTTTGGGCCGCAGCGGCGGCATGTGCGGCTGACAAAGCTGGGTCAAAGTTGGCGCTCATCACGGAGGGACTATGCAAAAGCTCAAAGGTGCAGAGACACATCTCGTCACCACCAAGCAAACAGGGGATGCGGCCGAAGACCGCGCGTTGCGCTATCTGCAAGCACAGGGCTTGGAGTTGGTGCAGCGCAATTATCGAACGCCTGGACGCGGCGGCGGTGAAATAGATTTGATCTTGCGCGATCTTGACGCCACCTTGGTGTTTGTGGAGGTACGGCAACGTGGCAACCTTCGCCATGGCGGTGCCCTGGCCAGCATCGGTGTTGCCAAACAACGCCGCATTGTGTTTGCAGCCCGACATTTTTTGATGCGCTGGCGCCAACTCCCGCCCTGCCGTTTTGACGTGGTGGCGGTGGAGGATGACACCTTGCATTGGTTCAAAGCGGCTTTTGACGCGGCGTGAGGGCCACAAAAGGTATCATCACCCCTATGCTAGAGCACCGCATTGAACAACACTTCATCGACAGCGCCGACCTGAAGTACCAGGCCGCACAAGTCTTGTCTAAGCCCATTGCTGCAGCGATTTCTGCGGTGCTGGCCAGCGTGACCAGTGGCGGCAAGGTGCTGGCTTGTGGCAACGGCGGGTCGGCCGCCGACGCGCAACACTTTGCGGCTGAGTTTGTGGGGCGTTTTGAACGCGAACGTCCTGAATTGGGTGCGATTGCGCTCACGACCGACAGTTCCATCCTCACAGCCATTGCCAACGACTACAGCTACGAACAAATCTTTGCCAAACAAGTGCGCGCCTTGGGTCAATCGGGCGATGTGTTGTTGGCCATCACCACCAGTGGCAGCTCTCCCAATGTGCTGGCCGCCATTGAAGCCGCGCATGAGCGCGACATGACGGTGGTGGCACTTACCGGCAAAGGCGGCGGCAAGATGGGCCAAACCTTGCGCGAAACCGATGTCCATATTTGTGTGCCGCATGACCGCACGGCACGTATTCAAGAAGTGCATTTGTTGACCATCCATTGCATTTGCGATGGTGTGGATACGCAACTGCTTGGCGATCAAGAAGGAATTGAATGATGAAAAATACCCGTAACAAACTCTTGGCCCTGCTCGTTTTAACCTGCGGTCTGTCGGCCTGTGCTCCCGTGATGATGGGTGGCATGGTGGGCGGCGCCATGGTGGCCAGCGACCGTCGCACCACAGGCATTCAACTTGAAGACGAAGGCATTGAGCAACGCAGCGCCAGCGCAAGCCGTGAAAACTTTGGTGACAAAGAGCATGTCAACTTCACCAGCTACAACCGCCAAGTGTTGATGACTGGGGAGGTTTCCAGTAACCAAGTGCGTCAACAGTTGGAGCAAATGATTGGCCGCGTCGAGAACGTGCGCGCTGTGGTCAATGAGTTGGCGCTCGGTCCAGCATCGAGCACAGGTGAACGTGCCAGCGATATTTTGTTGGTGGCCAAGGTCAAGGCAGCCATGGTGGACAGCGAAGATGTGTTTGCCAACGTCTTCAAAGTGGTGGCTGAACGCGGCACGGTGTATTTGATGGGCCGTGTCACGCAACGTGAAGCCCAGCGCGCGACGGATGTGGTGCGTGGCGTGAGCGGTGTCAAGCGTGTGGTGCGTGTGTTTGAATACATCACAGAAGAAGAACTCAAAGCCATGCAGCCCAAGCGTCTTGCCGAGTCACCCACCCAAGCAACGCCGGTGATGTCAGGAGCAGGCACGCCCTTGACAACCAACGCGCCTGTGGTGACACCGATCAAATAATTGATTCAGTGAGCCCAATAAAAAACCGCGCAGCTGCGCGGTTTTTTGTTGGGCTCACACGCAGCACCGCGCGTGAGGTGTATCGTCCTCAGCGCAAGCGCTTGATCAAGCTCGATGTGTCCCAACGGTTGCCGCCCATTTTTTGCACGTCGCCGTAGAACTGATCGACCATTTGGGTGACCGGCAGCACGGCGCCGTTGCGCTTGGCTTCGTCAAACACCAGTCCTAAATCTTTGCGCATCCAGTCAACCGCAAAGCCAAAGTCAAATTTGTCGGCCACCATGGTTTTGCCGCGGTTGTCCATTTGCCAACTTTGCGCGGCGCCTTTGCCAATCACGTCGAGCACGAGGTTCATGTCGAGGCCCGCTTTTTGACCAAAGGCGATGGCCTCGCTCAGGCCTTGTACCAAACCGGCGATACAAATCTGGTTCACCATCTTGGTCAGCTGGCCCGCACCGGGTTCGCCCATCAAGGTGAACGCGCGCGAAAAGGCCATGGCAACCGGCTTGACACGCTCAAACACAGGCGCATCGCCGCCGCACATCACAGTCAGCATGCCGTTTTGCGCGCCGCCTTGGCCGCCTGAGACGGGGGCGTCGATGAAGTGAATGCCCAGGTTCTTGGCGGCGGCATAAATTTCGCGGGCCACGTCAGCCGACGCGGTGGTGTGGTCCACCAGCACGGTGCCGGGCTCCATACCTGCCAACATGCCGTCAGCGCCAAACACCACCGAGCGTAAATCGTCATCGTTACCGACGCAGCAAAACACAATGCTTGCGCCCTTGGCTGCTTCGCGTGGGGTCAGCGCGCTTTTGGGCGCTGTGCTGTTGGCAAACTCTTTCACCCAAGCCTCGGCTTTGGCCGATGAGCGGTTGTACACCGTCACCGCGTGACCGGCGCTGGCCAAGTGGCCAGCCATGGGGTAGCCCATGACCCCCATGCCGATGAAGGCGACGTGGGCAGAAGGGGTGGATTCGTAGGTTTTGGCGTTGATGCTGGACATGTTGGTTTCGTTCAGGGGTTGGTTTAACTTGCGCTGAATCATAGGCCTTGGCACGCAGCTGCGCATGTCGCTCACGTCACAAGCCTGCTTGCTGCATGGCTTGTGCCATGGTTTGCATGCCATGGGCAGCCCCTGTTTGCATGGCGCTTTGAATTTGGGCAGATTTGCCTTCGCGTATCAAGTGCCGAATGGCGGGTGTGGCGACCAGGGTTTCAAACACAGCGCGTCGTTCCAGGTGTTGCACATCGTTGTTCTGTGAGGTGGTCGTTGTCGACGCAGGCATGGTGCACAAGGTTTGTGTGACCACGCCCACCAAGGCCTCGCTCAGTTGAGTCCGCACCAGCGCTTTCTCGTGGCCATCAAACACATCGACGATGCGCTCCACACTCGCTGCCGCGCTGCGGGTGTGCAAACTCGCCAACACCAAGTGGCCTGTTTCGGCGGCGGTCAAGGCCAGACGAATAGTTTCCAAATCACGCAGCTCGCCGACCAAAATCACATCGGGGTCTTCGCGCAGGGCAGCGCGCAAGGCGTGCGCAAAGCTGGGGCTGTGGCTCCCGATTTCACGTTGGGTGATCAAACATTGTGCGCTGGTGTGCACAAACTCGATCGGGTCCTCCAAGGTGACGATGTGTTGTTGGCTGTGCGTGTTCAGGTGCTGCACCATGGCAGCCAAGGTGGTGGATTTGCCCGAGCCTGTGGGCCCCGTCACCAGAAGCAGGCCCACTTGCTGGAGCAAGTCGCTCAGCACCTGGGGTGCTTGCACTTCACTCAGGGTGGGGGTCTGGCTGGGAATGTGTCGCATCACCGCCGCGCACCCGAGTTGTTGCATGAACGCATTGGCTCTGAAGCGCCCGAGCGTTGGCAAAGCAAAAGCAAAGTCCACCTCGTGACCTTGCATGAACTGTGTGTGTTGTGCCTCGTCCATCAACTCCGTCAATGCCCTGCGCAATGTGTCGTGTGTGAGCATTTGTGATGGCGTAGACATGTGCAGCGGTTGCAACACGCCGTGTACCCGTACCCTGGGCGCAAGTCCGGCAGACAGGTGCAGATCAGACGCGTGTTGTGCCACTGCCAGCGCGAGGAGCTCGTTCAAAGTAGGCATGGGGGTTGACATGCGCGTCTCCTTGTTAAAGTTACACCCAAGATGAATACCTCAGACCATGTCTTGAGCGACAAGCTCCACGCCGTGCAAGCGCGCATCGAAGCGGCTTGCATAGCCAGCGGCCGCCCAGCGGGCAGCGTGCAATTGCTGGCGGTCTCTAAAACGTTTAGTGCTGACGATGTGCGCCAGGTGGCGACCTGTGGTCAACGCGATTTTGGAGAGAACTACATCCAAGAAGGGGTAGACAAAATCACCGCTTTGAAAGGTGGCGCACACGTGCTGGTGTGGCATTGCATCGGTCCCATCCAAAGCAATAAAACCAAACTTGTGGCCGAGCACTTTGATTGGGCGCACACCGTCGATCGCCTCAAAATTGCGCAACGGCTGAATGACCAACGCCCTGTACACCTGCCTCCGCTGAACGTGTGTTTGCAGGTCAACATCGATGGTGGCGACACCAAATCAGGTATCGCGCCTGGCGAGGCGTTGGCACTGGCCACCGAAGTGGCCAAGCTACCGCGCTTGGTTCTGCGCGGCCTCATGACCATCCCTGATCCTGCGGAAGGCTTTGACGCTCAATTGGCCGTCCACGCTAAAGCCCGTGCTTTGTTTGATGAAGCGAAAGCCGCCTTGGACCTGCCTCAGTTCGACACCCTGTCAATGGGCATGACGGGTGACCTAGAAGCCGCCATTCATGCGGGCAGCACCATGGTGCGGGTGGGCACGGCGATTTTTGGCGGCCGCCAGTACCCGGTGTAAGCCGGGTCTGCCCGTGCGGCGCGCGTCGTTAGAAACGCGGCAAATCCGGATGCTTGATCTGCCCCGCGCGTACCAACATCTTGCCGTATTCAGCACAACGGTGCAGGGTCGGGATGACCTTGCCGGGGTTGAGTAGCCCCTTGCTGTCAAACGCGCGCTTCACGCCAAACATCTGCTCGTTTTCTTCCGCGCTGAACTGCACGCACATGCTGTTCACCTTCTCGATGCCCACGCCGTGCTCGCCTGTCACCGTGCCGCCCATGGCCACGCTGGTTTCCAAGATGTCCGCA
>Ga0228703_1001541_pt1 | contig 13819 bp, 7 predicted proteins | sample McNCre217_Aug_MG_3_FD_178020 | JGI IMG/M metagenome (GOLD analysis project Ga0228703, IMG submission 178020) | Freshwater microbial communities from McNutts Creek, Athens, Georgia, United States - 29-17_Aug_MG | ecosystem: Environmental > Aquatic > Freshwater > Creek | place: USA: Georgia... | reverse complement strand
CAAGAGCACGTGAATCTCAAAGACTTGGCTGCTTTTCAGCATCCCAGTAACAATTGGACTATTGAAGGTGCCGTTCAGGCTGCCTATTCTGACACATCTTTACAAGTAGCCACGGGTCTAGGCATCCTCGTCAATACCCTTCGCAATGGCAAATACAAGCGCTCAGATGATTTGACCTTTGCTTTTTCGCATGGGGATATTCACTTGATGTTTGATTTCATGTTGCCTAAAAAAGGAAACTCAGGTGTTTACTTACAGGGGCGTTATGAAGTGCAATTGGCCGATTCTTGGACAAAAAAACAATTGAATTTTGGTGATTGTGGTGGAATTTATGAACGCTGGGATGACGCGCGCGGCAAGGGAAAAGAGGGCTACGAAGGATATGCGCCAATGCAAAACGCTTCAAAAGCACCTGGTCTTTGGCAGCACATGGAAATCGACTTTCAGGCTCCTCGATTCGATGCAAACGGGAAGAAAATTCAAAATGCGGTTTTCAAAAAAGTTATTTTGAACGGCATTTTAATTCATGAAAATCTAGAAATGCTTGGCGTAACGCGCGGAGCAGTTTCCTTGCAAGAGGTTGCTGCTGCGCCGATTTTGATTCAAGGGGATCATACGCAAGTGGCCTTTAAAAATATACAATATGAGACCTACGATAAGCCAAGCGTCAGCATGGGTCCCATTAAGTATGATTATTACACCGGTAAATTCACGGAACCTATTATTGGATCCGCGAAGCCTGTTGAGTCTGGTAAATTAGACAAATTGACCTATAAGGTCATCAAGGCCAAAAACGATTATCTGATACATTATCAAGCAGATTTAGACGTACCTGAAACAGATACCTATGAATTTCAGTCGTATTGGACAGGTTCAGGAGTTGTGAAAGTGGATGGGAAGGAATTGAATCAAGGGGCACATTGGTATTCAGAAATGGTTTCGGCAAAGACGGAATTAACAGCTGGCAAACATAAATTAGAAGTTATTCATGTGAAGGATTTTCCTTGGGGACCTCAGGCCTTGGGATTATATGTCAAACGAATTGGTTCACATCCCGTTGCTTTGCATGAGCGTACCTCTTTATTAGACCCTGAAGCCGTGGGCATGATTGAGGTCAAAGCCAATGCGGGACCGGTTTTTCAGCGCTCTTTTGCGATGCACCAAGGCAAGAAAAAGACCCATGCTATTCACGTGGGAGATCCTTCCGGCATGCATTACTCGTATGATTTAAAACAAGGGGCCTTGCTTCAGGTTTGGCGGGGCCCATTCTTAAATGCGACGCAAATGTGGGAAAATCGTGGTGAGCCTCAAACTTCTGAGCCTTTAGGTGTCACGGTTACTTTGGATGGCAAATTTCCTTTGGTGATGGATCATCAAGCGCAAGCAGATTCAACGGAATTGGTTTACAAGGGCTTTCGCGTAAAAGATGGCCGACCGATTTTTATGTACCACTGGCCAGCCGGGAATGTGATGGTGGAAGATTTTATTCGTCCCAATGCTGCGAAAACAGGCTTGGAGAGAACGTTGTCGTTTAAGTCGGCAACTGCCATGCAATCAGCCTCCGAGCTCGTTTTAGGAAATAGTTATCACGGGATTTCTTCGATTAATACTACATTAATCGGCCTGCAAGGGCAATCCTATTTTGTCCAATGGGATGGGCGTCCAGGTGCTGTTTTAAATCCGAAACAAGGCTTAAAACAACAACGCATCCCGGTGCAAGGAAATGAAGTTTCGTATCAATTGATCTGGTAAGCTGATGAAAAATATACAAATGACAATCGCATGCATATTGTTGGCCTTTGCCACATTTGCACAAAAAACGAACTCCAAAACGGAGCAAGATTATTATGAAATTAAAACCCTTCCCATTCCCAAGGAGATCTATTTAGAAGTGGGTGGTTTGGCTACGATGCCGGACGGTCGTTTGGCGGTAAGTACCCGTCGGGGGGAGATTTGGATCATCGAAAATCCTTATCAAACTACTAATCACCAGGTCCATTACAAACGTTTTGCCTCTGGAATGCACGAGGTGTTAGGTTTGGCTTATCGTGATGGTGCTTTTTATTGTTCGCAACGGGGCGAATTGACTAAAATTACCGACACCGATCGTGACGAGGTGGCAGATTTGTATGAGCCGATTTACCAATTCGAACTTTCGGGGAATTACCATGAATATACTTATGGTCCTGTTTTCGATAAGAACGGAGATATGTTGGTGACATTGAATCTTGCTTGGGTTGGATTTGGAGAAGGGAAATTTGCCAAATGGCGAGGCTGGTTGGTGAAAATTCACCCCGATGGAACCCTAGAACCTTTTGCGGCCGGTTTGCGTTCGCCTGCGGGTTATAGCATCAACCAAGATGGAGATATTTTTTATGGAGAAAATCAAGGAGATTGGGTAGGTTCTGGTCGGGTGACGCATCTTGCGAAGGGCGATTTTGCCGGAAATCCAGGAGGTCTTAAATGGGCTAAAGAGCCTAATAGTCCATTCCGATTGACCTTAGAAGAAATACAAGATAATGGAGCTCCGATGTATGAAGCGGCAGCGAAAGTAAAGAATTTGAAATTGCCAGCCGTTTGGTTTCCACATGCGATTATGGGGATATCAACCTCCGATATTTTACAAGATACGACGCGCGGTAAATTCAGCCCTTTTCCAGGACAATATTTTGTGGCAGATCAAGGACAATCGAAGATTATGCGCATGGGCCTAGAGAAAGTTAATGGCGTTTATCAAGGCTTTTGTATCAATTATCGAGAGGGTTTTCAATCGGGTATTTTACGCGAACGATTTGGCTTAGATGGATCGATGTTTGTAGGGATGACTTCCCGCGGTTGGGGTTCAACTGGCAAAGATGAATTCGGCTTACAACGTTTGATGTGGAATGGTCAAATGCCTTTTGAGATTCAGGATATTCAAGCCAAACCGGATGGTTTTGAGCTTAGCTTTACGCAGGCGGTGGACGTGAATTCTGTGAAGAAAGCGGCTTCTTATGCGTTGAGGTCGTATATCTATAAATACCAACATCAATATGGAAGTCCGATTATCGAATTGAAGGATTTGAAAATTTCGGGTGTTGAGGTTTCTGGAGATAAACGAAAGGTTCGTTTAGTGATTGATGGACTTCGTCAATATTTTATCCATGAATTTAAGTTGGAAGGCATTCGCAACGAAGCCGGTGAACCATTGTTACACGAAACGGCATATTATACTTTGAATCAAATTCCTTCGGGGGGTAAATTAGCGGTTCAAGCGACACATCGCTTGGAGGAGGCTGCAGTGGTGAAGGCGGTAGCAGCAGTTAAGCCAACGAAAAAATCAACGGTCATTTCTGATGCGGAGGCGATGGCTTTGTTGAAAAAACATACTTGTTTAGCTTGTCATGCCAAAGAGTCGAAGGTGGTTGGGCCATCTTATGCGGACATTGCCAAACGGAATTATACGGATAAGCAGATTTTAGCTTTGGTATATAAGCCTAACCCGCAAAACTGGCCAGATTACGCAACAGAGATGGCTCCGATGAGTCATGTCCCTGCCGCGGATGTGCTCAAAATTGCCTCGTGGATTAACGGGCTGCGAAACAAGGCGCTATTAAATCATGATTAAACAAAAAAGGGACGCTCGCAAGAACGTCCCTTTTTTGATAATCCAAATGATTTATTTTTTCGGTTCTACCGTTCCTTGAATGAACAATTGGATTTGTTGAACTTCTCCGTTATTTACTACCGTAATGGATTTATTGAAGTTACCCGGACGACCTGTAGAATTGTATGAAGCGGTTACCTTACCTGTTTTACCTGGCATGATGGGCTCGCGTGTCCAATCGGGTGTTGTGCAACCGCAAGATGGTTGAACATTTGAGATAACTACAGGTGTTTTTCCTGTATTTGTGAATTCGAAGCTGTAAGTAGCTTGTGTTCCTTCAACGATTTTGCCGAAATCATGTTTTTCCGACTTGAATTTGATTGCACCTTGAGCGTTAGATTGGAAAGCGAATCCAATAATGAGCGCTAACACGCCTAAAAATTTCTTCATGGTTATGATTTATTTGGTTTACTACTTGAGCAAATCTAAAACAATGTGGAGATTCGGCAAAAGAATTGCCTCTGTTTTTTTGTGAAATAAATAGCGCTGCTTTTATTTGGCTTATTTATTTTGTTGTATTTTTACACGTTAAATTTACCAGGAAACCGTTGGCTTTGCATTATACCTTTTCTAATCCTGACATTTCATTTGATCCTGCCAAGGTGTTAGATGATTATCGCTTGGCTTCTTTAAGTAGGGCTTGCAGTTTGCTTGTTCGTAAGGAAGTTTTCTCGGGTCGGGCCAAATTTGGTATTTATGGAGATGGAAAGGAATTGTGTCAGCTCGCATTAGCGAATTCGATGCAAGCGGGGGATTATGTTTCCGGTTATTATCGCGACCAAACCATCGGAGTTGCCATCGGCGATTTGACTTGGCCGCAATATTTTGCTCAATTATACGGACATCCTGATATTCAATTTGATCCACATTCAGGTGGCCGACAAATGAATAATCACCACGCAACGCGCTGGTTGGACGATTCTGGCGAATGGTTGGATCAAACGACTCGATTCAATTCAGTTGCGGGAATTTCATCTACTGCCGCTCAGGCTCCTCGAGCGCTTGGGATTGCGTATGCCTCTAAATTATATCGGGAACGTGCTGATTTACAGAAGCATGCGGCCTTATTTTCGAAGGGAGGGAAGGAAGTTTGTTTCACGACCATTGGGGATGCATCCACTTCCGAAGGGATGTATTTGGAATGTATCAATGCAGCGGGTGTATTACAAATCCCGATTGTTTTTTCGGTTTGGGATGATGGGTATGGGATTTCAGTTCCGATTGAATATCAAACGACTAAATCGTCGATTTCGAAATCATTAGCTGGATATCAGCGAACGGAAACGGAAAAAGGCTTGGAGATTATTCAGGTCAAAGCATGGGATTATCCAGGGTTAATTGCGGCCTATCAAAAAGCAGCCAAATTAGCCCGCGAGGAAATGGTTCCATGTTTGGTACACGTGATTGAATGTACGCAACCGCAAGGCCACTCGGCATCCGGTTCGCATGAACGATATAAATCTGCAGATCGCCTTCAGTTCGAGCATGAAGCGGATTGTAATCTGCATTTTCAATCTTGGATTATCGCACAAGGTTTTGCTACGGCTGAAGAGTTAAAAGCCATTGATGAAGAGTCAACGGCTCTGGCGCGCAAATACCAAAAAGAAGCCTTTGCTGCTTACATGGCCGCAATAGATGTAGATAAAAAGTCATTTTTACGGATTGCCAAAAACCTATATGATTCGACGAATGAGCCCGGATTATTGGAGCCCATTTTGGCTGAATTGAATGAATTGCAATATCCGATTTTCAGTGATTTGGTTCGTGCAGGACGTAAAGCCTTGCGGGAGTTCCGGTTTTTCCAGGGCCCTGCGGTTAAGTTATTACGCAAGTGGTTGGCCGAATTAGAAGCACGCAATCACCGTCGATTTAGCTCCCATCAGATGAGCGAATCGATGGATAGTCCTTTGTTGGCGAAAGAAGTGAAAGCTACTTACGAAAAAGAGCCTGTTTTAGTTGATGGACGTGAGATTTTAAACAAGAGTTTTGCCAAATTCTTGGAGGATCCGCGGGTGTTTATTCTGGGGGAAGATGTGGGTAAGATTGGGGATGTGAATCAAACCTTAGCAGGTTTACAAGATAAGTTCGGTCCATTAAAGGTAACGGATACGGGTATACGAGAAATCAGTATTGTGGGTCAGGGATTGGGTGCGTCCATGCGTGGATTGCGGCCGATTGTCGAGATACAGTATTTGGATTATATATTTTATCCTTTTGCGATTTTGTCGGACGATTGGGCATGTTTGCATTATCGGACGGCAGGCGGGCAAAAAGCACCCATGATTGTTCGGACGCGTGGGCATCGCTTGGAGGGCATTTGGCATTCGGGTAGTCCGATGGCCGTTTTATTGAATGGGTTACGAGGGGTGCATTTTTGTGTGCCACGCAATATGACCCAAGCTGCGGGGATGTACCGGACATTATTGGCCGGAGATGATCCCGGTTTGGTGGTTGAATGTTTGAATGGATATCGATTGAAAGAACCGATGCCAACAAATTTAGAGGAATTAGTCGTGCCATTGGGTGTTCCGGAAATCTTGCGCGAAGGGAATGATTTGACGATTGTGACCTATGGTTCGATGTGTCGGATTGTGATGGAAGCTGCGGAGGCCTTGGCAGAAATGGGAATTTCTGTGGAGGTAATTGATGTGCAGACCTTATTGCCATTTGATCGCTATCACCACATTTTGACATCGATTCAAAAGACACATCGCGTATTATTCGCGGATGAGGATATGCCGGGAGGAGCATCTGCGTATATGATGCAGGAGGTATTGGATAAACAAGGTGCCTTTACGTGGTTGGACAGTCCAGCGCGTTGTTTGGCAGCACGTCCACACCGACCAGCGTATAGTTCGGATGGGGATTATTTTTCAAAGCCCAATGTGGAAAATGTTGTGGATACCGTGTATGAAATGATGCGTGAGTCGGATCCATCTTCGTTCCCAGCCATTTATTTTTAAGATGTCAGCATTAGGAAACTATTTCAAGGAGATTTTCGAGGTGGTTCAGAGTACCCGCAAGGGGATGGCTTTGACTTGGAAACATGCTTGGAATGCGCGTAAGCAGCGGACTGTTCATCAGATTCAGGATGCAGGTTATTTCCAACAATCTGAAGGGATTGTGACTTTGGAATATCCAAGTTTACAAATTCCAACACCGGTGAATGGGCGATATCAATTACACAATGAAATGGACGATTGCATCGTTTGTGATAAATGTGTGAAGGTTTGCCCGGTGGATTGTATCGATATTGAGCCGATCAAGGCAACGGGTTTGGTGGGACATGCGTCAGATGGTTCGCCTATCCGTTTGTATGCCGCGAAATTCGACATTGATATGTCGAAATGTTGCTTTTGTGGATTATGTACGACGGTTTGCCCGACGGAATGTTTGACGATGACATCGGAGTATGATTTTTCGGTGTTTGATGTAAAGGAGCATAATTTTTCATTTGCGAATTTGACGCCTGAAGAGGCTGAGGAAAAGCGGAAATTGTATGAGCAATTTGTGGCAGAGAAGGCGGCGATGAAAGTAGTCGCTAGTCAAGAGTCGCTAGTCACTAGTCCGAAGGCAGTTGTCAGTAGTCAGTCGTCAGTTGTCAGTGGTCAGGAGTCAGTAGATCCAACGTCTAACGACCAAAGTCCAGCGTCTAAACCTAAACCTGCTTTTAAGCCGAGTTTTAAGAAAGTCACTAGTCAAGAGTCGCTAGTCACTAGTCCGAAGGCAGTTGTCAGTAGTCAGTCGTCAGTTGTCAGTGGTCAGGAGTTAGTTGTCAGTGGTCAGGAGTCAGGTAGTCCGGAGGCAGTAGATCCAACGTCTAACGTCCAAAGTATAACGTCTGATAGTCTACCGCCTAAACCTAAGCCTGCTTTTAAGCCGAGTTTCAAGAAAGCTAGTCCGAAGTCCGAAGATCCAACGTCTAACGACCAACGTCTAACGTCTAATAGTCTAACGTCTAATAGTCCAACGTCTACCCCCGATCTCCCATGACGCCGTTGATGCTATCTTTCTTGGCTTTGGTAGGCATTACCTGTGGAAGTGCCCTTGTGATGTTATGGACAAAGAATATTTTGCATGCGGCCTTGGCGATGTTTATGACCATGCTTGGGCTAGCGGGACTTTATGTTTTAGCTTATGTAGATGTCATGGCTGTTTCACACCTCATGATTTACGTGGGTGGTGTGCTGATCTTGATTCTCTTTGGAATCATGTTGACAAATCAGAACAGTCGGGGCGATAAGGATCAAAACAATTTAGTGACAGAGGAATCCTCACGCGTTTGGCCTGTGTTGATTGGACTTGCGATTTTTGCGGGCTTAGTATTTATTTTGTCGCGAGGAAATTTTGGAGGTGTTGAAATAGCAGACCCTAATTCCAAATTGAGTTTTGTTGGGATTTCCTTATTGACGGAATACGCCATGCCATTCGAATTAGTGGGAATTTATTTATTGATTGCCTTGATAGGCTCAACCTATATCGCGAAGCATCATGATTAACGAAATCCCTTTAGTATTATTTCTTTGGGCGGGGGCATGTTTATTCGCCATCGGGTTCAGTATGTTGATTCTAAAACGGAACGCCATTTTCGTGTTAATGGGGATTGAGTTGATGTTGAATGCGGCCAACTTGAATTTGATTGCCTTTTCGCGTCAAGATACTGCGAACCAAGGATTGTTATTGGGTATTTTCGTGTTGGTGGTAGGGGTTTGTGAAATGGCCGTAGCTTTAGCTTTGGTGATTCAGGCTTACCGACAATTTCAGCACATTGATTTAGGGCGTTTCAAATCGAGAAACTAAGCCTTTTCGACTAGCCAAATTTTAATTTGTTTGCGTAGCATTGGCGTCTTGGCTTTGCCTACCACTTTTTCCAATTCTTCCACGGGCGCATCATACATTTGGCGTATCGTGCCAAAGTGTTTCAGGAGTTTTTGCGCTGTCAGTTTTCCGATTCCCTCAAGTTCTTCTAATTGACTAACCAAAAAGTTTTTACTTCGGCGGTTGCGATGGGCCGTGATACCAAATCGGTGCGCCTCATCACGTAATTGTTGGATTAATTTCAACGATTCCGATTTCTTATCTATATATACAGGTAGGCTGTCTTCTGGAAAATAGATTTCTTCGAGTCTTTTGGCAATACCGATAATCGGGATTTTCCCATAAAGGCCAATCGCTTTCAACGCATCACACGCGGAACTTAATTGGCCTTTACCTCCATCGACAATAATGAGGTCAGGTAATTCGGCCTCTTCTTCGAGGAGGCGTGTATATCGACGCGTGATGACTTCGTGCATGGTTGCGAAGTCATCAGGGCCTTCCACGGTTCTGGGTGTGAACAGGCGGTATTCCTTTTTCGCGGCTTGGGCTTGGATGAAACACACCATGGCAGATACGGGATTCGTCCCTTGTAGGTTGGAGTTATCGAAACATTCAATGCGTTTGGGTAATTGGGTTAGGCGCAAATCATTTTTGAGTTTGAGCATGACGCGCATCTTCCGATCGCCGCCACTTTCCTCCGCTGCTTTGCGGTCGGCCTTTTCTTTCCGGAAATACAAGACATTCTTGAGGGACATGTCCAATAGCTTTTTCTTGTCGCCCATTTGGGGAATCGTATTTTTGGCTCCCTTAAATTCGATGGCCATGGGAATATTGGTCAGGATCTCTTTTGCTTCGCTGTGGAATTGTTCGCGTTTTTCCCATATCAACATAGTGAGCAGGTCAGCCTCATCCTCATTCAATTTTTTCTTGACCTCCCAGGTTTGCGATTGTAGGATGGTACCATTGATGACCTTCATGAAATTAATGTAGGCCAAAGCTTCGTCGGAAACCATCGTAAACACATCCACGTCATGGATGGCGGGATTTACGACAGTCGATTTGGCTTGGAAGTTTTCGAGCAATTCCCATTTTTCTTTCCATTCTTGGGCTTCCTCAAAAGCCATTCGCGCGGCGGCTTGTTGCATGCGCTCGAAAAACATGCTTTTCGGTTTTTGGTAATTCCCTTTTAGGATGTTGGTAATTTGTTCGATGTAAATCTGGTAATCGACTTCGGTTTGAAGCCCTTCACAAGGCCCTTTGCAGTTACCAATGTGATATTCGAGGCAAACCTTGAATTTTCCTTGCTCGATATTTCCTGGCTTTAATGCGAGCGAACATGTCCGAATCGGATAGAGCTGGTGAATCATCTCGAGCAGACCGTTCATGGCTTTGGGATTTGCGAATGGGCCGAAGAACGTACCTACGGCATGATCGATTCGCCGCATCGTGATGAGTCGGGGGAAATGTTCATTCGTTAAGCAAATAAAAGGATAGGTTTTATCATCGCGCAGTAGAATGTTGTACTTGGGCTGAAACTGCTTGATGAGGGTATTCTCTAAAAGGAGTGCATCAAATTCAGAATGTACAATGGTGAATTCGATTTTTTGAATTTGTTGTACGAGTTTTCTGGTTTTGGTATTATGGTTTTGGATGCTTGTAAAATAGCTAGTGACTCTATTTTTGAGGTTTTTGGCCTTACCTATATAGATGATGGTGTCATTTTCGTCGAAATAGCGATAAACACCCGGTTGGTCCGGGAGTGTGGGTAATATGCTTTTGGGATCGAAATTTAACATGGTTCAAAATTAGGGATAAATATGGAAACCGCTTTTGGATTTTTTGGACAATTGTAAAATTTAGACAAAGCGCAGATTATGGACTGTTTGTAGGACTATTAGTCGATTTGGTCGCAGGTTTTGTAATCGTTTACATCGTACTTTTTCTATTTTTTGAATTTTCTATTGTATTTATATGATAATATAAATGGCTCAAAACGCGCTTTTGTTGAATAAATGACATTTTTGCTTTAAAAAGTAAAAAAATATCAAGAAAATATTTGCAAGAGTAGTTGGGTTTACACATATTTGAGAGATTGGAACAGCATAGAACAGTTGTGATATTGTATGATTCCGATAAAATGAAAGATTAACTTCTGAACCAATTTATTGTATTATTTAAAGAAGAACTTTTAAACCTATTTTAATTACATAACCTAAACCTATTGATTAACTAAAAAAGAAAGGAGACCCATTATTGACGCAAAAACTGGATTAAAAACTATTAAATCTTATTTAGAAAACTAATTAAAACGTATTATGAAAAACAATTTTTACCAAAGTCTTCGAAGCTTCTTATTGCTCGCGATTGTGATGCTAGGGAGTTTTTCGTCATTTGCGCAGGATCGTAAGGTAACTGGTAAAGTTACGGACGCGAACGCTGAAGGTATTCCAGGAGTAAGTGTTGCTGTTAAAGGAACAAACTCAGGAGCTACTACTGACGCTAATGGTGCATTTACGGTTACAGTAAAATCGGGTAACGCTGTCTTGAATATTTCAGCAGTAGGTTACAAAACAAAATCTGTTTCAGTTGGATCTCAATCTTCAATCTCCGTTTCTTTGGATGAAGATGTAAGTCAATTGAGTGAGGTAATCGTAACAGGTTACTCAGTAACAAACAAGAAGGAGTCTACAGCGGCAGCTTCGATCGTTAAGGCGGCAGATTTGCAAATTGCGCCAACGGGTAACGTTGAGCAAATGTTGCAAGGTCGTGTATCAGGGGTAACTTTGATTACAAACGGTCAGCCGGGAACTAACTCAATCATTCGTGTACGTGGTTTTGGTGCCTTTGGTGGTAACGAACCATTATACGTAGTGGATGGGGTTCCAGTAGGATCTACTGATTTCTTATCTCCAGATGATATCGAGTCGACAACTGTATTGAAAGATGCGGCTGCAGCTTCTATCTATGGTGCTCGTGCTGCCAATGGTGTAATCGTATATACGACTAAGCAAGGTTCACGTGGTAAGAAAGGTTTGAACATCACTTACAATGGTACATATGGTGTTACAGATCCAAACGTAGCAGGTGCTCCAAAAATGTTGACTCCACAAGAGCAAGCAGATTGGACACATGTTGCATACCGTAACAATGCGGCAGCGAATGGAACTGCAGTTTCTTATACGCACCCACAATACGGTTCATCTGCGCAAGCGGTTATTCCTACATATTTGCATGCAAATGGTGCAAATGGTGTTAATAACGTTGATTTAGCTGCTATTACAGCTGCGCGTGCGGCTAATCCAGAGAACGTATTCTTGATTAAGGCTAACATGGCTGGTACAAACTGGTATGACGAAATCACTCGTTTAGGGGGAACTCAACGTCACTCGTTAGGCTTCTCTGGAGGTACTGATGCTGGACGTTTCTACTTAGGTTTGTCAGGTCAACAACAAGATGGTATCTTGATTCAAAATGATTTTGCTCGTTACTCTGCGCGTTTCAACTCTGAGTTTAACTTAGGTAAAAAAGTTAAAATTGGAGAAAACTTGCAATTCACTTACCGTTCGGTACGTGGTCAAGCAGGTGGTAATAATGGTTTAGGTGTTGCTGGTGATGAGTCAGTAATCTTATCTGCTTACCGTATGCCTACTGTTATACCTGTTTACGATGAGTTTGGTGCTTATGCATCTACAAAAGCTGCTGGCTTTAACAACCCACGTAACCCAGTTCGTCAAATTGTGATGAATAACTCAAACGATAATAACTACAATGCAAACGCAGTAGGTAATATCTATGTTGATTATGAGCCAATCAAAGATTTGACATTGCGTACAAGTATTGGTGGTCAATACAATGCATCTGCATACAAAGATTATAACTACCGTTATTTAGGTGATTCAGAGCCAGAGGCTTCTAATTCATTCTCAGAAGGTCAAGCTTATTCATTTGCTTGGGTAATGACGAACACGGCTAACTACAAGTTTAATTGGAGAAAGCACGGATTTAAAGTATTAGCAGGCTTAGAGGCATTGAACACTGGATATGGTCGTTCAATCAGAGGTAATGGTATCAACCCATTCTCAATGGACTTGGATTTCGTAACGATGAACTCGGTACAATCTCCTGTTGTTAACTCGAACTTGTTCTCAGGTGTGAATTTCTATTCAATATTTGGTAAGTTAGATTACAACTTTAATGAGAAGTATTACTTCACAGGAGTTGTTCGTCGTGACGGATCATCACGTTTCGGTTCTGAGAATCGTTACGGTATCTTCCCTGCATTCTCTGCAGCTTGGCGTGTGACTTCGGAAGAATTCATGAAGGATCTTCCTGCAATCACAGATTTGAAAATCCGTGGTGGTTGGGGTACAATGGGTAACTCAAACAACGTAGACCCAGCTAACCAGTACTCTTTATATGCTGCTAACCGTGGTAACTCATTCTATGCAATTGATGGTCAATCATCAGGAGCAAACGAAGGATACTACCGTTCTCGTATCGGTAACCCGGCTGCGAAATGGGAAACTGCTGTAACATCTAACGTCGGTATCGATGCAACGTTGTTAAACGGTAAGTGGGAAGTAGTATTTGATATCTGGAGAAAAGATACAGAGGATTTGTTATTCAACGTGCCACTTCCGGCTGTTGTTGGATCTGCTGCTTCTGCACCTTCAGTTAACGTAGCTAAAATGCGTAACCAAGGTATCGATATGCAAATTATCAACCGTGGTAACTTGACTTCAGACATCAAATATGAATTGACATTTAACAACTCATTCTTGAAAAACGAAATCGTACAATTCGCGCCAGGTATCACGAACTTAGTTGGTGGTTCATTCCGTGGAATTACGCCAATTCGTATGGAAGTAGGTCGTTCATTATCTTCATTCTACGGATACCAAGTAATTGGTTACTTCAACTCAGCTGCTGAGGTTGCTTCGGCTCCAGCGCAGTCAGGTGCAGGTGTAGGTCGTTTCCGTTATGCGGATATGGACGGTGATGGTAAAATTACGCCAGCTGACCGTACTTACTTAGGTTCTCCAGTACCAACTTATACAGGTGGTGTGAATGTAGGTTTGACTTACAAAGATTTTGATTTGAATATGTACTTATATGCTTCAGCTGGTAACAAAATTTGGAACCAATCGAAGTGGTTTACTGATTTCTTTGGAACATTTGAAGGATCAGGAAAAGGTGTACGTGCGAAAAACTCTTGGACTCCTGCTTTAGGAAACGCTGCTGAGGCTCCAATTTGGGAATCTGCATCGAACATCTCAACTTCAGCTGCTGAGAACTCTTGGTACGTAGAAGATGGTGATTATATCCGTTTGCAAAATATCTCTTTAGGGTACAAAA